>SXGR01161441.1_pt1 | contig 10699 bp, 9 predicted proteins | sample 3174711 | NCBI WGS metagenome assembly SXGR01 (sample SAMN11356860, study PRJNA531348) | freshwater metagenome | isolation source: freshwater sample F1-60 | place: China: Fuxian Lake, Yuxi | collected 2017-12-25 | reverse complement strand
GGCTACGACGAGATGCTGCGCGTACCGTTCATCTTCCACAACCCCGAGCTCTTCCGCGGTCACGTGACAAGCGATGCCCTGACGAGTCATGCAGATCTCATCCCGACGATGCTCGGCCTAGCCGGGTTGGACGAGCTTTCACTCGGAAGGCAGTTGAGCAGTTCGCATACCCAGGTTCGGCGACTGGTTGGCCAGGACCTCTCAGGCATCTTGCTGGGAGAGGAGGATACGGCGCGGTTGGAAAAGAGCCCGGTCTACTTCATGACCGACGATCAGCCGTTCAAGGGCGCCAATGCGGTTTCAGTGACCGGGTTGCCCTATACCCCGGTCGATCAGCCGAACTGCGTCGAGACAGTCGTCGCCTACCTGCCGACCGGCCCGGTCGGGACAAAGGAGCGATGGAAGTACTCACGTTATTGGGATAACCCGCAGTTCTGGACGACGCCGAATGTGCAAGACGTCATGACAATCGTTGCGGGCAGAGTGAACCAGCCGGGCAATAAAGTCGCCACGACGGTGGTGAAACAGGCCAACCCGACCGGCGAACAGATCGCACCACCGGCCGATCAGTTCGAGTTGTATAACGCGAGCACTGACCCTGCCGAACTGACAAACCTCTACGGAAACCCAAGCTACATCGGCACCCAACAGGTCATGGCGGCGCTCCTGAACGCCGAGCGCACGGCAAAGCGATTGGCGCCAACGGAGCAACCTTGGGCTGACGGCACCATGCAGCAGTTCCCGTTCGTCCCGAACTAGGGGTGACTGCGATTCCTTGGCTAGGTGATTATTTTGGCGGTGGCGGTGGGATTTGAACCCACGGTGGAGTTCCCCCCACACACGCTTTCGAGGCGTGCTCCTTTGGCCGCTCGGACACGCCACCGCGAAGAACTTTACAAGCGCCGCGGGCACCAGCCGCAATCAGGATGGGGGCCAGCAGGTATTTGCCAGCTGCCTGAGCCCAAGGAGCGGAGGATAGGGGATTTGAACCCCTGAGGGGTTTCCCCCAACCCGCTTTCCAAACGAGCGCCATAGGCCACTAGGCGAATCCTCCGCTCCGGAGATTACAAGTGCTCGCCCCTGCCGGTGCACGTGGCTACCGGTATTCCCGGCACGGGTGCGACGGCGTTATCCTTGCGGTTGACCCCTCGTGCGGCGTCACCTCGCTGAACCCCCCCAGGGCCGGAAGGCAGCAAGGGCAGGCGGGCTCTGATGGGTGTGCGGGGGGTCCCTGTATCGGCCCGCAACTTATCTAGCCTGCAACCGCGAGCGTGGTCATAGTGGGCAGTTAAGGTGGCGCTTGTGTCTATGGCTTTGTATCGCACCTATCGCCCGGCAACCTTGGACGAAGTCGTCGGTCAGGAGCATGTCACCGGCCCGCTGCGCAGAGCCTTAACCAATGACCGCGTCCATCACGCATATTTGTTTGCCGGTCCACGTGGCTGCGGCAAGACCTCAACCGCGCGCATCATGGCCCGCTCCCTTAACTGCGAGCAGGGTCCAACCCCGGATCCGTGCGGCATCTGCCAAAGTTGCACCGACCTTGCGGCCAATGGCCCGGGCTCACTTGATGTGATCGAACTTGATGCGGCCAGCCACGGTGGTGTTGACGACACCCGCGATCTGCGCGAGCGCGCCATGTTCGCCCCGGCGTCATCGCGTTACAAGATCTACATCATCGACGAAGCGCATATGGTCTCATCGGCGGGGTTCAACGCCCTGCTTAAGTTGGTTGAAGAGCCACCGGAGCACGTGCGGTTCATCTTTGCGACCACCGAGGCTGAGAAGGTGCTGCCGACCATCCGGTCGCGCACCCACAACTACACCTTCCGGCTGCTGCCGGTGAAATTACTGCAGGAGCACCTGGCCACCGTCTGCGCGGCCGAGGGCATCTCGGCCGAGCCGGCGGCCTTGGCCTTGATAGCTCGGGCGGGCGCCGGCAGTGTGCGCGACAGTTTGTCGGTACTTGGCCAGATCATCTCGGGCAGTGGCCCCGATGGCGTGACCTACGCCGAGGCGGTGTTGCAGTTGGGCATGACCGACGCCACCTTGCTAGATGAAGCCATTGATGCTCTAGCTGCTCATGATGGTGCGGCGCTCTTCATCGTCATCGATCGCGTGATGGAGGCCGGACATGAGCCGCGCCGCTTCGTCACGGATCTTCTCGAGCGGCTGCGCGACCTTATTGTTTTGCAAAATGTGCCAGGGGCCGTCGAAACCGGGTTGATCGATGCACCAGATGATCAGGTGGCTCGTGAGATCGAGCAGGCGCGCCTCTTCGGTGCCGCTGAACTCGCGCGTGCTGCTGATGTGGTGAACGAAACCTTGAGCGCGCTCAAGGGGGCCACCGCACCGCGGCTGCAACTTGAGTTGATGGCCTCGCGCCTGCTCCTGCCGGCGGTCGATGCTGATGAGCGTGGGTTTCTCGCACGCCTAGACCAACTCGAACGGCGCATGTTGACCGGTGAGTTCCAGCAGGTAGTTGCAGCGCGGTCAGGCGCTGCGCCAGCCGCTGCAAGTGCACCAGCACCGCCGGCGCGCCCCCGCAAGCTGTCAGAAGTCGCCCCATCGACCGGCAAGGCGGCGGCTAGTGCCGAGCCGGTGGTTACCGAACCGGCGGCTGCCCAGCCGGTTGAAATCGTCGAGGCAAGTGCCGCGGGCCTGCCCGAGCTGAAGTCGATGTGGCCGGCGGTGCTTGACGCCGTTAAGGCTTATTCCCGTGTGGCGTGGGTGCTCTTTAGTGTCTCGGCACCATTGTCGCTCGAAAATAGGGTGCTGGCCGTGGGCCTTGATAATGCGAACAAGATCAACAATGCGCGCGCGAGCGGCCACGATGAGCGCCTGCGGCAGGCAATCCTCGACGTGATGCACCTTGACGTCAAGATTGATGTAGTGCTCGCACCCGATGTGGGCGGGGCGGTCACTGCGACCGGCGCCAAGCGCACCGGGCCGCAGGTCACCGATACCCCGAGCATGGACGACGAGAACATGGACGACGCTGTTGGCGTTGACCTAGCCCTGCGAGAGCTCGGTGCCACCCAAATCGGCGAGATCGAGCACTGACGTGTATGAAGGCGTAGTCCAAGACCTGATCGATGAGTTAGGTCGGCTCCCTGGCGTCGGCCCCAAGAGTGCGCAGCGGATTGCCTTCTACATTCTCGCTAGCGATCCAATTGACGTCGAGCGCTTGGCTCATGCGCTCCGCGAAGTAAAGGACAAGGTGCAGTTCTGCATTGTCTGCGGCAATGTGGCCGAGGAAGATCACTGCCGCATCTGCCGTGACCCAAAGCGCGATCTTACGATCTTGTGTGTTGTTGAGGAATCCAAGGATGTAGTCGCGATCGAGAAGACCCGTGAATTCCGCGGGCGCTATCACGTACTAGGCGGTGCCATCAGCCCAATCGAAGGTATCGGCCCAGACGCGCTGCGGATTCGCGAGTTGATCGCGAGGTTGGCCGATGGCGCGATCACCGAAGTTATTCTGGCAACGGATCCGAACCTAGAAGGTGAAGCCACCGCAACTTACCTAGCGCGGTTGATCACGCCTCTTGGTATCGCGGTGTCACGGCTGGCAAGTGGCCTGCCGGTCGGCGGCGACCTTGAGTATGCCGATGAAGTCACCCTAGGTAGGGCATTTGAAGGTCGGCGCCTCGTGTAAAGGTGTCGCCAGGCCTGACCTCGATAACCGGCCACGAAGCGGCAGTTATTAGAATTATGCATTGTGTCCTTGATCGTGCAGAAATTCGGTGGCTCCAGCCTGGCCGATGCCGCCAGTGTGAAGCGGGTGGCCCGCCGAATTGTCGATACCAAATTGGCCGGGCATCAGGTCGTGGTGGTTGTTTCGGCCATGGGTGATACCACCGATGAGCTGCTGGACCTCGCCGAGCAGGTATCCCCAAACCCCCCGGCCCGCGAACTCGACATGCTGTTGACCTCAGGTGAGCGCATCTCGATGGCTCTGGTGGCGATGGCCATCTCGGACCTAGGGGCCGATGCCCGGTCATATACGGGCTCACAGGCCGGTTTGATCACCGACTCGGCCCATGGCGCGGCCCGCATTATCGACGTGACCCCGGGGCGGATTAAAGAGGCAATTGCCGACGGTGCGATCCCGATCGTCGCCGGATTCCAAGGGGTGGCCCAAGACACCAAGGACATCACCACCCTTGGCCGGGGCGGTTCGGACACCACCGCGGTTGCGCTGGCGGCAGCCCTTGAGGCCTCGGTCTGTGAGATCTATACCGATGTCGATGGCGTCTTCAGCGCTGATCCCCGAGTGGTACCGCTCGCCCGGCAGGTGCCATTTATCACCTATGAAGAAATGCTCGAACTCGCAGCCGTTGGCGCCAAAGTTTTGCACCTGCGCTGCGTGGAGTATGCACGGAGATTTGATCTACCCATTCACGTGCGTTCGTCATTCTCTGATCGCGAGGGCACATTTGTCATGTCACCGGCTGCGATCGCAGCCGCGGTAGCCGAAGGAAGAGCCATGGAACAACCCATCATTTCTGGAGTCGCGGCCGACATCAATGATGCGAAAATCACGGTAGTGGGTGTGCCCGATAAGCCTGGCCGCGCGGCCGCCATCTTCCGTGCCTTGGCCAACGCCGGCATAAATGTCGACATGATCGTGCAGAACGTGTCGGCGGCATCGACCGGCCGCACCGATGTGACCTTCACCTGCCCGCAGGGGGTTGCGCGGCAGGCAACCAGGGCATTGGAGAAAGAGCAAACTGCCATCGGTTTCGAATCCTTGTCAGTTGACGATCAAATCGCAAAGGTCTCCCTTGTTGGTGCTGGCATGCGTTCGCATCCCGGTGTCTCAGCGACCTTCTTCTCGGCCCTTGCGGACGCCGGCATCAACGTCGAAATGATCTCGACCTCCGAAATCAGGATTTCCATTGTCACCCGGGTTGATGATGCCAAGCGCGCGGTGCAGGCACTGCATACCGCTTTTGGCTTAGACGCAGATGGTGAGGCGGTTGTTTACGGAGGTTCCGGCAGATGAGCCGCAAGCCAGTTGTTGCGGTAGTCGGGGCAACCGGTCAAGTAGGCACCGTAATGCGCCGACTCCTTGACGAACGCGATTTCGGGATGCAGCAGGTGAGATTCTTCGCATCGGCGCGGTCAGCAGGCAGCACCTTGCCTTGGCGTGGCACGGATATCCTTGTCGAGGATGCGGCGACCGCCGATTTAACCGGCATTGATATTGCACTTTTCTCCGCAGGTGGGGCGTCGTCAAAGGAACTGGCGCCGAAGTACGCGGCAGCGGGCGCAATCGTCATCGATAACTCATCGGCTTGGCGGATGGACCCGGATGTGCCACTTGTGGTGAGCGAGGTCAACCCGCAGGCGATTGGCGAGGCCCGCAAAGGGATTATCGCCAACCCCAATTGTACGACGATGGCTGCCATGCCGGTGTTGCAGCCCCTGCACGCTGAGGCCGGGCTGCGCCGACTAGTGGTTAGTTCATACCAAGCGGTGTCGGGCAGTGGACTCGCCGGTGTCAAGGAACTCGATGATCAGGTAAGGGCGGCGATCAGTCAGGACATTTCAGGTCTTACCCATGATGGCGGGGCGGTCATATTCCCGCAGGCGCAAAAGTACGCGCGCACCATCGCATTCGATGTCATCCCGCTAGCTGGAAATCTAGTTGATGACGGCTCCCTCGAAACCGATGAGGAGCAAAAACTGCGCAATGAGAGCCGCAAGATTCTGAACATCCCTGATCTGCTCGTGTCAGGTACGTGCGTGCGGGTTCCGGTATTCACCGGGCACTCGCTAGCGATAAATGCCGAGTTCGACCGGCCAATAACGGTGGAGCGGGCTACTGCGCTGTTAGCCGTTGCGCCTGGTGTTCAGTTATCAGAGGTGCCAACGCCGCTGCAGGCGGCCGGCGCTGACCCGTCATTCGTCGGGCGGATACGTCAAGACTCTTCGGTGGCCGGCGGCAAAGGGCTGGCGTTATTCGTAAGCAGCGACAATCTGCGTAAGGGCGCCGCACTGAACGCGGTGCAGATAGCTGAACTAGTGGCGGCCAACCTGCCCGATTAACCGGGCCAGCACAATTAGTTACTCGTCGTTGCTTTCGAAGCAGGCCGCATACTGTGAGCAGCACATCGCATTTACGTGCGCTGGGCTCGCGGTGCCGCTGATTCCGGCAGCACCTGGGCGTACCCAGGTGACCTTGAGTGCCAGGCGATCAACGGGGGCGGCGCTGATGGGTGCCGCAACTGAATTGGTCGTCATTTTGGTGCCTCCGGTCCGGGAACATGCATTATGTCACTAGGTGGTGAAGAGTATGGGAACACGCTTTTAGTGAAATTACAAGTGCAATTGTCGGTATTTCACGACAACCATGCCGGGAGCGGGTCCTAGGCGCCGCGCCCGCGCCCACCCGTTGCCCTATGCGGCTAATCAGATGTGGGTCCATAGGGAAGTCGTCGGGGATTCCTTGACGTTTCGCTGTTGCTTTTTGGCGGTTGCGGTGTTTCCATTGAGGGTGGCTGATTTGCGGGCCGCTAACCCTTTGGGAAGGAGAATTAAATGCCTAGTGTGGAAGTTAGTGCCCCGGTTAGTTCGGTGGCCAGTGATCGGTTGGCACTTGGTGTTGGTTGGGTGCGCCCGGGTGTGGCCGGTATCGGCGGCACCCTAAACCCGGGGCAATACGGGGTAGGGGTATGTGGCCGGTATACGGCGGGAAATTGTTTTGAGGGTAACGAAGAGTAGCACGCTGTCACCCCGCTAGGTGGGGTGTTTAAACCTTGTTGCTGGCCCCTGACCGCTGTCGGCCCGGGGCCAGTTTACTGCTCGAGTAGTACCCGAAGGTGCGCAACACTTGGATCCACGGCGCCGCGGACCCAACCGTAAGGGGCCTGCGCGGTGGCCTGCAGGAACTCGACCACCTGCGCTGTGACCACCTCACCGGGCAAGATGTTGGCAACTCCCGGCGGGTAGGCGGCCAAGGTGTCAACCGAAATGCGGCCCACCGCCTGCGCTGCCGGCACCTGCTCGGCGGCGGCGAAGTAGGCATCGCGCACATCGCGGGCCCTTGGCCCCGTCTGGGGCAACGCGATTGGCTGCCGGTCTCTTACCCGGTGCACGTATTCATCCGCCGCCGGCATCGAGTGCAGTGCGTTGACGATGAACTGCGCGTCGATGCGACTACCGGCTCCGACAATTGCGACGATGACCGAGTCCGTCGCCATTTCCACATGGATGCGGCTACTTGCTTCGAGCAGGCGTCGAGCCTGGAAGCCAGGTACCCCGCCCGAGCCTGTGTTTATCACGACATGCAGCGGATCCAAGGCAATCACATCGGCTGATGCGAGCATCGCAGGTCCGGGATCAGTGAATCGCCCGCCTTGCGCAATTAGAGCGCGCACAAGGTTCGCATCATCGATGCTGGCGCGGATGCGCTCATGACCTAGGAGACATAGATCGCGACGCGCCACATCTAGTGAACCGAGCAACAACGCCGATGGGCTAGTTGATTGCAAGGCGGTAAGAGCTCGGGTAATCGGCGCTTCTAGGAGGTCAGCGAATGGCCCGTGCCCAAGATGCAGCATTGCCGATTGCGAGAGGCTTCCGGCGAGTTTATGGGTACTTGAGATGACCAGATCCGCACCGCTTGCTAGCGCGCTCGCCGGCAGATCGGGGTGGAAGCCAAAGTGGCTACCCCAAGCCTCATCGACAACAAGTGGAACCCCGTGTCGGTGGGCGACGCCGGCCAGTGCGCGCACATCACCAACCGCGCCGAAATACGACGGAGTGACGACGTAGGCTGCAGCAGCTCCCGGATGCATGGTGAGCACTTCGTCAAGCGCCGCTGGGGTCACGCCGTGGGCGATCCCGAGGTTTACATCAACATTTGGGTGGACGAACTCCAACCGCATTCCCGCCAAGATGGCGCCGTCAATGACGGAGGTGTGCACCGAACGTTGCACCACCGCGTGCCCGCTGAGCGCGCGCAGGGCGAGGCAGGCCGCATGGTTGCCCTGCGAGGCGCCGTTGGTCAAAAACCAGGTGCGCTTAGCGCCCCAGGCATCGGCTGCCAGGTCGAGGGCTTCCTGCAGGGGGCTGGGTCCGGGTTCGGCAGCAGGTGAAAGGTCGACTCCTTCGGTGAACATCGGGACATCCATGGCGAGTAGCTGCGGCCCGGCCAGTGCCATCAACGATGGGTAATTGGCCGGCTGATCTTGATGGCCTGGCACCCCAAGCCGCACCCACCCTTGCCCGGCATTAAGTTGGAGAGCGGCGGCATATGGGGCGCGATCTTGCCGATCGGCGTTAGTTGACATACCCGTTTCCTACTCCCAAAGGAACTAGGGGTTATCGGCGGGGCCAAAACCAGTTTGGAAACAATCTTGCGAAAGTGCCACCAGATCTGACGACCCCGCCCACAATTGCCCAAGAAGTACCCATGCCCACGCAATTTAGGGAGTCAAATAATGCGCACCTGGAAGACAGTCGCCACCGCAAGCATTCTCGCGGTCACCGCGGTGTTTGCGGTTGGTTGTAGTTCTAGTAGTGGATCCACGGCACAAAGTGCGGCACCCGCACCCGCGGCACCGGAAAGTGCTGCGCCCGCAGCCCCGGCGACGGAGCCAAGTGAGGCGGCGCCCGCAGAGCCCACCACATTGCTTGAGCGGATCCAACGTGATGGGGTGCTGCGAGTTTCCACAGACCCGGCGTATCCACCGCAGTCCTCATTTGACGAGGCCACGGGCGAGTGGGCGGGCTTCGATATCGATGTTGCCACCGAGATCGCTAATAGGCTGGGTACGACGGTGCAGTGGGAGACGCCATCATGGGATGTTCTGACCGCGGGCAACTGGAATGATCGCTGGGATGTCTCAGTTGGCTCGATGACGATCACCGAGGAGCGGGACAAAGTTCTTCAATTCACGACGCCCTACTATTTCACGCCGGCTGGGGTTGCGGTTGGAGCGGGTAGCGACGTCACCTCGGTCGACCAGCTGTCGGGTAAGAAGGTCGGTGTTTGCGGTGCTTGCACATATGAGTTCTACCTAAACCGCACACTTAAGATACCGGGTTTTGAATTCTCATTCGTGGTGCCTGAGGATGTCGAGTTGGTCACCTACGACACCGACTCCACGGGTATTCAAGATCTCGCGCTGGGGCGTATCGACGCGATGGTCTCATCTGCTCCAACTTTGGAGGAGGCGATCAAGAAGGGCAAGAAGATCGCGCTGCTTGGCGATGCGATCTTCCAGGAGCCACTCTCAGTGGCGACCGATAGAGCGTCTCTACTGCCCGTCGATACCCTGGTAACTGAAATCAACGCGGTCATCGAGGCCATGCGAGCGGACGGAACTTTGAGTGATCTTTCCATGAAGTGGTATGGAACTGATTTCACCAAGGCCGCCGGTTCATAATCCACGATGGCCTTAGCCCCAACTGACGAGGCCGTGCCGCACCAGCGGCACGGCCTCGCCCAGTCTCTCGAGCTGTATAGCCTCAAGGTGCCCTTCCGGGTTAAAGTCGCGGCTGTCTGGCTGGTGATCGGCTGCCTGCTGCTCGGCGGATTCTTAAAGAGTGGCTTTGATATTGCCTGGATGGGTGACCACGCCTTCGCCATCGCGAAGGCGGTGTGGGTCACCATTGCCTTCTCGATAATTGCGATCGCCTGCGCTGTTGCGCTCGCGCTCTTGGGTGCCCTTGGCCGGGTTTCACGAAATCCAATCGCCTACGGAATCAGTGGTTTCTATACGTCGTTCTTTCGTGGCACGCCGTTGATCGTCCAACTATTTTTGTGGTATCTGGCGCTGCCGCAGTTGGCGCTCGGGCTCTTACCGCAGCAATATGCGACCTGGTTCATCTGGCCGGCACAGGTCGCTGGCATCGTCGGTATTGCCTTTAATTACGGGGCTTACATGACGGAGATTTTCCGCTCCGGTATCGAGGCGGTGCCGCACGGGCAAGCCGAGGCGGCCGCGGCCCTTGGGATGTCTCCGGGGCAGCAGATGCGCAGGATCATTTTGCCGCAGGCCACCCGCATCGTGATACCGGCGACGGGAAATGAATTCATCGCGATGATGAAGGACACCGCACTCATCGGCCTCCTGGGCACGACCTTGCTCTGGGCTGATCCATTTCGGATGGCGCAACTGTCGGGCAAGGCTGACTTCCGCAACCTCGAAGCCCTAATTGCAGCAGCCCTCGTCTACTGGGGTCTGACCGCAGTGTTCTCCTTCTTCCAGCGAAAATTGGAGGAACGGATGAGCAAGGGTTACGTGCGTCAAGTGAAGGACGCATCATGAGCGAACCAATAGTTCGTGTCGCGGGACTACACAAATCCTTTGGCTCCTTGGAGGTACTCAAGGGCGTTGACATGCAGATCAATGCTGGCGAGGTGATCGTGGTCTTTGGACGCTCCGGTTCAGGTAAGAGCACGTTCCTAAGGTGCATCAATTTTCTCGAGGAGCCAACGCAGGGCACGATTGAGGTGGCGGGCAGAAGTATCGCTGCCGGTATTCCGACTCGGTTCCGAAGAAAGCAGGTGCAGCACCTGCGCAGGACCTGCGGAATGGTCTTTCAGCAGTTCAACCTGTTCCCGCATATGAGTGTTCTTGACAACGTCATGGAGGCACCCCGGCGTATTTCAACGCAATCGGCCAAGCAGGTGCGGGATCACGCAATGTCACTGCTTGCTGATGTAGGGCTTGCGGATAAGGCG
>SXGR01394400.1_pt1 | contig 10700 bp, 14 predicted proteins | sample 3174711 | NCBI WGS metagenome assembly SXGR01 (sample SAMN11356860, study PRJNA531348) | freshwater metagenome | isolation source: freshwater sample F1-60 | place: China: Fuxian Lake, Yuxi | collected 2017-12-25 | reverse complement strand
CAAGAATGTCAGCGCTCTCAAACTTATGGCCGCTAACATCAAATAAAGAAAGGTAATAATATGACTACTATGCAATCAAATCAATACTCAGCTGCGGCCGATTACGCAATGCAACAAGCTTCGCGAACTGTCGATATCGCCGGTGCGGCTGTCAAACTCGTCGAGTTCAATATCAACGATGCTAAAAGCCGTATCGTCAATCTTACGGCCCGCATCGAACGGCTCGAGAAGGATAAACTCAAGCAAGAGGATGTACTGCTTGCGGCTCTTTACAATCTCAAGGCTGTCAGCGAACTAACGGCTTCACTTCAGGCTTCAGCTTCAATCGCGATTGAATCTGAAGATTCAATCGATGCCAACTTATGAATGACAATATAATTGATATTGCCGTAATAGTGACCGTCACAGGCCTAATAGGCCTTGTTTTATGGGTAGTATGGGCCACGCTCCATACTCGCTCAGTGAATCGCGCACATTGGAAGAAAGTTCATCACGAGCCTCACGACTCTGAAACTAGCTAAATAGCTAAATTATATTCTGCTTCCCTAGCTCAGTTGGTAGAGCAGTTGCCTTTTAAGCAATTGGTCGGCGGTTCGAGCCCGCCGGGGAGCATTGCTTATTTGAATAGGCACACTGAGCAGGGCGGGTCGCATTCGTCGCACTGGACTTCAGCGGACAAGTCCCTGTAGCCGAATAATTCGACTGTATAGAATGGCGATTTGCCCGGCGACGAATGTTCGACGGCGCCGGGGCCGAACGGCCATTGGGGAAAATGTAGCGACTCTTTAAAGCCATGGTATATATTCTCCCCGGCGACCGTGGCGCCTTCCGGCGCTCTATAAATTGCCGTAAAGCTAGGAACATTTGCTGACACTGTGGGGTTGCAGCTAACTAGAAAAGCTTTATGCCTTGGCAAATTATCTTCCGACGAGGCGGAATAGCAGCCTACGCAAGTTGTATAATCGCGCTGCTCGCTCATATAAATTAGCTCAAGAATACGACATTACCAACGAGGTCGGTATAGCCTTTTAGCCGAATCGGATATATGCCTTGGTACAGACTTGAGCCTGTCACACCTTGCCCTGGCGTAGAGGAAGGATAAACGGGCGTCAATGAGCCGTTTGATATCATAAAGGCTTTATGTTTCGGAATTGAATTAGCATATGAATTGCCAGATTCTGGCTCGACAACATAGTTTCCGACAGCTACGGCTATTTTGTAATCTCTCATAGCTTATTTATACAATAATAAGCTTTCATAATTATATAATAGTTTGATTTGATAGTAAATCAGTGGCACTCCTCGGGCCCGATCTTGGCCCACTATTGGCTTGAGCTCAAGTTGATAGTAAAAATGCCTGGCCAACTTTGAGCTTCACTTTTAGCCAAGTTGGCTCTCTTTGAGCTCTCACCCCTCGTCGCGGCAGTAAGCAATAAAGGGCCCTCAATCGCTCGAATCGCTCGAGAAGATGTTCGTCTGGTGAAAATCATCGAGAATTATAGAGAAAAAATTAGCAAAGAGTAGCAAAGGCCAATTTGGCCTAAGGCGGCCTTTACACACTCTATTTTTATCTACTATTCGTTTCATATACGCTTTCACCATTTACCATACACGGCAATACATTATCCTCTACTCTGCTTCACTCTATGAGCATCTTCACTATTCTACTCAGCCCTCATTATTTTACTAAATATGCAATTTTAGCCCCTATATAAGGCATTTGTATACCCTGTGTATGCACCATACTGGCTCACGATAAAAGCAACAGAAAAATATCATAAAAAGGCCTTGACGAATATATAATATCTGATAAAATATGCAAATGTCAACTTTTACTCTAACCCAAATACCGGCCGTTTCGCTACCTAGCAATCTCTCATATGCAAATCTTGCGGCGGCTATTCGCCAATTTGAAATCGCAACTGCCAACGGCGTAACTCGAAAAACTCGTCGGCTTACGGCCAAACTTATACCCACTCTCGCAAGAAATCCTTATTCGATGGTGATGATGACGCAAGAAAATAGTAACCCAAAGCTGGCGAAATTTGGTCGGCCTCAGGCGGCAGAATACGCCACTCTCTCCCTCTCTCTTGCACCAGCAGATATGGCAGGAATTGATCTATGTCCAAAGCGATCTGCGGCCTGTACTGCGGGTTGTTTGGGTCATAATTCTGGCCACTCTGTGATGGGAAAGAATGCGGCGAATGATCGCTCAACTATGACTCCTGTTCGCTCGGCAAGAATTAGGCGCACTCAAGCTCTATTCGGCGCGAATTTGAATGTTGGGTATAATGCAATCGAATCTATTACGGCCGAAATCGAATCTTTCGTAAAGCGTTGTGCGAAACGAGGTATTCTTCCGGCCGTGCGAATGAATGCCTTTTCCGATATTGTATGGGAAAAAGTCTGGCCAGAGCTATTCACTCGATTTCCTATGATCAAGTTCTATGACTACACCAAGATTGCCAAGCGTATGGAAAGTGCATTGCCGGCGAATTATTCACTTACGCTAAGCCGAAGTGAGAACAACGAAAGTGAGATTCTACTCACAATGAGCCAAAAACGAGGCAATGTTGCCGTTGTGTTTGGTGTGAAGAATCCGGCCGATATTCCTTCGACTTGGAACGGATATCAAGTCATCGACGGCACGGCCGATGATATGCGGTTCTTGGACAAGCCAAATACAATCGTAGGCCTTTCTTGGAAAGGCCCGACATCGAAAACAGCGTACACCAATTCGCTCAACTCGGCAATCGCCAGCGGCTTTGCCGTTGCTGTTTCTTCTGTTTCTCTCTGATTTCTTTCACGAAAGCTCAAATATGTCAAACTTGACACCTATCGTAGCCCTCAAAGCTTCTTCTTCCGCACTTCTTCTTACTGGCAATATAGACATCATTGGCAATGCAATATGTAAGCTAAGCAACAGACTTCGCAATTCGCCTGTTCTAGCAATGCTGGATACTGTTCATTCCACAGTCAATAATATCGACTCTGAAGCTCGACTTGAAATGTATGAGCAGCTTGAAATCTCGAAAGAAGATATCGCAGCAATCAACAAAGCTATCGAATCGTTTCGTTCTGATATAGAAATCATTGGCCCTATCATTGCAGCAATTCGTCAAGTTCGTGATGCTTTGGCGGCGCCAAACGATATTCACGGCGAAAATATTCACGAAACAGCGGCATTTGTCGCTGAGTGCTTTGAAGCGGAATTATACAACGACACAACAATTTGAAAAGCTAAACACTTGTTGACATAGTGTTTTAGCCTACAAACGGGGCATCAATCTTATGATTGGTGCCCTTTTTTTGTTCATTTTGGCCAAAAAGTGCCTAAAAAAAGCAGCGAAAATGCTGCTTCTTTTAGTGTCTATTGTTGAAAAAAACTTACACGGAATGTGTTGCGTTATTCAATACAGTCTGTGGCTTTGTAATCAATACAATTCCACCTGTGCGGCCTTTTGAGAAAGCGATTCGATTGCCGTAATGAGATAATAAAATCTTTCTCATCGCTGCAATGGAGATGTTCGAAGACTGTGCTAGGCCTTTTACTGTAACTCTGTGTTGTTTATTAGCTAGCAACTCATTGAGGTTGTCAAAGAACGATGGAGCCGATAAACGGTGATAGATCGGCGATTGTGGCATTTGTGGCATTTGTGGCATTTGTGGCATAGTATGGTGTGTTCCTTTCTTATTTGAACTATTATATTATATTCTATTATATTGTATCGTCAAGCATATTTTGAACATTTTTATATATTTTATTTGGGCTAAAAATAAAGCCCCAAAAGTTGATAGTAAACGAAACTTTGTATACGGCCGCATTGTAGGCTGTTTTGTTTGGCAAATTAGCCACAAATAAAAATATCATAAAAAGGCCTTGACGAATAGATAATATCTGATAAAATATGCGAATGTCTACACAACATAGTTCTATCGTTATTCCCAATACCATCGCACAATCACAATTTATTGCAGCTGCAAACAAATTATTTCCAAATCAAATGGAATTGACAAGGCAACAAATCAGAACTGTTGCAAAATCACTTGGCAAGAAATCGTTGCCTTTGTGGCTTGTTACGAATCCAGCACGAAAACTCGGCCGCGGATTGTATACGCTAGATATGAATCTCTCCACAGTTTCTGTCGATAATGATATGTCAGCTTCAAACAAAGACATCACTCCAAATAAGTCTGTTTCTGATATGGAGTTCGCAACTGCCAAAGTTATGGGAATGACTGGAGGTGATCGTGAAACGATCATTCCAACAGTAAGTCCCGAATATGTGCCGTGGGGTCATTTTGCGGACATTGAGCGTATTGTCAAGACTCGCTTGTTTGCGCCAACATATATTACAGGAATGTCGGGCAACGGCAAGACTACAATGGTTGAACAAATCTGTGCCAAGTTGGGGCGAGAGTGTTTTCGCTGCAATATCGTTGCAGAAACTGATGAAGATGATTTGTTGGGTGGATTCCGCTTACAGGACGGCAATACAGTCTGGCAAGACGGCCCTGCGGTCGAAGCAATGAAGCGTGGTGCTATTCTTTTGTTGGATGAAATTGATCTTGGTACATCGAAACTTATGTGCCTCCAGCCGATCCTTGAAGGCAAGGGAGTGTATTTGAAGAAAATCAATAAATGGGTGATTCCTGCTGCAGGATTTACGATCTTTGCAACCGCAAACACAAAGGGTAAGGGTTCGGATGACGGCCGATATATCGGCACGAATGTTATGAATGAAGCGATGTTGGATCGTTTCGATTATACATATGAACAGAACTATGCTCCTCGAGCAACGGAACGAAAAATCATCGTTCGTGCTATGAGTAAGTTTGGAAACAACGATCCTGTATTTGCAGAAAATCTCACCAAATGGGCGGAAATGATTCGTAAACTGTTCGAGGAAGGAGCAATCGACGAACTGATTTCTACTCGCCGTCTTATCAATATCGTCAAGGCACAAAGTGTCTTTGGTGATAAGGAAAAGGCAATTCGTATGTGCTTGACACGATTCGACGCAGAAACTTCTGCTGCATTTTTCTCAGCATATACCAAGATCGATGTCGATGTAGTTTCTACGAATGATTCGCAATCTAATAATGACAGCAAAGAAGATTCAACAGATTCAACAAAGAACTGAAACAATTTATGAAAAATACCAACAAGAATAAGGAAAATAATATGCCACAAACATTCAACCCCGACGATTTCGACACCAAGATTCAAGCAGATGAGTTCCCAAACACTGGCTGGGATGAAGAAATGACAGATGAAGATACAGAAGAATTGGATGAAGATACAGAAGAATTGGATGAAGATACAGAAGAATTGGATGAAGATACAGAAGAATTGGATGAAGATATCGACCCATTCGATGATGATGATGTTGAAGCTTCACCTGACGCTGATGATGAAGATAATTGGGATCAGGAGGATGATGTACAAGGCCGATGGAATGGCGATATTATCTATGGGTACGACAAAGAAATGAGCGAATGTGAAGCAGCATTTTACGGTGAAGATCGGGATTATGATGCTATGAATGATTACTATGGAGATGGCGACGATGAGTAAGAAATACGAAAAAGGATACGAACCATTATCTTCCGCCAACATTCGTGATATGACAATAAATATGTCTGATCACGATAAATCCTTATTTTTGGAGGAAATGAATGCTGCTATAGAAAGATTGCTAGAATCGGATAGAGTGTGTATTCTTGTTCACGAAAACGGCGATTTCACTTATGAGCTCACAGAAAAAGGTATTTTGTGGGCAAAGAAAGCGATAAATTGGAAATGAACGATTTTCCTCAAGAGTATTTCGATGTTCATATCTCGTTTTTACATATTCCTTATCAGGAAATGTATAACATTCTTTTTAGCCTTACAAGGATGTATGGGTATCAAATGAAAACAGCCGAAATGTATAAAACCAATACAAAGTTCGTTGTAAGATTTCATCAATCAGCTGGAATGTCCGAGTCACCCAACATAAGTTTCAATAGAATCGAAGCATCTGTTCGTAAGTTTATTAGCGTTTTGTCTATCGAAACAGACCGCATAAATGAATCTGCGATTTGTTGGTGGACATTGATTGTGCCAGTAAAATCCACCACATTGGTATAGACTCCTTCTCAAATCTGTTTTGTTTTGACATAGCCGCTGACATTCATTTGTCAGCGGCTTTTTTTCCAAAAGTTGATAGTAAATCACAGCTGCAGTTTTAGCCAATATGGCTCAGTAATATTTCAATTTGCAGCCACAAATAAAAATATCATAAAAAGGCCTTGACGAATAGATAATATCTGATAAAATATACGAATGTCTACCACAAATAAACAATCAAAGTCAATTCTCGCACAATTACTTGCAACAGAAGATATTTCTGTGACGCACGATCCAAAGGCTCAAACTGCAATGTTTGATGTCAAAAACCGAAATCTTGTTTTGCCTGTATGGAAAGATATGACTGATGATATATACGATATGCTTGTTGGACACGAAGTAGGTCACGCGCTCTTTACTCCATACGACCGAATCAAAGAGGATGCAAATGTGTCGAGTGGGCCGTGGTGTGCTGACGCACAAATTATTGGTGGTGATTCTCACGGTCATATTGCGATGGCATATCTCAACATCGTTGAAGATGCAAGAATCGAAAGACTGATAAAACAAAAGTTTCCTGGCTTACGCAGAGATTTTGTTTCGGCATATTCAAAGTTGAACGAGAAAGATTTCTTTGGAGTAAAAGAAAAACCGCCTACTGTGTTTATCGACAAAGTGAATCTCTATTTCAAGATTGGTGTTTCAGCTGAAACTGAAATTGGTATTTCGTTTTCGGCAGAAGAACAAGTGTTTGTTGATCGAATTGCTCTTTCAACAACATACGATGAAGTGGTGAATATCGTGAAAGATATTTGGGAATACGAAATCGAAAACAATAATAAATCAAAATATAACCCAAAATACTCAGCACAGAGACAAAGTGGAGAATCTAACGCATCCTCGGGCTATGACAGGGGAATAGGTATTCGAGGCGGAATGGGTGGAAAAAATTTGCATATGCCACATATGTCAGAAACGCATATGAGCTATTTGGAATCTTTCAAAAATATGATCGATGATGATATCAAATCTTGCAAGTATTTGAAAATGCCAACAGTAAACCTCAAAAATACCATTATTACGGCCGAAGAAATTCAGTTCATAATCAATTCATACAACAAAGTATTGATTTCAAACACTCCAAGAGTATCGGAAGATATCGAAATGTTTGCTGAAATCTCTAGGGAAAATACAAGAAAGTTCATAAAGGAATCAACGAAGTCTGTTAGTGTGTTGGTAAAACAATTTGAGATGAAAAAAGCTGCAGATGCTCACAAACGATCTTTGGTTGCGAAAACCGGCATTCTTGATACAATCAAAATGATAAAATATAAGTTTGATGACGATATCTTTGCAAGACATTGTACTATTCGTGCGGGAAAAAATCACGGAATTGTTATGTTCGTTGATTGGTCATCATCTATGTCCAATACAATCGACGATACTGTCAGACAATGTTTCTTGATTGCGCTTTTTTGTAAGAAATGCAACATTCCGTTTGATGTGTATGCTTTTTCTAGTGTAAACATTCGAGCCGAAATAAATAAAAACCGTAATATGAAAAATCCTGATTGGGATAGCGACTTGATTGAGTCTGACTATGAGAATTCGGCTTCTTGGAATATTGATCGAGATAAGGAAAATGAAAACAAAGAATACTGTTCGGTTGAAGATTTTTCTTTGCTTCATTTTGTTTCGTCTAAAATGTCTATGAAAGATATGACCAATGCAATGAGCAATATGTTTCAGATTACATCATCATATATGTCACCGTCTTCGAGAACTTCATATTATCTGATAAATCCTGTTTTACGACTTTCGGGAACACCATTAGCTGAATGTATTTTATCAGCAATCGACATTGTAAACCAATTTCGTGCCGAAAATAAAGTCCAAGTGGTCAGCACTATATTACTAACGGACGGAGAGGGTTGCAGTAGAGATTTCAACGGTTACAGTAAAGAAAAACAGTTTTGTATAAATGAGAAAAAGAAAATTACATATGATGTTTCAAAGTTTCATACAAAAGAAGAAAGCGAGTGTCGATATTTTCAATCAGATACAAAAATACTGTTGAAAATACTTGCACTAGAAACACAATCAAATGTTCTTGGATTCTATCTCCTAGACAGCTCTGCTGTGAGTGTGAACAATATGATTACTAATTTTATGGCACCAAGTGCTAAGAGACAATACGATTATCCATCGATAACAAAACACAATTCTACTCTTGTAAATAATTTGAAATGTGATTCTATAGTTCAGGGTACAAACATCGAAGATACTGCGATTGCTATGTGTTCTCAATACAAAAAAGAAGGATACTTTATTGCACATCCACAGTCAAGATTGGCCGGCTACAAAGAATTATATGTTATTCGTGGTTCTTCTTTATCTTCAGACACAGAAGTTGGTAATCTCGATGGACTCGCTGTAGGAATAGGTGTAACCCAAGTTCGTACTGCATTCCGAAAACAAATGAAAGGTTCTACAACAAGTAAGAATCTTCTCAATCGCATAATCGACAACATTGCCGTATAATGTGGACAGATCAAAGATTCCCAACAGAAAGCGAATTAGATGTTCTAATTCGTACAGAAATACTATCTCTATTAGAAAAGAAAAATGCCAGAAATAAAATTACAACTAGACTTCGTTTGCGAAAACCTAGAACAAGCGGAAAAGTTTGCATCGGAAGCTTATCACCAATTCTTCACAACAAACGAATACCCACGAATGATTCAATCAACAGTATTTGAAAACAATGTGCCAGTGTTTGAAACACGAAATGTTCGTGTAACAGATCATCAGGCATTATTCACGCCGGAACAAGGAATGAAACCACTAGAAATTAGCCAAGAAAGTAAAATAGTATAATGTCAAATTGGAACTACCGTGTCATCAAGTTCGTCGAAGATGGAGAAGAAACCTTTGCCATTAGAGAAGTATTTTACGAAAATGGAGTGCCGGATCTTTGTACGACTCAATCAACCTATCCAGCATCAACAGACGGTATAGTCGGACTTCAACTTCAGATCGACGCATACCAACAGGCAATGTTATTGCCTGCATTAGATTACAGCATATTCACATCCACACAACCAACAGAAACTTTTCTATTGGTCAGTCAACAGAACCCCCAACAATGAAAGCAAAAAAGAACTCAACAATGAAATCAATCAAACAAACAAACAGTAACAAGAATCGAGTATTCGATTTGAATTTTTTTAGCAAACAAACAAACAAACTCGATACGGTTGCGAACACATTACCAAAGACTTTCAAACAATCTGAAAGAGGTAGTGGATATTCTTTTTTTTCCGATGAAAGAGAATACTCGTTCTCTGTTAGAGGATACCGGCGGGCTAATGCCCTCATCGCATACTTTGTAACTCGGATGCCAAGAGTCAGGTATGCAATCTTCACAGCGAATCAAGACTTCAATCACAAGAACTGAACGAAATAAAAACAACAATGAAAACAACAATTATGAAAAAATTTGCTCCTCTATATTCGCTCAACTCAAACGGAAGTGTCCAGCAATGGAGAATCTCTGTAGAAGGCAATACTATTGTCAAAGACTACGGACAATTTTCCGGCAAAACACAAACTGTTCGGGATGTAGTTCTTGAAGGAAAAAATATCGGCAAGGCAAACGAAACCACTCCCGAAGAGCAAGCTGTTGCAGAAGCAACAGCACAATGGGAGAAAAAACTGAAATCAGGATACACCAAAACTCTTGCTGGTGCCAAGGCAGGAGAGGTGGACACAGCATTCGTTGCTGGTGGCATTGAACCAATGTTGGCGCACAAGTTTAGAGATCACGAAAGCAAGATTTCATATCCTTGCTACACACAACCCAAACTAGACGGCATTCGATGTATTGCTGTGATTACTGATGGTGTTGCCACTCTGTGGACTAGAAATCGTAAGCCTATTCTTGGTGTGCCACACATCATCAAGGACTTGCAAACAAAGTTTCCTGCGGCAACCATTACACTTGACGGCGAACTCTATAATCATTCCTACAAAAACAAGTTTGAAGAAATTGTTTCGTTCTGTAAGCAAACCACACCGAAAACAGGCCACGAAGTAGTACAGTATCACATCTACGATATCGCAGACTCCACAAAAACTTTCAAGCAACGCACAGAGTGGTTGACTGCTCGAAAGGGAGAGATTGAACGCAGGGAGAATAATCCTGCCGTATTAGTTCTCGTAGAAACATTTGAGATCCAAAACATTGATTCACTTATGTACTACTTTAGTGAGTGGAGGCTACAAGGATACGAAGGAGCAATGGTACGCAATTCCGACTCGCTGTACGAGAACAAGCGATCCTATGGTCTGCAAAAGATCAAGGAGTTTGATGATGCCGAGTTCAAGATCGTGGGCGTGAAAAGTGGTCGTGGAAGAATGGCAGAGTGTGCAATCTTTACTTGCACGACCGTGAAGGGTGATCTCTTCGACTGCAAGATGGAAGGCTCGCTTGATGTTCTCAAAGAGATTATGCGTAATCCTAGAAGTGTGATCGGAAAGATGCTAACTGTAAGATATCAGGGATTCACGAACGGCAATATGCCACGAT
>SXGR01062949.1_pt1 | contig 10700 bp, 8 predicted proteins | sample 3174711 | NCBI WGS metagenome assembly SXGR01 (sample SAMN11356860, study PRJNA531348) | freshwater metagenome | isolation source: freshwater sample F1-60 | place: China: Fuxian Lake, Yuxi | collected 2017-12-25 | reverse complement strand
CATTGCTCAAACCCGGCTCCACGCCCATGCCGACCAAAGCAAGCAAACCTTTTTCTTTCCAACGGTCATCTGCCGAGATCTGATCTTTGCCGAGTGGTTCGCCAACTTCTTCGTAAGGATTCGTCGGGTGCGGCTTGCTCAGGTTCATCGCCATATCGAGATATGTACACCCTGCTTCGAACGCCGCCTCAAAGATTGGTTCGTTGAGTCTCGGATCGCAGGCATTGACGATCACGTCGGCTTTAACTCGCTGTGCGAGGGCAACTAGCTCGGTTTTGCTCCGGGCATCGACTTTGGCCGACGAGAAGCGACCGGGTTGTTCGAGTTTGGCGATGATCTCGTCGCCTCGACCCGAGTTGATGTCGGCCAGCACGAAAGAGTCAAAGAAACTTCGGGTTTCGGCAATTGAGGCCATACCGCCACCGACCCCACCAGCACCAATGATGAGAATGTTTGCCACAAAAAACCTGGGAGCTTTTCTTGCTGTTGCTCGGGTGCAACAACAACATCACTCTACCTTCGTCTAGTCAGTCAAAAAGCCTTGTATTTATAACAATTGACGCAAAAAATTCAAAGCGCTAATCACCGAGATTTGACGCATTTGTTCGCGACCAAAAGGCAAACTAAAGGTGGTTGCACGCACATCGCCATTAGGTAACGCAACACCAACACATAGCGTGCCGACTTTTACGCCGTCTTGCTCTGTCGGTCCAGCCACACCAGTTAGCGCCAAACCAATGTCGCTGCCTAATATTTTGCGCGCACCAATCGCCATTTCTTTTGCGGCGGCCTCGCTTATGACTGGTCCGTGAGTTACGCCTAATATCTCGAACTTGACATCGCTGGCGTAACTAACTATTCCACCACGAAAAACATCGCTCGCACCGGCGATCGCCGTCAACCGACCGGCGACAAGACCGCCGGTCACCGACTCAGCAACTCCCAAAGTGAGCTTCTTGTCGCGCAGAAGTTTCAAAACAACTGCTTCCATGTTCTGCTCATCGACGCCGAAAACAATGTCGCCAACTTGGGCGCGAACTTTTGCTTCCCAAACATTGAGCAGGTCAACCGCTTGCTGATCAGTGTTGGATTTGGCCGTCAGCCTCACCTTGATACCCTCCCAACCGCTGGCCAAAAATGCCAAGGTCGGGTTGCCAACTTTTTCAAGTTCGTTGATCACTCCCACCAGTCGTTCATTGAGCCCGCTCTCGCTGTCGCCCCAGGTTCGCAACACTCTACTTTTGATCACTGATGCTCCACCGCTGCGCGCAAGCAAGTCTGGCAAAATCGCGCGGTCGAACATTTCATGAAGTTCGAACGGCACGCCAGGTACGGCGTACATAACTTTTTCACCGACAGGACAAATCAGACCTGGTGCGGTACCTCGACGCTGTTCAATGATCTTTGCCCCGCGTGGCACCATCGCTTGACGCAAATTATTTTCTGGCATGCGACGACCGCGAGCCGTGAACATCTGTTCAATGACGAGGGCAACTTCATCGTTCGTTTCGAGTTCGACGCCCATGATTTGGGCGATTGCCTCACGAGTTATGTCGTCGTGCGTTGGCCCAAGACCACCGCAAATGATGATCGCATCTGCTTCTGCCAAAGTCGCACGCAATGTCGCGACAATGCGGGCAAGGTTGTCTCCCACTTTGACTTGAAACAACGAATCTATACCTGCGGCTGCAAGTTGCTCGCCCAACCACGAAGAATTCGTATCGACGATTTGACCGAGCAATAATTCAGTGCCGACAGCGACAACACTGCAGCGCATTATTTGGCCTTCCGCCGCGAATTGAACGCGGGACGCAACGCCCGCATGGCATATTGCAATCCGCTGATTATTGTCAGAACAACGGCGAGCCAAAGTGTCGTCAGCCAGGTGTAAGTCATATCGACCGCGCTGAACGGCGCCAACGCGAAACCAATCGAAACCTGCTGGCTAAGAGTTTTGATTTTCGCCAAACGACTGGCCGGCACCGTCACACCTCTTGCACTAACGACGACTCGATAGACGCTGACAACAACTTCGCGCAAGGCGATGATCACGACTGGCAAAATCCAAAACATTTCACGACTGACGAGGGTGAACATTGCGCCGAGCACCAGAACTTTGTCGGCGAGCGGGTCTAGAAATGCACCACTCTTGGTCGTGCCGTGACGGCGCGCCAAATAACCATCGAGCACATCGCTGACGCACAAGCCAAACCACAACCATGCTGCGAGCCACGAGCCCGCATTGTCATCGGGTACGACTATGAATAGAAGTGGCGAAACCAAAATGCGCAACACCGTTACGGCGTTCGCCCATGTCGCAAGCGCGTTCGGGTCAACGGGCATCGTCAACCAATTCACTAGCGTCGAGACTTGCGTCGCGACTCGCCCCAGTGGCGACTAGATCTGGGCCTTGCGCATCAGCAACTTCAACTTCTGCAAATGTCGCCACAGACAAGGTTTCGCTGACATGCACGACGCCGTCAATCTCTGGGGCCTCGCGATGACTGCGACCAACACCAACTTCGTCAACCAGCACAGTTATCGTCTCACCAATCAAGTCGTCGCGTCGGCGTGCGGTGATCAAGTCTTGCAGTTCACGAAGTTCGGCCAGTCGCTCATTCATCAAACTTGTCGGCACGCGGTCTGGCAACGAAATTGCATGCGTGCCTTCTTCGGGGCTGAAGGCAAAAAATCCACACCAATCAAGTTGTGCTTCATCGACAAAACTCAGCAATTGGTCGTGATCTTCTTCGGTTTCGCCGGGATAGCCGACAATGAAGTTGCTGCGCATTGCGGCGGCGGGTTCGCGCTTGCGGATATCTGTGATGCGATTCAAAAAGCGCTCGCCGTCACCCCATCGCCGCATTCTTCGTAAATGCACCTTCGACACGTGCTGTAGTGACAAATCGAAATAAGGCACACCAGTCGCGCAGATCGCGTCGATCAACTCGTCACTCAAATCGCTCGGGTATAGATAGAGCAACCGAGTTCGATCGACTTTGCTCGCAACCTGATTAACCAGTCCGACTATCGAACCCGCGCCAAGTTCGTTCGGGCGATCTTTGCCGTAACTCGCCAAGTCTTGGGCGACCAGCACAATTTCTTTGACTTCAAGTTGATCGACTTCTGTCAAAATCGACTCAATGTCACGACTGCGTTGGGGCCCACGAAAACTAGGTATCGCGCAAAATCCGCATTTACGGTCGCAACCCTCGGCGATTTTGACATATGCCCACGGTGCGCGCGACTTTGGTCGAGGCAAATTCAGCAAGTCAAACGACGGCACACTTTGGCTCGTCACAGCGACCGATTTTTTGGTCAGCGTGATTGGCACACCAAAGCCGGCGATATGGTCGGCTTCTGGCAACGACTCGGCAAGTTCAGAGCCGTAGCGTTCGGCCATGCAACCTGTGACGACGACTCGAGCACCAGATTTACGCTGCCCCGAAAGTTCGAGAACCGTGTCGATCGACTCGCGCCGTGCATCTTCGATAAATGCACACGTATTGACGATTACTAGATCTGCTTTTGAAACCTCATCAGTTTGCACGAGACCATCTTTTAACAACGTTCCAATGATTTTGTCTGAATCAACATCATTCTTTGGACACCCCAACGACTCAAGATAAAAATGTTGTGTCACAATTTTTTATTCTATCTATCGATTCTGCACCAAGAAATGAACGAGAATGTGAATTAACTCGCCTTTTGAATGATTTCAAGTTCTTCGACGGTCATCAACACTTCACGCGGGCGCGAACCTTCGCTCGGCGCAACGACGCCACGTTGTTCGAGCATGTCCATAAGTCGACCCGCCCGAGCAAACCCAACTTTAAGTTTTCGTTGCAACATTGAGGTACTGCCCTGCTGGGTTCGCACGACAAGATCCATCGCTTGACGCATAAGTTCGTCGTCGTCTTCGTCGCCACTGCTGCCACCAAAAATTTCGCCATTACTTGATGATTTATTCGCGTCGCCTTCAATGCCCGAGACATAGGTAACTTCTGGGGCTTGTCGACGCCAGTGACCGACGACTTTGCGCACTTCGTTCTCGCTGACCCATGCCGACTGCAGACGCTGCGAAACAGATGTGTTGCCTGGCAACATCAACATGTCACCCATGCCCACTAGTTTTTCTGCACCTGGTTGATCAAGGATCACTCGACTGTCGGTCAAACTCGAAACAGCAAACGCCATGCGGGCCGGAATATTCGACTTGATCACACCAGAGATTACATTCAAGCTCGGGCGCTGTGTTGCGACCACCAAATGGATGCCGACCGCTCGTGCCTTTTGTGCAATGCGCGTAATGCAGTCTTCGACATCGCGGGCAGCGACCATCATCAAGTCGTTCAACTCGTCGACAACAATTAAAATATAGGGAATCCGTAAAAATAGTTTGTCTGATGGTTGATCGTTTTGAGGTGCCATCTCGCCGCGATCGTAAGCCGCGTTGTAGCCAGCCACATCACGAAAGCCTGCTTCAACAAGAAGGTCGTAACGACGCTCCATTTCTTTGACTGCCCAACCGAGAGCATTGGCAGCTTTCTTTGGGTTTGTGACCGGCGCCGTCAACAGGTGCGGCAGTCGTGTGTATTGCGCCATTTCAACCTGCTTTGGGTCGATGAGAATCAACTTCACCTGATCTGGTGTCGCACGCATCAACACCGAGGTAATGATGCAGTTGATCACGCTCGACTTACCGGCACCGGTCGCGCCGGCAATCAACAAGTGTGGTGTGGTCGAGATATTCAGGAACACCGGTCGACCCGAAATGTCTTTGCCGACGGCGACATCAAGCGGGTGACTCGCCGTGCGCGCTTCTTGCGAAACCAACAGGTCACCAATTGAAACAAGTTCGCGTTGTTCGTTTGGCACTTCGATGCCGATTGCCGAACGACCAGGTATCGGCGCCAAGATTCGCACATCAGTTGCCGCCATCGTGTAGGCGATGTCTCGTGAAAGGGTTGTAACTTTGGCGACCTTTACGCCGTCACCTAGCGACAATTCATAACGCGTGACCGTCGGACCGCGCGTGTAACCGACGAGTTCGGTGTCGACACCGTGCGATGCAAGTGCCGCCACGAGTTGATCACCGCGCTCACGAATTGCTTCTTCGTTGGCTTTTTTGTTGCTCGTCAGCAACAAGAACTCGAGTTCTGGAAGTGTCCAGTCACTTGGCTGACCACTTGGACCAAGCGGAATCTCTTGTGGCTCACCTTTTACTGGTGCGAGTTTGGCTGCTGGTTTCGCCGGAGTCTTCGACTGGGATTGCTGGCGACGCTTGCGTTCTCGTCGCGGCTGTTTTTCGTCGTCTTGATAATCCTCATCGAGGCCGTCTTGGGCATAATCATAAAGTTCTGGACGTTGACTATCTTGTGGCGCGAAACTGCCTGATGATTCGAATTGTTCGCCACCATAACCTCGATTCTCGTCTAGCGCGTCCGACAAATTTTCGGTCGCCGAGGAAACTTTGCCACCAATCTTGCGCCATGCGTTACGCAAAAGTTCGATCAACTCTGGCGCCGATTTGCCAGATACAAGCATCACAGAGCCAACTAGCAGAGCCACCAACAACACGGTTGCGCCAATATCTGAAAGAGAGTTTTGTGTTGGCTCGCCGACGACATAGCCGAACCATCCACCGGTGCGATTTTCAACATCACTAAAAAACACATGGGTCAGACCGAGCAACACACCAGTCAAGGACGTCCAGCCGATTGATGTGCGAACTTGATTTTGCCAACTTTTGCGTCGTGCAAGCGCCACACCCAAACCGATGCACAAAATCGGCAAGAAAAATCGGCCAACACCGATCGTCACTGACGTGAAACTGTCGAGTACTCGACCAAGTGGTCCAGCCAACTTCAAGTAGACAGACAATACGAGCAGCGCGCCGAACGCGATTAAACCTAAACCGCTGAACTCGTGTGCCCGCCCCTCGAACAATCCGCCAAAAATTGGGCCGTGTTGCGATACAACTCGATAACGGGTTGGCTCGTCCTCAACTTCGTGTTCACGCAATGCCCGAATCGGCCGCACATTGTCGCCTTGACGCGACTCACCCCTGCTCGACGACCGCGACTCACCCCGGCCAGCGGCGCGATGCGACCCCTTTTTCGGGCGCGCAGATCTAGATTTGGGCACTTTTGCCATAAATCAACATTACCAATGGGGTGTGTTTGCAAGTGGGACTACTTAGTTGGTTGAAAATAGCGAACCATTTCGCCGAAACGCACTGGTCGTCGCGGCTGGTCAGTGTTTTTTATGTTTCTTGGTTTGTTTATCTTTCGATTTCTTGCCGGCACGGCGCGACTTTTGTGGCACAACAAATTCGGCAGGTATACGCCCCGAAAAATCGATGCCGCCATCGGTTAGTTCGATGAGATCTCCGTCTTCGCACAACAAAACATTGCGTGGCGCGACTCCCATGATTCGCGCCAACTCGGCGTTGGCAACCATGTGTCGATATTCGCCGTGAATCGGGATAAACCATTGTGGCTCGGTGACATTTAAATACGTCTTCAAATCTTCTGCTTGAGCGTGGCCGGTCGCGTGCACATCGGCAATGCCAGAGTGCACGACCGTTGCCCCTCGACGCAACAACGCATCAATCACCTTGTTCACGTTGCTTTCGTTGCCAGGGATGGCATGACTCGAGAAAATGACCACATCACTTTCGCCGACTTTCACGTAGCGGCTGTCTCCCTTCGCCAGATTCGTCAGCGCCGACATCGCTTCACCTTGAGAGCCGGTCGAGATGATACAAATTTCATTGTCGTCGTATTTGCCAAGAGAATCTGCGCCAACCAAACTTTTTTCTGGAATCGTCAGCACTTTGAGATCGCGAGCCAGCCGAATGTTGTTGATCATCGACCTGCCCAGCGGCACGACGACACGACCCGAATCAATCGCCGCATCGGCAATTTGTTGTACGCGATGAATGTGACTGGCAAAACTCGCCGTAATTATTCGTTTGTCACGATGTTCGTTGAAGATTGCCCGCAACACGGCCCCGACTTCGGATTCGCTCGGTGCATGACCCCGCTCGCCCGCGTTGGTCGAATCGAGCATCAACAATCGAATGCCCTCGTTCGAAGATAGCGAGCCAAGACGCGCCAAATCTGTGCGCCGATGGTCAACGGGCGTCAGGTCAATCTTGAAATCGCCAGAATGCACGATCACGCCTTGCCCCGTGTGCAATGCGATTGCATGCGCGTGTGGCACCGAATGTGTGACCGGAATAAATTCAATGTCAAACGGCCCGATCTTGACACGGTCGTTGTCGCTAACTTCGATAAATTTTGTCTTGTCCGTCAGTCGTGCCTCGGCGATTCTGTTGCGTGCGAGACCCAAAGTGAGCGCCGAACCATACAACGGAAACGATGCGTCCTGCAACAAATATTGCAACGCCCCAACATGATCTTCGTGGCCATGCGTTGCAACACAACCCACGATGCGATCTTTTCGCTCAAGCAACCATGTGAAATCCGGGATGATCACATCGATGTCGTCGCCGTGCTCGGCTTTCGGAAACATCAACCCGCAATCGATCAACAAAATCTTTTTGTCTTGCTCTATGGCCATGCAGTTGCGACCAATTTCGCCGAGCCCGCCAAGAAAGGCGATGCGAACAGATTTGGACATCAAATAATTCGCTATCGACTCGCGGTGGCACGCGCTGTCTGTAGATTGCCGAAAACTTTTGCCGCACGCTCGGCAAGACCACTCGGCGGCGGACCCATCGGCAATCTCGCCTCACCAACATCGAGGCCAAGGTGATTCATCATCACCTTGCTTGGCAATGGATTTGGATTTTCATCGCCAGTTTCAAAAGCAAAGCTCTCGAGCATTCGTGAGTTGACGGCACAAGCCCCAGTGATATCTCCCGAGTTCCATTTCTTGAACATCTCTTGATGATCGGTGCCAGTCCAATGTGTCGCCACACCGATCACGCCAACTGCACCGATGGCCATCAGCGGCAGAGTCAAACCATCATCACCGCTCAGGAGTTCGAAACTTTTTGGCACTTGGGTCATCAACATTGCCGTTTCTGCAGGGTTGCCACTCGCATCTTTGAGTGCCGCAACGTTTTTTACTTCATTGGCTAATTTTGCAAGCGTTGCTGTCGAGATTTTACGCCCAGTGCGGACGGGGATGTCGTAGACAACAACGGGCAACGTCGTTGCCGCACAAATCGCTTGCATGTGCGCAAAGATGCCTGCCTGCGAAGGACGGTTGTAATACGGACCAACGGCAAGAATTCCAGCAACGCCAAGTTTCGAGGCCTGTTTCGTCAAGTGAATCGAGTGTCTCGTGTCGTTGGTGACGGTGCCAGCAATAACCGGAATCGTCACCGCCTCGACGGTCGCAGCGAACAATGCAAGTTTTTCGTCGTCTGTCAGCGTCGACGCCTCGCCCGTCGTTCCACCCACGACCAGCCCATCGTTGCCGTTGTCCTGCAACCATTTCGCCAGGCGACGCACACCATCCAGGTTTAACTCTCCGCTCTTGTCGAACGGCGTCACCATTGCAGTGAGAACCTGACCAAATCTTGGCATGACTAGATAGTAGTCATTTGCAAGCGCACGAAACTATGGAGTTTTTCTTTTCGTTGAGCGCAAGGCGCACCAACGATGTTGAGTTGACTAGTGGCGAATTTCGACTTCTTTGCCGATTTCGAACTTGAGATACTCATCGTCTGTGTTCTCCCAGTCTTCGAATTGAATTACACCCATCTCTTCGAAGCGATGGCGCAACCACTTGTCGTTGCGGTCAAGCAACCCGAGCTTCTTGCAATTCGGCACGATCTTGGCGAACAACATTTGCTGGAAGATTTTGCGCGTCGGATCATTGACCAATAACGGAATCAAAGTCTTCGGGTCGACACCCATGTGTTGCCAAACTTCTTGTTGCAAGAACCGGTCACGCATTCGAATGCTGGCTTCATAGGCGAATTCTTGACGATCCATGATCTCTTTGTCGCTCATACCGTCGTAAACCTCTTTGAGGCTGAGCACACCGAATGCCACGTGACGGGCTTCGTCGCTCATGACGTAGCGCAACAGTTTCTTCAACAGTGGCTCGCTCGTCAACTGATGCAAGTAGCCGAATGCTGCAAGTGCCAGGCCCTCCACCATGATCTGCATACCGAGGTATGTGAAGTCCCAGCGTGAGTCTTTGACAATGTCGTCGAGCAACAAACTCAGATGCGGATTGATCGGATAACCGCCGTTGAGTTTTTCGTCGAGATAACGAGCGAATACTTCGACGTGACGAGCCTCGTCTACGACCTGAGTGCTGGCATAAAGTTTCGCGTCGTACCACGGCACGGTCTCGACAATCTTGCTGGTGCAAATGAGCGCACCCTGTTCGCCGTGCAAGAACTGCGAGAGGCTCCACTTGCGACTGTGAATGCCGAACTCGAGCCATTCTTTGTCGGTCCACTTTGCGAGTTTCGTGTCTGCATATAGGTCTGCGTTCATCCCGCGACCGATTGCATCCTGGTCGGCGGTAATGGTCTTTTCGATGTCAACTTCGGTGTTCCAATCCAGATCAAACGTGCCGTTCCACTGACTTGTCTTGGCTTTTTCATAGAGCTTGCGCAAAGGCTGACGAGTCAGCGAGTAATCCCAGGTGAAAACCGAGTCGGCGTTGTTCTTGACGACGTGCTCGATCTCATTTGCCGGTGTAAGCGGAATGCTTAAAATCGCTTCGATGTTGTTGATCTCGTCACGACCGATGATTTCTTGGTTTTGTTTTTCTGTGATTGACATGACTATTGCTCCTGTTTGTGTTGTTTTACTTTGTTAATTCATGAATGTTGATGTGCATGTGCAAGAACTTTGCGACGCTTGCTTCGCTCGTGAAGTCGTATCGATCAGACGGTGTCAAGAAATAAGAAATCACAAGACGAGCCAAAACTTCGACCAGCGCATCGGCTTCGCGCTTGGGCAAAAAATCCGCGACCAGCGGTGCCAAATACGCAGCGGCGACACGCACTATGCGCGACAAGCCACCGATTGTAAATTGCATCAAAGTCGAGCCTGGCTCAGTGGCCAGCATCATCGCCAAGTGCTGATCGTTGCGCAACTCGGTCGTTGCCGAAACGATGCTGCGCACGAGCAAATCTTCGAGCGACTTTGCGCCATCGGCGCGAGCCAACAGCGTCGTGAAAAATTCATCGAGTGACCGCACATGCAGTGCTTCAAGCAAAACTTCCTTGCCGCCAGGAAACATGCGATACACCGTTGCACGCGAAACGTCTGCCAAACCGCAAACATCGGCAACCGTGAATCGCGAGACTCCCCACTTCTCGATTGCCAATTTGGTGGCGTCTAGAACGCGCGTTTCAACGGCTGTGAACGACGCTGGGTTTGTGATTTCAGCAACAGCCATAGTGAGACAATAAGACTATAACCGTCTCACTGTCAAGTAATGCTAGTTTTGGCTGCAAATAACAAGTCGTTCTTTAGAAAGGAACCCACATTATGACTATTAAATTACGTCTCACGCGCATGGCGATCATCCTCAGCAGCACTGCAGCGCTCGGCCTTGCGAGTTGCGGCAGTGACGATTCGAGTTCGGCCTGCCCGACAATCGAGTCAGGCAAATTGACGATTGCAACTGGCACTCCGGCTTTCGAGCCTTGGGTTGTTGGCGACGCACCAGAATCTGGTGAGGGTTTTGAAGCCGCAATT
>SXGR01158004.1_pt1 | contig 10701 bp, 9 predicted proteins | sample 3174711 | NCBI WGS metagenome assembly SXGR01 (sample SAMN11356860, study PRJNA531348) | freshwater metagenome | isolation source: freshwater sample F1-60 | place: China: Fuxian Lake, Yuxi | collected 2017-12-25 | reverse complement strand
GGACGTCGAGAAGAAGAAGGGCGAGCAATCCTTGCCGGCCAATTCGTGCGGGCCCGCGTTCGTGCTGATGAGGAAGGTCTCGTTGCGCAAGACCGCTTGGCGCGACTGGAGAAGAACGTTCGACCAGATATAACCCATGATCACGTCGGCGCGGTCGCGCTTGATGAGTTCCTCGGTGCGCAGCCGACCGATCTCGGGGTCGAACTCGTCGTCCTTGTAGACCATCTCGGTCGGCAGGCCGCCCACGCGGCGGTTCAGGTGATCGAGCGCCAGCTCGACCGCGTCCTGCATGTGCTTGCCGATGACGGCGGGCGCCTTGGTCAGCGTGGTGACGAAGCCGATCTTGATCTTGTCGGCCGCGCTGGCCGGCGCGGTAAACAGGGCGAGCGCCGCGGCGATCGCCAGGATACGCGTGGTCATGGTTCTCCCCTTGATCTAGCCGCGCGGATTACCGGTCGAGGAACTTGAGGTATTGCGCGACGAAGTCGTAATTCACGAATTTCACGTAGGCGTCGATCAATCGCTTGGTGACGGGCCCGGGCACCTTGCCTGCCCCCATCTGGTGATCGTTCACCTTGGAGACGGGGCAGATGCACAGGCTCGTGGAGGTGAGAAACGCCTCCTCCGCCGTGTAGACGTCGTAGAGGTCGATGTCGCGTTCCTCGCACGGGATGCCCATTTCGCGCGCGAGGTCCATGACCGTGGCGCGGCTGATGCCGGGCAGCACGAACTTCGCGCGCGGCGTGGACATCACGCCGTCCTGCACCATGAAGAAATTGGAGCCCATGCCCTCGGTTACGTTGCCGTCCATGTCGAGAAGCACCGCCCAGGCCTCGGGATCGTGCCCGCGCGCCTCCAGATCGGCCATGATGAGGTTCAGGTAGTTGTGGGTCTTGGCGCGCGGACTGAAGGACTGCGGCGGCGCGCGGCGCACCGAGGGCACCACCATGTGGATGCCGTCCCGGTAGAGCTTGGCGCGGGCCTTCAAGGGCAGGGGCTTGCACTCGACGATGACGGTCGGCCCCGCGTGGGAGGTGAACTCCCCGCCCGGAAGTTCCAGCCCACGGCTCACGCGCTGGCTAACCCAATAATCCTCATCCTTCGAGATCAGGTGCAGGTTGCGCTCCAGCACCTCCTCGGTGATGCGGGTCAACTCGCCGTGCGAGAGGCCGGGGTCGATCTTCACGTAGCGGAGCGAGCGGTAGAAGCGGTCCAGATGCTCCTTCAGCTTGAAGATCTTGTGGCCGAAGGTGCGGGTCGTGTCGAAAACCGCGTCGCCCAACAGGAACCCGCGATCGCGGAACGACACGAGCGCCTGGCTCTCCGGCACGATTCGGCCGTTGATATAGGCCACGCGTTCATTGGCGAGTTGTGCCATGGCGTCCGATTCTCCCTGTCCATCGCCCGGACGGCGGGCGACGGGCCGATCTTAGGGCCGCCCCGGCACCGGCTCAACGGCTAGGGCGCAGCCTCGGCGGCGGGGTAGTTGAGTTCGATGAGGATGCCGTGGGGATCGCGCACGAAGAGTTGCTGGAGCCGCGCGCCCAGCACCTCGCGCTCCCAGTGGGCCACGCCCAGCCGCGCCAGCTTGGCGCGCATCTCCTTGAGGCCCGTCGCGCGGAAGGCGATGTGGTCGAGATCGCCCGTGCCGGAGGTGCCCGCGCCCGGCGCGGCATTGCCCAAAAGGTGCACCACGGCGCCTTCGCCGGCATAGAGCCAGTGACCGGGAAAGGCGAAGGGCGGCCGCGGTCCGTCCGTCAACCCGATCACGTCCTCGTAGAAGCGCACGGTGGCGGCCAGCGCATCGGGCGCCATGGCGATGGAATAGTGGTTGAGGTCGAGAATCGGCACGGCAACCTCCCCGTCAGCCGGCGTGGACCGTCTCGCCGCCGCGCTGTCCCCGGCGCAGCAAGTAGGACAGCGGCAACGCCACCGCCGAGATGGCGGCGATCGCGTAGAAGCACGCATTGTACCCGATGATGCCGGACTGCTTGTTGATCTCCATGTTGAGGGCCGCCAGACCCTCCGGCGTCTTGAGCGCCCAGAGCGAGGGCATGGTCTGGGACAGCTCGTTGAAGCGGGTCACGGACTCGGTCAGGTTCGCGTGGCTGCCGACCGTCGTGCGCAGCGCCAGGTTGATCATGAGCACGATGCCGAGCGAGGCGCCCACGTTGAACATCATGTGCATGAAGGCCAGCGCCTCGTCGCGTTCGGCGGGAGTCAGCGTGGCGACCGTCAAGATGCCGAGCGGCACCCAGACGAAGCCCGAGCCGAAGCCCTGAAGGACGCCGACCCAGGCGACCTCCGTCGCCTGAACCTCGGTCGTCCAGCCGGCGATAAGCCAGGCCGAGAGTCCGAAGCAGAGAAACCCGGTGCACATGACCGCGCGCGGGTCCATGCGCGCCACCAGGACGCCGCCAATGAACATCGACAGGAAGGCGCCGATGCCGCGCGGTGTCAGCAACAACCCCACCGTGAACACCGGATAGCCGCCCAAGTCCTGAAAGAAGAGCGAAAGAAGCACGATGGGCGATTGCAGGATGAAGGCGAAGACCGCGACGAAGGTGACGCCGAGGGTGTAGTTGCGATTGGCGAAGATGCGCGGCGGCACGAAGGGGCGCTTGCCGGTCGCGGTGTGGATGACGAAGGAGTAGAGAAAGATCGCGGCGATGACGGCTTCGAGGATGATCTCGGGCGAGGCCAACCAGTCCTGCCGCTCGCCCCGATTGAGCATCAATTGCAACGCGCCCATGCCGATGCACAGGCAGACGAAGCCGAACCAATCGAGCGGCTTGCCGCTGTGCTTCGGCGTCCTCGGCACGAACAGAAGCACGCCCAGCGTCGGCAGAATCATGGCGGGCACGTTGATGTAGAACGCCCAAGGCCAGCCGTAGAGATCGGTCATGTAGCCGCCGACCACCGGACCCAGCACCGGCCCCATGAGGATGCCCATGCCCCAGATGGAGTTGGCGGTACCGTGCCGTTCCTTGGGGTAGAGATCGAACATGATGGCTTGAGACAGCGGCAGGATCGGCGCGCCGCAAAAGCCTTGAACGGCGCGCCAGAACACCTCGGATTCGAGACTCTGCGCCTGGCCGCACATGACGGAGGTCAGGGTGAAGAGCACGCAAGAGACGAAGAAGACCTCCTTGCGCCCGAATCGCATGGAGGCCCAGCCCGCGCAGCCCGTCACGATGGTGCCGCCGACGATATAGGAGGTGACGACCCACGAAATCTGGTCGGGCGTGGCCGAGAACGTGCCTTGCATGTGCGGCAGCGCCACGGTCACGACGGTCAGGTCGAGCACGTAGACGGCGGACGGGAACATGACCGACAGGATGACCAGCCAGCGCTTCAGCGGATCGGCGTAGAGCCGGGCGTGGATGGAATCGCTCATGCGTCGTCGTTCGAAGGGCGGTGCCGGCGCATGAGGAAGATGACCGGTGCCCCCACGAGCGCCACGAGGGCGATGAGGAAGAAGGTGTTGTTGTAGGCGATCATGGAGGCTTGCCTGAGCAACTCCGCCTCGATCGCCATGGGATTGGCGAGGTTCCACAGCTCTGGCCGAGCGCCGGGCTTGAAGAGCGGATTGAAGAGGGTGATGTGCTCCACCATGCGGGCGTGGTTCTCCTGCACGCTGGATGTCCAATACGTGAAGGTGCCTGCGATTCCGAAGCTCGCGCCGATATTGAGCGTCAGATAGAAGAAGGGAAGCGCCTCCTCCTGGAACCGGCGCGGCAGCGTGTCGAAGCCGCGCGTCGCCGTCGGCACGAACATGAAGGAGCCGCACACACCTTGAAGAAATCCGGCGGCGGCCACGTCCCATGGCCCTACGTCGAGAGTCCAGCCGCTCATCAAGAAGGATGATGCGCTGACGCCGAGGAAGCCGAACGCGACCAGCGTGCGGTTCTCGATCCGCGACAGCACCGCGCTGACGGCCAAGTTTCCGACGAGCACGCCGAGCGCGCGCGGCGCCAGAAGGAGGCCGATCATCTCGATGGGATAGCCGCGCAAATTCTTGAGAAGGAGGGGAAGGAGGATCGTCTGGAGGAAGACGAGAAGGCCGAAGGAGAACGCGACCACGGTGGCGACCACAAAGGCGCGATCCCGGAACATGTCTGGTTTGAGGAGGGGGTCGCGCGCGGTGAAGATGCGGACGACGAAAAGATAGAGAAGAAACGTGCCGACGACGGCCTCGACGATGATCTCGGTGGAGGCGAACCAATCGAGGCGCGTGCCGCGATTGAGCACGAGCTGAAGTGCGATCAAGCCGCCCGCCAGGAAGCCGAACCCGAGCCAATCGAAGCGGCGTTGGCGATCCGGCGGCACGTCGGGCACGACGGCCAGCGTGGCCAAGAGGGCCACGACGCCGAGCGGCAGATTGATCGCGAAGACCGCGGGCCAGCCGTACATCTCGGTCAGGAACCCGCCGATTGGCGGGGCGACGATCGGGCCGATCATGTTGCCAAAGCCCCAAATGCTGATGGCGCGCCCATGCTGATTGGATGGGTAAGCATCGACCGCGATGGCCTGGGACAAGGGAATGATGGGGGCGCCGGCCACGCCTTGGAGGAACCGCCACATCACCTCGGATTCGAGGTTTTGCGCCGCGCCGCACATGAGGGAGGCGAAGGTGAACACGGCCAGCGAGAGCGCAAAAAGACGCTTGCGCCCGATGCGCCGGCTGATCCAGCCGGTGGCCACGATCATGGTCGTCATGCCGACGAGGAAGGCCGTCACCACCCAGGCGACCTGGTCGGGCGTCGCCGAGAAGGTGCCCTGCATGTGGGGCAGCGAAATCGACACGATGGTCAAATTGAGCGAGTAGATGCTGGAGGCCAGCATCGTCGTGGCCATGATGAGCGGCCGCTTGCGCACCACCTCTGCCGGGATGGTGCTGGCGCTCATTCGGACGGCTCCGACTTCCGCGGCGCGGGGAAGAGAAACGCCAGTGGGGCCGTCAGCGCGGCCACGATCGCGACGACCTGAAACGATACCTCGAACGCGATGAGGGATGCCTCGCGCGTGATGACCTCGTTGAGCGCGGCCGCGCCCGCGTGGCTCTTGGGGTCGAGCCCCTGGGGCACCTGGCCCGAGCGCAAGAGCTCGTTCAGCGGCGACGCCTGTTCGGACAGCACCGCGTGGGTGAACTGGGTGCCCTCCACCCAATGCGTGATCATGGTGGCGATGCCGATGGACGAGCAGAGATTGAACGCCAGGAAGAACATGGGCACGCCTTGGGCGCGCTTCTCGGCGGGAAGCGTCGCAAAGGTGAGCGTGTTGATCGTGACATAGAGGAATCCGTTGCCGATTCCCTGGAACACGCCGTTGATCGCGACCTCCCACATGCCGACATCGAGCGTCCAGGTCGAGATGTTCCACGAGGCGCCGACCACGAAGGCGAGGCCTGTGAACACGAGAAGACGCGGGTCCACGTGCGCTATGAATCGAACCACGGTCAAGTTGCCGATGATGACGCCGAGGGCGCGCGGCACCAGCATCATTCCGATCGTCTCGACCGGATAGTTGAGAAGACCGCGAAGGAACAGCGGCAGTGTGATGAGCGGCAGGAACGAATAGAGGCCGAAGGTCATGATCATGACGATGCCGGCCGAGAAATTCCGGTCCCGGAACATCGTGATGTCGACGAACGGCTTGTCCGTCGTGAAGATGTGGACAATGAAGAGGTAGAGCAGAAACAGCCCGATCGCGGTCGTCACGATGATCTCGGTGGACGCGAACCAGTCGAGCCGCGCGCCGCGATTGACCACGAGCTGGACGAAGCCAAGACCTAACACGAGGGTCAGCATGCCGAAGACGTCCAGATGCTGGCCGCGGCGCGGGGCGCCGCGCGGCACGAACAGGATCGTGCCGAGGATGCATAGAAATCCGGCCGGCACGTTCAGGTCGAACACGCTCGGCCAGCCGTACATCTCGGTGATGTAGCCCCCGATTGGCGGCGCCAGCACCGGTCCCGCCATGTTGCCGAGGCTCCAGACGCCGATGGCGCGGCTGTGCTCCCGGCGCGGGTAGACGTCGAGCAGAATGGCCAGGGTGAGCGGCATCATCGCCGACCCCGAGACGCCCTGCATGAAGCGCCAAAACACCTCACCCTCGAGGGAGGTCGCGTTTCCGCACATGACCGAGGCGCCCACGAAGGCGATCAGGGCCGACAAGAAGATGTTTTTCTTGCCCCATCGCTCCGAGAGCCATCCGACGCAGGCGACCGACATGGTCAGCCCCAAGATGAAGGATGTCACGACCCAGGCGATCTGGTCGGGCGTCGCCGAGAACGTACCCTGCATGTGGGGCAGCGAAATGGCGACGATGTTCATGTTCATGGAGTAGACGGCCGACGCGGCGATGCACGTCGCCATGACCCAGCCCTTGCGGACTCGGAACGCCGATGGCGGGTGTGCCTGCTCCGTCGCCATCAGTGCCCCACGCCGCTGGCGCGCGCGAGCGACCGGCGGAACAGAAAGACGACCGGCACGACCAGGATCGAGAGGAGTGCGATGAGCAGAAAGTTGTTGAGATACGCGATCATCGCCGCCTCGCGGGTGACGATGGTTTCCAGCGTGGCGCGGCCGACGGCGGTGTCCATGCTCACGCCGAACTGGCGCGCGATCTCGTTGAGACGCGAGATGTGCTCGGACAAATTGGCGTGGCTGATGCTCGTCGAGCGGGTGAGGATGTTGATGGCGATGGCGATGCCCGCGCTGATGCCGCTGAACAGGACGACGTTGAAGAAGGTGAGGCCTTCCGTGCGGTAGCGGGAATCGAGCGTGGCGAAGGTCATGAGGGTCAGGGGGATGGAACTCATCCCCGTGCCGACGCCCTGCAACGTGCCGGTCCAGATGACGTCCCATTCCGAGACATTGGCGTTCCACAGCGACATGGCGAAGGCCGTCACCGCCAAGAATAGGAAGCCGAACATCAGGACGACGCGCGACTCCAAGAAGCGAAGAAGCGCGTTCGACAGCCACATGCCGATCATCACGCCAAAGCCGCGTGGCGACATGATGAGGCCGAGCGTCATCACGGGCATGCCGCGCAGCTCCTGCATCATGAGCGCGACCAGGACCAGGTTGCCGTGGAGAAGGAATCCCCAAACGAAGGAGATGAAGGTGCCGACCGTATAGTTGCGGTCGCGGAACAATGCGGGCTCAAGGAACGGGTGCGCGGTCGTCGCCGAATGGACGACGAAGACGTAGAGCGCACCGATGGTGACGATGGCGGCGACCACGATCTCGCTCGAGTCGAACCAGTCCAGCCGCTCGCCGCGGTTGAGCATGAACTGGAAGGTCGCGACGGCGACCGTCAAGGCGATGAGCCCCACCCAGTCCATGCGCCGGTTCGCGCGGTGGGGCGAGTCGGCGAGGAAGACCGCCGTGGTGATGGCCGCAAGCGTGCCCAAGGGCACCACGATGTGGAAAATCCACGGCCAGCTGGAATACTCGACGATGAAACCGCCCAGGGCCGGCCCCAGCGCCGGGCCGACCATCACGCCCACACCCCAGATGGCGTTGGCGATGCCGTGTTTTTCCTTGGGAAAGAGGTCGAGGCAGATGGATTGGGAGAGCGGCATGAGCGGCGCGCCCAAGGCGCCCTGAAGAAAGCGCCACAGGACCTCTTCCTCGACCGTCGTGGACACGCCGCACATGAAGGAGACGAAGGTAAAGCCGATGGTCGAGAGCACGAAGATCCGCTTGCGGCCGAACTTGTCCGCCAGCCAGCCGGCGCAGGCCAGCATGGTGATCATGCCGACGATGAAGGAGGTGACGACCCAGGAGACCTGATCGTGGGTCGCGGAGAACGTGCCCTGCATCTGCGGAAGAGCCACGGACACCGAGGTGATGTTGAGCTCGTAGGTCGTCGAGGCCAACATCACCGGCAGAAGGATGACGAAGCGCCGCCAGGCGCTGGGATAGGTGCGCGACGACTCGCCGGTGTCGATGTCCGATGGATCGCCCATCTGGCTGGGCGCGGTCAGGCGATCCCGCCGTTGACGTGGATGACCTGGTTGGTCACGTAGCTGGCGTCCAGGCTGCACAGGAAGGCGACCACCGCCGCCACCTCGTCGGGCTTGCCAAGCCGGCCCAGCGGCACGTTTTCGATGAGCGCCGCCCAGCCCTCGTCGGAGTAGAACTGGATGGTGTCCTTGTCCTTCTCGACGATGCCGGGCGCCACGCAATTGACCGTGGCGGAAGTGGGCGCCAATTGGATGGCGAGAGTCTTCACGAGCGCTTCCAGCGCCGCCTTGGCCGCGGCCGAGCCCGGATAGATGGGATAGGTGCGCCGGAAGACGTGGGCGTTGAGCGTGCTGATGGCGACGACGCGCCCGCGCGGGCCCGCCGCCTTGAGGTGGGGGAGCGCGCGGGAGCACATCTCGAAGAAGCCGCCGGCGATCACCTTGTAGCAATGGTCCATGCCGGCGCGGTCCAAATCGCCCCAGACGCGCAGATCGGGGAAGCCGGCATTGGCGACCAGCGTGTGCAGGCCGCCGAAGGCCGCGACCGCCTTGTCCACGCAGCTCCGTGCCTCGGCGGGGTCGGCGAGATCGGCCAGGTGGACGACCGCCTCGGCGCCCTTCGCGCGCATCTCGGCGGCGACGCGCTCGCAGCCGTCCATGTTCTTGTGGGCGTGGATGACGATGCCCACACCGGGACGGGCGAGACGGCGCGCGATCGCGGCGCCGATACCGCTGCCGGAGCCGGTGACAAGAATCGACGTGTCGGCCATGGAGTCCCCCCTGTGCCGGCTGGCGTCTGGGCACCAAACCGGCTAAGCGGAAAGGTGGCACGAGGGTCCATGATCGTGCAACCGAGAGGCGCTTGAGGGAGGCAAGGATGAGCACGAACTTTCTCCGCACCATCCAGACCGTCGATTCCCACACCGAGGGAAATTCGACTCGGGTGATCACTGGGGGCTATCCGATTCCGCCCGGGAAGACCTTGCGCGAAAAGCAGGAGTATCTCTGGCGTCACGACGACGGCTTGCGCCGGATGCTCAATTTCGAGCCGCGCGGCCACGCCATGATGTGCTCGGTCCTTCTCATGCCGCCCATCGATCCGGCGGCGGATTTCTCGGTCGTCATCATGGAGCAGGACGAATACGTGCCCATGTGCGGCCATTGCATCCTGGGCACCGCCACGACCGTGGTGTCCATCGGCATGGTCGCGCGGACGGAGCCTGTGACCAAGGTGGCGCTGGAGACCCCGGCGGGCATGGTCCACTGCGAAGTCGAGGTGAAGGACGGCAAGGTGGGCGCGGCGAGCTTCGTGAACGTGGAGTCGTTCCTGTTGCACGACGGCGCCACGGTCCAGGTACCCGGGCTGGGTGCCCTCACCATCGACGTGGCCTATGGCGGCGATTTCTACGCCTTTATTGACGCCGATCCGCTCGGCCTCGATTTGGTGCCCTCGAACGACGCCGCCATCGTCGCCATGGCGAACCGGATCATTCCCGAGGTCGGCAAGCAGCTTGCCATCCGCCATCCGCTGCGCCCTGAGATCAACCGCTGCTATCAGACGCTCTTCACCTCGGCCAAGACCACGACGGGCGACGTGAAGCAGACGATCGTGGCGCCGCCGGGTGCGCTCGATCGCTCGCCGTGCGGCACGGGGACCAGCGCGCGCGTCGCGCAGCTCGTCACCAAGGGCAAGCTCGGCAACAACCGCGCGCTCAAGTTCGAGGGCGTTCTCGGCACCTGCTTCTCCGGGCAGGCCGTGTCGCAGGAGAAGCGCGACGGCGTGCTTTACGTGCGCCCGCGCGTGGGTGGCCGGGTGTATCTGACCGGCTTCCACCAGTTCATCCTCGACCCCGACGATCCGCTGCCCAAGGGCTTCCGCATGGGCCCGCCGCCGCGCGAGGTGCCCAAGCCCTCGGCGTGAGGTCTAGGAGAACGCCTTGAAGGTGATGATGGTGAAGGTGTCCTTGACGCCCTTGAGCGCGTGGATGTGCTCGTTCACGAAGTGGCCGATATCGGCCTTGTCGTCGAGATAGCACTTCATCATGAGGTCGTACTGGCCGGAGATCGAGTAGACCTCGGACACCTCTTCCACGTTCTGGATGGCCTGGTCGGCGACCGAATAGGCCTGGCCGAGTTCGCATTTGACCATGACGAAGATCGTCTGCATTCGTTCATCCCCTCCGATCCCGCGGGCGCGGTGCCATGCGCCAGGCGTGCCGCGTCCGGCACGCTAACACCTTGCCGGCGCTTGCGTCGATGGTTGCAACGCGTCGGCGATCGCAAGACGGCGAAACGCAGGCGGTCGGGCTAGAACTGAAAGTATATGAACGGCCTGTAGTCGATTCGGACGGCCGCGAGCGTCACCGCCGTCGCCAAGCCCAGAAGCGCGGCGAAGACCGGCCGCGGCACCCGAACCGCGACGCTGTCGGGTGGGAAGCGCCGGCTGAAAACGTGGGCGATGCCGCATCCGGCGATGATCCCAACATAGCCCCACCACGGCATGAGCGTTGGAGGGGTAAGTTTGGTCAATGACGCGAATGCCGCGAGCGCGACATCGAGCGTTGGCGCGCGGAAAAACACCCAGGCGAGACAGACCCAAGCGAACGTCAATGGAAGCCCTACCGCCATGGACACAAGAGGTGGAAGGGGCTTCCCAAGAGCGGACCGAACCGCCTTATTGGCCGCTAAGGCCGTGCCGTGTGCCGCGCCCCAAATGACGAACGTCCAGG
>SXGR01056398.1_pt1 | contig 10702 bp, 5 predicted proteins | sample 3174711 | NCBI WGS metagenome assembly SXGR01 (sample SAMN11356860, study PRJNA531348) | freshwater metagenome | isolation source: freshwater sample F1-60 | place: China: Fuxian Lake, Yuxi | collected 2017-12-25 | reverse complement strand
GCGTCGCTTTGGTGAGGGCGTCACTCCGACGTCAGCAGCCACTGATGTGCAGGCAGCACCTGCGTCTTTGGGTGGCTGAGTGCCCGTGCCCCGCTGGCGTCCAGCGTGATGACGAGCCGCTCGGACCTCGGGTGTTCGGCGTGCGCCGCGTCGAGTGCGCGTGTTTCGCGCTGCCACGTCGCCGCGTCGGTCGCATCGGCGCAGACCTGGATGAGTTCCTGCCGCCCGTCCGGGTGGCGCGCGAGGAAGTCGACCTCGAATCCACCTTTGGTCTTTACGTAGGCGACGTCCGCGCCGCGCCGGGACAGCTCGTTGTAGACGGCGGTCTCGAGCGCGTGGCCGGTGTTCGATCGTCCGCTCGTGTCGAAGGCGTCGTTCAGGCCGGGATCCGCGGGATAGACCTTCCGTGGGTTCGTGTTTCGGCGGCGCTCGGAATCCGTGGCGACTGGCACCGCGGCGATGACGAAGGCGTCGATCAGGTGGTCGAGCAGCGAATGGACCGTGTCCTTCGCCACGTTGTGGCCTTGCGAACGAAGGTCGTTGTGCAGCTTGGTCGCGCTGAAGCTGCCGCATGGGTTTCGCAGCGCGTGGCGGATGATCCAGCGCAGCGCAGCGACCTGCGACACCGCGTGCCGTTCGATCACGTCGCGGAAGAGCACGGTGTCGACGTAGCCCTGCAGAAGCGCGATGCGGGTGGCGCGGTCAAGCGGCCGCTTGCTCGAACCTTGCGCTTCTGGAAACCCGCCCACCACGAGGTACTCCCGGAGGCGCTTCTCGACCGCGCTCCTGGCCGCTGCCGTCAGTCGCTGCGCACGCACCGTCGGCTCCTCGCCACGGTGGCGCAGCGCCTCGCGGAAGCTGAAGGGCGCGATCACCGTCGGCATGGCGCGGCCGCGGAGTGAACTGTGGATCTCCCGCGACAGCATGCGCGCTGACGAGCCGGAGACGACGATGTCGATCGACTCGGTGTCGAGCACGCGTCGGACGAATCGATCCCAACCGTCCACGAGCTGGATCTCGTCGAGGAACCATGCGGCACGGCCCTTCCTTCCATCCTTGCGGCGGATCTCAGGATGGCGGCGGAAGTACTCCTCGAGGAGGGCGTCGAGCTGGGATGCGTCGATCCCCGCCAGGCGGTCGTCGTCGAAGCTCAGGTAGATCGATCGTTCCGGTGGACCGCTCTTGCGCCGCTCGGCAAGCAGCTGCTTGAGGAAGCACGTCTTTCCCGCGCGCCGCATCCCGATCACCGCATGCGCCTTCCCCGGCACAGCGGGCAGGACAGCGTCGCGCCGTGTGAGGGTGGTGGCGGCAAGCGGCAGCAGCGCGTCGCTGAGCTTCTCCTGGAGCGCGTCGAGCAGGGGCATGGCGCAAGGGTAGTCCGAAACTGGCCGTCTGAGAAGGACAGATTGTCGGGAATCTGGCCGTCTGAGAAGGACAGATGGCCCGCCTCGCTGGCCCGACGTATCCCCGCGCCCACGGTGCTCCACCGCACGTGATCGCCGAGGAACGCGCGAGGGCGAAGTAGGGATGTGGGATTGGGTGGGGATGGCGTGGGGTCACGCCTCAGGGGTTCGCCACATACCCCTGATCGCGCAGGCGGCGGCCCGTCGGCTCATACTCGTGGTCGGCGGCCTGGCGGGTGCCCAGGCCCTCGACGTAGCGGTTGTACATGCAGAACGCCGCGGTGATCAGCACGGTGTCGTGGATGTCCTGGTCGCCGGCGCCGGCGGCGCGTGCGCGTTCGACATGCTCGGGCGTCACGCCCAGCACGCAGCCCTGCAGTGCGCGGGAGAGCGCGAGCAGCGCCTGCATCTTGGGCGTGAAGCCGCTGGCATCCTCGGTGGCGAGCAGGTGGTCGAGCGCCGTGCTGCGTTCAGCGCCGAGCCACGCGCGCGCAGCGGCCGCGTGCGACTTCATGCAGAACGCGCAGCCGTTGAGGTACGAGGTCCACGCCGCGATCGTCTCGCGCTCGCCCGGTTCGAGGCTCGCCGGCTGACGCAGGATCGTCTCGGCCAGCCCGAGCAGGTGCTTCGCGGCATCGGGCCGGAACGCGAGCGGCCCCCTGATCCCCGGGACATCGATCGGCAGTGCAATGTGCGGCATGGGTGGGAGGGTAGGGGAGCGGGTAGACGGAGCGATGGTGACGGGGGGCGTGCAGGCGGGTGCGGCTGGCGCCGCAGGCTGGAAGTCGATTGGCTCATCGAGCTCCAGCCCACGGTCGATGACCGCCTTGAGCGCGAGCAATGGGGCTTGATTGATGATCGCCATCTCCTTCGCGAAGGCCTCGACAACAGCAACGGGAGGGCCGAACAGGCTCAGTCGCCGCGGACGCGGTGCCGGTTTCGAGGTCGGGGTCAGATTCGCCATCGAGGGGAGGGTGGGTCGGTTGTCGTCTGCCATGGTCGTGCTCGCCTTCAGGGCGGGCCGACCGAGCGAGGCCTAGGGCGAGCAAGCGCCAGTGCCCCAGCCCGGCCGTTCACCGGGAAGCGATCCCAGCGCCCGCGACCGTGGTGGTTACCAGTACCGACGGGGAGCCTCGCACCGTCCACCAAACCGATGTAAGACAATGCATGCCAATTACTTGCGGTGTGCAGTTCGGCGTCGGTTATGCAGATGTGCCTCGCTCGCTCCCTACTCGGAAAGTTGAACGCCGGCAAGTTTGCCGGCAAAACGATTTGTAGAAATTGCATCGGCTTGTAACTGACATACACTCCCAATCGCTGTGATTCAAGCCGCTCTTCCTCACATCACCGAAACGGATCGACTCAAGACCGCCGGGGCGCGATTCGGAGCGAAAGGCACCCACACCAGCCGCACCATGATGCTCGAAGAACTCACCGAGCTCCTTCGAACGGTGCCCGCATCCGGCAACTGCGCCGAGTACAAGTGCGCCGTGGTTGAGGAGAACTGTCTTGGCAAGGCAACGACCTCGAATCGTCGACTCACCCTGCAGCGCATGTCGGAACTGTTTGGCCTCGATCCAGATGTTCCGCTGTTCGTGGTGTTGCGCCGGCTGTGGGACCTCGACCCCGATGGGCGCCCTCTGATCGCATTGATTTGCGCGTTGGCTCGTGATCCGCTGCTGCGCGGTACCTCTCCATACATCCTCGCGATGCCGGCGGGTGCCGAACTCATGCACGACGACTACATGTCATCGATCCGCGAGCATGTGGAGACCCGCCTGAACGACGGAGTGCTCGATCAGGTGCGTAGGAACTCCAGCGCGAGCTGGGGACAGTCTGGCCATCTGGAAGGCCGCGTGCGAAAGCGTCGCCGGCAGGTCGGTGCACCGTTCGGCGCGGTCGCCTTCGCGCTGTGGCTTGGTTCGCTCGAGGGCCGTGTCGGCGACGACCTCCTCGCCTCGTTCTGGATGCGGCATTTCGACGCGCCTTCTCACGCGATCATCGAGGCTGTGCTGCGCTGCAAGCAGTCCGGTCTGGTCTACGCCAGCATCGGCGGAGGAGTGGTGCAGATCGATCCGAGTCCCGTGTTTCAACCTCGACTGATGGGAGCGACCTGACCATGGGCCGAGTCGAAGATTTGGCTGAGCGATTCGGTCGGCACCTGCAAGTCCCGGTCTCTGTCACCGGCGTCGCTGCCGAGCGCGTGCTCATCGTCGTCTATGACAAGGAGCTTGAGCGGCCGCTGCGCGAGAGGTTCGGCGAATTCCAGAACCAAGCCGAGGCTGCTGGCCGCCGCTTCCGCCGCATCGATTGCACAACGATGTTCGCCGAATGGATGGCCTCGCTCGAGTATCGCGACTCGTACTTCGAGGAACCGGAGCACCTCTCTGCGAAGGTCGAAGGCGAGTTCAAGAAGATCGTCGTGGATCGCCTACGGCAGTCGCTGCAGGGCGCAGATGCCAAGACCGTCGTCGCGATCACCGGCACCGCCTCGCTCTACGGTTTCGTTCGCATTTCCGAAGTGATTCGGGAGATCGAGCCGGACGTCACAGGATGTCTCGCAGTCTTCTTCCCGGGCACCAAGGACTCCAGCAACTATCGGCTTCTCGATGCGAGGGACGGCTGGAACTACCTCGCCCACAGCATTTCGCTCCATACTGAAGGGGGTTGATGATGGCACTGAAGATCCACGAGCTCTTCCTTCGTGATCCGAAGCAAGACGGCCTCGCAAATGGCGGACAGGCACGCATCCGCAACGAGCGCACCGCGCAGGCCGAGAACGAGCTGCGCGCCGAGCTCTCGTCGTTCGTGTGCGATGGCCAGTACGGCCACGCCATGCAGCGGATTCTCTCCGAGTACCAGAAGCAGCTCAGCAGAGATCGCCAGGTCGCCGCGTGGATCAGCGGCTTCTACGGCAGCGGCAAGTCGCACCTCCTCAAGATGTTCGGTCACCTTTGGCAGAACACAGAGTTCACTGATGGCAGCACGGCCCGGGATCTTGTGGTCGGGCTTCCTGAAGAGGTCCGAGCGCAGCTGAAGGAGCTGGATCAGACCGCGAAGCGGCTGGGTGTTCCGAGGTTTGCAGCGATGGGCCAGCTGCCGGCGGGAAGCGGCGAGTTTGTCCGAGCGACGATCGCCTCGATCGTTCTCGAGGCATGCGGTCTTCCCGCCCAAGTTCAGCTGGCAGAGTTCGTATTCTGGCTGCGCGAACACAAGGTCGAAGAGCAAGTTCGCAAGGAGATCGAGGCCGCCGGAAAGCAATGGCTGAATGAGCTCGCATCGCTCTACGTGAGCCCGCTCATTGCCCGTGCGGTCATCACGGCGATGCCAAGTTTCGCGGGGTCCGAGGCGGATGCCCGCAAGGCGTTCGCGGCCCAATTCTCTCCCTTGAAGTCGGACATCGACACGAAGCGGTTCATCAAGGTCATACGAAGTGCACTCGGCGATGGCTCGAAGTTGCCCCTCGCGGTGATCGTACTCGACGAGATCCAGCAGTACATCGCAGACTCGAGCCAGCGTGCCGTAGACGTCACCGAGGCCGTCGAGGCGCTCTATACGCAGCTCGATAGTCGCGTGCTTGTGATCGGTGCCGGCCAGTCGGCGCTTTCGACCAACACTCCGACACTCGTAAGGCTCCGCGATCGCTTCTATGTCACGGTGCAGCTCTCAGACAGTGATGTCGAGGCGGTGACGCGCAAGGTTGTGCTCGCGAAGAAGCCGGCGCATGAGTCTTCGATTCGTGCCATGATCGACAGCCATTCCGGTGAGATCGCGCGGCATCTCAAGGCTGCTGCCAAGCTCGCAGCCCGCCCGGATGACTCCAAGATTCAGGTCACCGACTATCCCCTCCTCCCGACGCGCCGCCGCTTTTGGGAGGAGTGCTTCCGTGCGGTCGATGCCCAGGGCACCCACAGTCAGCTTCGCTCGCAGCTCAAGGTGCTGCACCAAGCCGTGCTCGATTTCGCAGATCGACCCCTTGGCCATGTGATTCCGGCCGACGCGCTGTACTCGGCGATTGCGGACAAGCTGGTCAACACGGGCGTGCTTCTTCCGGAGCTATTCAACCGTATCGAGAAGCTCGGAGCGGATGGGTCCGCGGCGGGCATGCTCCGCCGGCGAGCCTGTGGTCTGGTGTTCCTCATCATGAAGCTCTCGCGTGAGACCGGGGTCGATCTCGGAGTGCGTGCGACCGCGGAAGTGATCGCCGACCTCATGGTGGAGGATCTCACTGCTTCCTCCGCTGCCTTCCGCAACGACGTGCTCAAGGCGCTCGACGGACTCGTTGCGGATGGAACGCTGATGAAAGTGGGTGACGAGTACCGCCTACAGACGACTGAGGGTGCCGAGTGGGACCGCGCGTTCAAGGAGCGTGTGACCCAGTTGAATGCCCACCCGGAGGAGATCGAAGTCATCCGGGCAAAGCACTTCAAGGAGCAGGCGCAGTCAGCGGCAACCGAAGTCAAGATCAAGCATGGCGCGGCGAAAGTCATGCGCTCGGTCGCGCTGCACTACGACAGCACGACCCCAGCGGGCACCGATGGGCTCACGATCTGGATGCGCGACGGCTGGAGCGCATCGGAGAAGGATGTTCTCGACGCCGCCCGCGCGGGCGGGCTCGACGATCCAACGATCTACGTGTTCGTCCCGAAGAAGGAAGCCGATGCCCTGCGCCGGCACTTGATCGAAACTGTGGCTGCGCAGCGCACCCTCGACAACAAGGGCGTGCCGACCAACCGCGAGGGCGAGGAGGCGCGCTCCAGCATCGCAAGTCGCAAGATGGTCGCCGAGAACGCAGCGCGCGAGGCCATCAAGGACATCTTTCGCGGCGCGCGCGTCTTCCAGGGCGGCGGCAACGAGGTGACGTTTACCTCGCTACCTGAGGCCCTCCAGCATGCAGCGACCGCCGCCGTTTCTCGGCGCTTTCCGAGGTTCGGAGAAGCAGACTCTGCACAGTGGGAGACGGTGATTCAGCGGGCGAAGTCAGGTGCCGACGCCAGCTTCACGCCGGTCGGCCACACCGGCGCGGTAGAGGACCACCCTGTCTCGCGCGAGGTGCTGCGCGTCATGGGTACGGGCGCAACCGGCAACAAGATCCGGAAGGAGTTGTCCGCAGCACCGTTCGGCTGGCCGAACGACGCAATCGATGCATCCCTCATTGCCATGCACCGGACTGGCTTCGTCCGTGCCATTCGGAACGGCAACGTACTTGCTGCCGGGCAGCTCGACCAGAGCAGCGTCCCGACGGCGGAGTTCAAGCGAGAGCAGATTGTTGTTACGGCGGCGCAGAAGATCGCTGTTCGCGGCGTCTGTACACACTGCAAGTGCAGCGCGAAGTCTGGCGAAGAAGAGTCCAAGGTTGTTGAGGCGATCCGCGCATTGGACGCACTGGCAAAGTCCGCTGGCGGACCCGCGCCGGCGCCCGATGTGCCAAGCCCCGCGATCCTTCACGAGCTCGCGACGAAGTCGGGCCCGGAGCTTCTGGTCGCCGTCGCCGAGCAGGCCGATGCCATCAAGGCGTTGTGGGATCGCTGTGAACGGAGTGCTGCGCAGATCGCACAGCGCCGCCCGCAGTGGGATCGTGCGAAGCGCCTCGCCGTGCACGCAAAGGCGCTGCCGGAGGCATCTGACGCGGTTGCCCAGCTCGACGCGGTCGAGAGCAATCGTGCGCTGCTCGCCGATCCTGATCCAGTTGCGCCGATTGGCAAGCAGATCGCGGCGGTGCTGCGCGCACACTTGCAGGAAGTGCACGAATCACACGAGAGGGAAGTCGCCGCTGCGCTGATGGCGCTTGCGGCTGAGGCGGCATGGTCTCGCCTGTCGGCGGATCAGCAAGCGCAGATTCTTGCGGCCCATCATCTGGCCACACCTGCGAAGCCGTCGGTTGGCTCGGACGACGAACTTGTGGCCGCGCTTGATGCGGTTTCGCTCCAGGCCCGTGGGCATCTTTCGACGGTCGCCAAGGCTTCGGTTGGGAAGGCGCTGGGCGAGGCCGTGAAGTTGCTCGCGCCGAAGGCACGAGCTCTGCCGATCAAGCCCGCGACCCTCGCGACGGAAGCCGAGGTCGATGCTTGGGTTGCCGCCCGTCGGGCCGAGTTGATCGAGGCGATCAAGCAGGGCCCTGTGATTCTCGGTTGATCAAAGGGGGCGAGATCATGGCACGAACCGGCCTTTCTTCAGACCACCGCAAGCTCTTGGCGCGCGCTGTCCTCAACGCCCGCCGCGAATCCGAGGCGGGCGCTCGCGAGTCGCTCCGTGCGCTGGCGGTTGACCACCACGAGCCGTTCGGGCACATGGACGCCGATGCGCGCAAGCTCCGCAATGCGCTGCGCGCCCACGGGCGTCAGCTCGGCGATGAACTCGATGCCAAGCGGGGTACGCAGTCGATTGACCGGCTCACGCACGAGGTGGCGTTCGAGCACTGGCACCGCATGTTGTTTGCGCGGTTCCTCGCGGAGAACGGCCTATTGATGCATCCGACGGCAGGCGCGGCGGTGACGCTCACGGAGTGCCGCGAGCTCGCCCTCGACAAGGGAGAAGACACGTGGGTGCTCGCCGCATCCTTTGCCCAAGAATCGCTGCCGCAGATCTTCCGCAAAGATGATCCAGCACTTCGAGTCGTGCTTCCGGCGAACACGCGCACAGCGCTTGAGCGAATTGTTGGGGATCTACCTGTAGATGTGTTCGTCGCCGGCGACGCACTTGGATGGGTCTACCAGTTTTGGCAGGCGGACAAGAAGGACGAGGTCAACGCAAGCCGCAGCAAGATCGGTGCAGATGAACTCCCGTCGGTCACTCAGTTGTTCACCGAGGATTACATGGTGGACTTTCTGCTCGACAACACGCTTGGTGCGTGGTGGGCGGGCAAGGTCCTTGCTGCGAACCCGGCGCTTGCGACCACGGCACAGGATGAGGAAGCGCTCCGAAAGGCGACTTCAATTCCCGGCTGTCCGTGGAGCTACCTCCGGTTCATCAAGTCCGAAGCGGGCCAGTGGGCACCGGCTGCCGGCACATTCGACGGCTGGCCGAAGACCGCTGCGGAGATCACTTGCCTCGACCCTTGCATGGGAAGCGGCCACTTCGTCGTCGCGATGTTTGATCGGATGGTCGCGCTGCGGGTGAGTGAGGAAGGCCTGTCCGAGATCGATACTGTGCGAGCTGTGATCGCAGACAACCTGTACGGTCTTGAGATCGACCCGCGTTGCACGCAGATCGCCGCCTTCAATCTCGCGCTCGCTGCGTGGCTACGGGTCGGGCACTGCTCGTTGCCGACGATGAATCTTGCTTGCTCCGGTCTTGCGCCGAACACTCGCGAAGCCGACTGGGTGGCGATTGCCGGCAGCGACTCGAAACTTCGCAACGGCATGGAGCGGCTGTATCGCTTGTTCAAAGACGCGCCCGTGCTGGGCAGCCTCATCAATCCGCGCGCCGGCGAGGGCGATTTGCTGGTGGCCGCATTCGATGAAGTTCAACCGCTCTTGGAAAAAGCGCTGGTGCAGGAGACCAACGACGACACCGCGCATGAAATGGCCGTGACCGCGCGCGGCCTGGCCAATGCGGCGGAGATTCTCGCCGGACAGTTCACACTTGTGGCCACCAACGTGCCTTACCTCGGACGCGGTAAGCAAGACCGGACACTACAGGACTACTGTGAGCGGGCTCACCCCGAAGCGAAAGCCGATCTTGCCACTTGTTTCGTCGAACGCTGTCTGAGTTTCTGCCCTGGTGGCGGCAGCACTGCACTCGTTACTCCGCACAACTGGCTGTTCTTAGGTCGCTACAACAAACTTCGCGAGAACATACTCAAAGCTCGTGAATTCAACGCACTCGCCAGGCTTGGTGCTGGTGCATTTGAAACCATCAGCGGTGAAGTAGTGAATGTGGTTCTTCAGTGCATCACAGCACGAGCGCCGGATGGTGGCCATTGCTTTTTTGGCTTGGATGCTGCTGCTGCGGAATCACCTTCTGTAAAGGCAAGATGCCTTGAGACCGAGAAGGGTCATTTTGCTACGCAGGCTGCCCAGAGAAAGAATCCCGATTCAAGAATCGTGATTGATGAAGTTGAGCAACACGCACTCATCACAACGAAGGCCGAGACTGCGGGAGGAATGTGCACATTTGATTCTCCTCGTTTCTATCGGCGCTACTGGGAAGTAGCCGCATTAGTTGATGGTTGGTTTCCGCTTCAGACGACCGTTGACGCGACCGCGCCGTTTGACGGCCGCCATCTGATAGTCAGATGGGAGGACGGGAAAGGTCAGCTCTTCGAACTTGTCCAGAGAATGCGTGACAACGGCTACACAAGCGGAATTTGGTGTGCCGGACTTCAGGTCTGGGGCAAACGCGGTGTCCTTGTCAGCCTGATGGGGGATCTGTTTGTAACCGTTTATGAAGGAGTCGCGTTCGACAATAACTGCGCAGTGTTGATTCCATCCGACTCGAAGCATCTTGACGCTCTTTGGTCATTCTGCGCGTCTCCAGAGTTTTACAGAGCCGTTCGCAACATTGACCAGGCATTGAAAGTTACCAGCGCTACTGTCGGCAAAGTCCCCTTCGACCTTGCGCACTGGCAAAAGGTGGCGGAGGAGAAGTATCCGCACGGATTGCCGAAGCCGTTTTCCAGCGACCCGACGCAATGGCTGTTCAACGGCCACCCTGCTGGTGCAGACCAACCATTGCATGTCGCCGTGGCGCGGTTGCTCGGCTACCAGTGGCCGCGCCAGACCGGTTCAAGTTTTCCTGATTGCCCGGCGCTTGGCCCTGATGGACTGGAAGCCTTCGCTGACGATGACGGAATCGTTCCTGTCAACCCAATGCGCGGTGAACCTGCGGCGTCAGAACGCCTGCTCGCGCTTCTTCGCGATTCCTTCGTCGCGAAGGGCATCACATTCGACCTCGGCGTCGTTGCCAGCTTGCTTGGCGATGCGGGCGGCAAGTCCACAGACCTCAACGACTGGTTGTTGAACGAGTTCTTCGAGCAGCACTGCAAGTTGTTCCACAACCGTCCATTCGTCTGGCACATTTGGGATGGTCGCAAGGATGGCTTCAACGTACTGGTGAACTACCACCGGCTTGCAGCCCCGGGCGACGCTGGCCGGCAGCTGCTTGAGAAGTTGACCTACGACTATCTCAAGGATTGGATCGACCGACAGAAGGACGGCGTGAAGGCCAACATCGCTGGCGCGGAAGCGCGCCTCGCTGCCGCGATCGAGCTGCAGAAGGAACTCATCAAGATCATCTCGGGCGAACCGCCGTACGACCTCTTTGTGCGCTGGAAGCCGCTCGCCGACCAAGCGATCGGT
>SXGR01089945.1_pt1 | contig 10703 bp, 7 predicted proteins | sample 3174711 | NCBI WGS metagenome assembly SXGR01 (sample SAMN11356860, study PRJNA531348) | freshwater metagenome | isolation source: freshwater sample F1-60 | place: China: Fuxian Lake, Yuxi | collected 2017-12-25 | reverse complement strand
CTTGCGCAGCGCCTCGCCGCGGGTCTTGACCACTACCCGAACGACCACCGTTTCCCCCTTGTCCAGAGAGAGCGGCAGCGGCGGTTCGGTGGTGAATGAGGTCTGCGTGGTGCAGCGGCCGCCGTTGATGGCCAGCGATCCCGGACCGGGATTTACCAGCGTGAACTCGACCGGGCACTCGTAGACCCCGCCCGCCACGACCGGCGCCTTGGGGGGCAGGTTGCGCGCATCGCTCACTTCGAGGGCGCCGCGAGCGCCCGAGGTGCAACCCGGCAACAACGCCCCGAAGAGAACTGCGGCGGCAATCCGGTGGGCTACTTGCTGACCATCCACGACAGATGATTCTCGATCCGCCACAGGCTGGTGGCCATACAGGTGAGCAGACCAAGCATTGCCAGCGCAAACAGCGCCCGCATGACACGGCAGCACTTGTTTCCATCGGTTGCGCAGCATTCGTCCTTACCCATATGGACTCCTTGGGCCGGGGCTGAACAAATCGTCCGGCGATCTCGGCGCAGTCTACCGCTCGGTGAGAACGTGCAGCGGCGCGAACACGGAGTAGCGGCCAGCCGGGTCATCGAGCTGCACCTCGGCAGTGACGCTGCGGCGGGTGGCTCCCTCCGGGGCGGTCGGGAGTTGCGCCGTCCACTCGCCCCCATCGCCCGGGGCGGGTTGCGCCTCCAATGCCGCCCACGACTCATCACGCATGTCGGCATCGTTGCTGGCCGCCCACCAGACCTTTACGCTCACAGGCTTGGGGGCACCGGCCCCAGCGTTGCAGCGCACCCGCACCAGCCCGGCCTCAACCGTCATGCTGGCGACCGGGGGAAGCGGCCGGGCCCCGAGCCCCGCTTCAACGAAGGCGACCACCGCGGAGATGGGCAGACCGCCGCCCATGGAGTGCCCCTGATTGGTGACATAAAACGGCCAGGCCGGATTGCTCAGCCCCTTGATGTACTTGGTGATTCCCCCGGCGGCCCAGTATTCGTCGTTGGTGGCCAGCAGCATGAACGCCGGAATGTGCAGCTGGTCGCGGTAGGTCCACGGGTCGATCAGGGTGAGGGCCTGAATGCCGCGCGGGGTGTCGATCATCTCGAACAACCCACGCTCGACATAGTCGTGGATCTTCTCGCTGTAGCCGCCCTGATACTGCTCGCGCTGCAGAGCGAGTTGTTCGCGGATGTTCAGGTTGTCGTAGACGATCGGCACGATCGCCGACACCCGCGAATCCATGGCACCGGTCAGCCATGTCGTCCAGCCGCGCTTGCTCGCCCCCCCGACGACGAACTTCTCGATCGCCCCCCAAGGCCAAGTGGCGGCCTCCTGCTTCTTGCTCCACTCCGAGACCGCGTCCATCGCCGCCACCGCGGCCCGGGTCATCGGCACCAGTAGCGGCCAGTCCGGGTCACCGGACTTGGCGAACTCCGCCAGCGTGGTGGCGATCAGCGCGTCCTCCTTGAAGCCCTTGCCCTTGGGGTCCAGTTCCTTCAGCAGCGGCTGATTCGGGACATCCATGAGGATGGCGCAGGGAATGCCGAGCAACTGCACTGTCGGCATGGCCAGCGGCAGCATCTGATCGATCTTGCCACTGCCGGTGATGAACAACAGCGCCGCGCCGTTCGGGGCACGATGCGGGGCCGACACCGCCGGAGAGATGATCAGCACCCGGTGGTGCCAGGGTGCCCCACGCCACTCCTGACTGACCACATCGAGCAGCCGCGCCGAGGCCAGCGGAGCGAGAAGCCGCGCCGCGGTGGGGAGTTCCACGGTGCCCTGATCAGTCCAACTGAAGTGGGCGCTCTCGCGCTCGATGTACGCCTTCAGCAGCCCGTCCACCGGAGCGTCGGGCGGAATCGGCGGTCCGGCCAGAGACTCGCGCCCCAGTGACATGATTGCCGCAGACAACAACGCCGCCGTCCAATAGCGACAACCACTCATGCTCGCACCTCGCTGGAACTGATCGTATGTGACTGTGGCGCTTCGGTCGCCGCACCACGCCCCAGCGTGGCATGAAAACGACGGCCGACCGCGCGAATCTCCTCAATGCGCTCCAGCAGCACTTCAATGAGCTCCGGGTCAAAGTGTGTCCCAGATCCCTCGCGCATGGACTGCAGCACCAACTCTTCCGGCCACGGCGTCTTGTATTGCCGGGCCGAACCAAGGGCATCGAACACATCAGCCACGGCAACCACTCGCGCAAAGATCGGGATCTCCGCGCCGCTGAGCGCTGGAAAGGTGAGTCCCGAGTGCTGCACCGAGTCGAGCGTGCGCCCGACCGCGCTGAGGTCGACCTGCCCGGGATACCCGGTCCCGTCCCAGCGCTCGTGATGGTGCATGACCACATCGACTGCCGCGCTGTCGAAGCGGGTCTGCGCTGGCGTGAAGAGCTTGGCACCCAGAACCGTGTGCCACTTCATGGTGGCGTAATCCTCCGGGCTGAGGCGCCCGGCAAACTTGAGGATGCGATCAGGAATACCGACCTTGCCGACATCGTGAACCAACGCCGCGATGCGCAGCAGGTCGCAGCTGCGGCGCACTTCGCCCTCGGGAATCCCCTTGCGCTGCGCCCAGCCGCGATAGAGCACCACCGAGTAGCCAGCCACTCGCTGCACGTGGGCGGCGGTTTCCGACGGGTCGTGGATCTCGCTCATCTGCACCATTCGACCCAGCACTGAGCGCGTCAGCCGGGCTCTTTCCAGCGCCGTGCTGGTCAGCGCCGCCAGCTGCTCTACCAAGGCGACCTCCTCAGCAGAGAACTGCCGTGGTTCTCCGGCGGCGTCGGACGGGTTGGAAACCTGCAGCACGCCCGTTACTCCGCCCCCAGGCGTGGCCAACGGAGTGCAGATGATCGCCCGCGTCTGGTAGCCAAAAACTTGATCGAACATTCCGCGGTAGCGATACGGCGCCGACTCGCCGATGTGGTGCGCGTCAGCCTCCACGATTGATCCGCCGGTCATGGCCACATGTCCGACGAAGCTGCCCGAGTCAACCCTGATTCGGCTCGTCTCCAGTGGAAACCGCAGCGGCGAACCCCAGCGCGCCTCAAGGGAAGGACACTGCAGGGCTAGGAGCGTCAGGCCCTCTCCTTCTCTGATGTGAATCGCCGCGCAATCGGCCCCGAGCAGTTGCCGGGCCAAAGCGAGGACACGATCCAGCAGAATGTCGACATCCTGCGTCGCCTGCACGTCCTGAGCGATGTCGCCCAGCGCCGCCAGCCGGTGCTGCGCCGCGCTGGCGGTCGCCTGCAGGACGGTCGTCCGCTCCGCCAACGCCTTGCGCTCGAACACACTGGCGGCCATGTCATGGAGGTCCGCCCACAAGGCCGCCAACTCACCTGGTGCCCGCTCGGTGGGCTGCATCGGTGGGTTTTCACCGGCGCGCACCCGAGCGATGAAGCGACGCGCTTCCTCCACTGGTTTTAGTGCCAATCCCACCATGCGGTCACCCAGCGCCCCGACCGCCAGCCCGAAGCCGATGGCCGCGGCGCTCAACCACAGACCTGCTTCCTGCAGTTGCTTGACCGCCTGGGCGTAGTTGATGTCGACTCCCACCGCGCCGATCACCCGGCCCTGCTGGTCGGTGAGCGGGGCAAAACCAGATACCCACAATCCCCAGGCATCGTCGTACAGCCCGGTGCTCTGCACCGGGCTGAGCGCGTCGATGCGCCGGGTGGGGTCACTCTTCAGGTTGTAGGGCGTGCCCGGCGGAACCCAATCGGCGGCCCCGCGCGGCGAAGCCTCGAACAGCAGGTCCACCCCGGTGCTCGAAGCATTCTTAGTGGGAACCAAGCCGTAGGCGTTCACGATCGGGTTGAACATCCCGGTGTACTCGAGGACGAACGCCGAGGCGGCCAGTTGCAGTTCCTTCATCTCCGGTGAGTCGGCTGCCAACGACTGGGACAACCGGGCAAATGCGACTGGATTGATGTGGCCAGCCAACCCGCGGGCGCCGACTTTGGCCTCATCGGTCAGCGACTCCATCAGTTCCCGCTTGTGGCTCCAGTAGCTCACGGCGAATGACGCCAAGGCGGCCGCGATCGTCGAGCTGACCACTAGCAGCCGAACTCTGGTTCGCAGTCTCATCGCGTCGATCCAAGGCCACCGACCGGAATTGAACCGGCAACCTCATGATTACAAATCAAGTGCTCTACCAATTGAGCTACGGTGGCGAACAAGGGGGCGATCCTACGCCACATCAGTCGGTGCCTTGGCGGCAGAACCGCGCGCGGCCCGCTGGCGCCGCACGGCGATGGAAATGACGGCCACATCGGCCGGGTGCACCCCCGCCAGCCGCCCGGCCTGACCGATGGTTCGCGGGCAGTAGCGCCGCAGCGCGTCGATTGCTTCACGGCGCAGGCCGGTGATTGAGGACGGCTCGAGCCATTCGGGAATGGTTGCGGTCTCCAGTTCGGCGCTGCGCCGCACCTCGGCCTGAGCCCGACGCAGGTAACCCTCGTAGCGCAACTCGGTGACCACGCGCTCCAGACAGCGCCGCCAGTGCGCCGACGCGGCAATCGGCGCCTCAACGGCACAGCGCGCCGCAATCACCTCCAGCGTGGCCTCTGGCCGCAGGGCCAGATCGCGGCGAGCACGGCCGTCGGCGGTCTCCATTGAGAACTCGCCACGCAAGGCATTGACTGCTTCAGCCTGCCGCTGCCAGTTGGCCCAGCGGGTGCCATCGACCAGACCCCACTCCCGGGCCAGCGGAGTGAGACGCTCGGCGGAGTTGTCGGAACGCAGCAGCAGGCGGTGCTCCGCCCGGCTGGTGAACATGCGGTACGGCTCGCGCGGGGTGCGGGTGACCAGATCATCGAGCATCACCCCGATGTACGCCTGATCGCGGCCCAGCCGGACCGGCGCGGCACGCCGAACAAACCGCGCCGCATTCAGTCCGGCGACCAGCCCCTGCCCGGCAGCTTCCTCGTACCCGCTGGTGCCATTGATCTGGCCGGCCAAGAACAGGCCGCTCAGCCGCTTGGCCGCGCAGGTCGAATCGATCTCGCTCGGCCAGACCATGTCGTATTCGACGGCGTAGCCCCAGCGCTGAATGCGCGCCCGCGAGCAGCCCGGCATCGAGCGCACCAAGGCCACCTGCACATCGCACGGCAGACTGGTGGAGATGCCGTTGCAGTAAACCTCATTAGTGCGCAGCGACTCAGGCTCCAGAAACACATGGTGGCTATCGCGATCGGCAAAGCGCACCACCTTGTCCTCAATGCTCGGGCAGTAGCGCGGCCCGCAATCGGCATCGATCTGCCCGGAGTACCTCGGCGCGCGATCCAAGTTGGCGCGGATGAGTTCATGCGCGGCGGCGGTCGTCTGAGTGAGTCGGCACTCCACCTGCGGCAGCGCCGGGAAGCGACCGCCTTCGTCGGTCAGTTCAGAGAACGGCGTCGGGGGCGAGTCGCCCAGTTGCCGAGGCAGCACATCCCAGTCGATCGATTCGCGGGCCAGCCGGGGCGGCGTACCGGTCTTGAGGCGACCCAGTTCGAAGCCCAAGCGACGCAGCGCCGCTGAGATGCCGATGGCACTCGCTTCGCCGACGCGACCGCCGATGCTTCTCTCAGTGCCGGTGTGCATCAATGCCCGCATGAATGTGCCGGTGGTCAGCACCACCGCGCCAGCGCGCAGCACCTCGCCCATTCTCGCCCCGCCCAGCACCACGCCCACCACCACTCCCGCTTCGACTAGCAGGTCATCAACCACGCCAGTGAGCACGGCGATTGTGCCCGCGCCCGCCTCGGCACTGCTCCCCGGCGCGCGGGTGTTGATCAGCCGCTGAATCTCCTCCATGTAGGCGTACTTGTCGCACTGGGCGCGCGGCCCGCGCACCGCCGGCCCCTTGGAGGCGTTGAGCACTTTGAACAAGATGCCACTGGCGTCGGCGGCGCGGCCCATCAGCCCACCGAGGGCATCGATCTCGCGGACCATCTGTCCTTTGGCAAGGCCCCCGATTGCCGGATTGCAACTCATCGCCCCGATGCGCGACGGATCCATGGTGATCAGCGCCACGCGGCCATCGGGTCCAAGCGCGCTCGCTGCCGCCCAGGCCGCTTCAACCCCGGCGTGCCCACCGCCAATCACCAGGCAGTCGAAATCCCGCCGCGGGCTTACCACTCCGGCCCGCCGGAGTACCGCCCGTAGACATCGGCCATGGCCTGAACCATCTCGCCCAGAGTGCACTTCAGGTGCGACGCCTCGACCAGTTCGCCCATGACATTCTTGTCGGCACGGCAAGCAGCCCGGATGGCGTCGAGCGCCCGTGCCGCCGCGCTGGCATCCCGCTGCCGGCGGAACTTGGCGAGGCGTTCGCACTGCTCAGTCTCCACCGAGTGCGGGATCTGCAGGATCGGCACATTGTGTTCCTGATTGCCATCGGTGTAGGCGTTGACCCCGACGATGATCCGGTCGCCGGCTTCCATCTCCTGCCCGAAGCGATAGGAGGCTTCGGCGATTGCCCGGCGGAAGTACCCCTTGTGAATGCCAGCCACCACTCCCCCCATGCCGTCGATGGTGGCGATCATGGCGTTGGCGTCCTTCTCCATCTGATCGGTGAGCGCTTCAACAAACCACGATCCGCCCAGCGGATCAACTGTGCGCTGCACGCCGGTTTCGTGGGCCAGAATCTGCTGGGTGCGCAGCGCCACGCGCACCGCCTCTTCGGTCGGCAGGCCGAGGGTCTCGTCCATTGAGTCGGTGTGCAGGCTCTGGCAGCCGCCAAGCACCCCGGCCAGCGCCTGATAGGCCACGCGCACGATGTTGTTCAGCGGCTGCTGCTCGGTGAGGCTACAGCCGGCCGTCTGCACATGGGTGCGCATGAGCCAGGAGCGTTCTTGCTTGGCCCCGAAGCGCTCGCGCATGGCGTGGGCCCAGATGCGCCGGGCGGCGCGCAGCTTGCAGATCTCCTCGAAGAACTCGTTGTGGCTGTTGAAGAAGAAGCTGAGGCGGGGGGCGAAGGTGTCTACCTCCAGCCCACGACGCAGGCACCATTCCACATATTCCATCCCGTCGCGCAGAGTGAAGGCCAGTTCCTGCGTGGCGGTCGAACCGGCCTCGCGAATGTGGTAGCCGCTGATCGAAACCGAGTTCCACTTGGGCAGGTGCTGCGTGGCAAACTCGATAGTGTCCACCACTAGCTTGACGCTGGCCTCCGGGGGATAGATGAACTCGTTCTGGCTGTGGAACTCCTTGAGGATGTCATTTTGCAGCGTGCCGCCGACATCGTCCCAGGAGATCCCGCGCTCGCGGGCCATGGCCAGATACATCGCCCAGATGACGCAGGCCGGACCGTTGATGGTCTGGCTGACCGTCACCTCACCGATTGGGATATCGGCGTAGAGGCGGTGCATGTCATCAATGGAACTGATAGCCACGCCGCAGCGGCCAACCTCCCCGGCGGCCAGCGGATCATCGCTGTCGCGGCCCATGAGGGTGGGCAGGTCGAATGCCGTCGACAGCCCAGTGTTGGCCTTGGTGCCCTTGGCATTTCCCAGCAGGTACTTGAAGCGCTTGTTGGTGTCCTCGGCGCTGCCGAATCCAGCGAACTGGCGCATCGTCCAAAGTCGGCTGCGATACATGGTGCGGTGCACGCCACGGGTGAATGGAAACTCACCCGGAGCGCCGATGCGGTTAGCGGGAGACTGCCCATTGCCGGGATTCGTGGTGGCCACGCCATCTGGGCCATAGCACTCCTGCAGGGCGTAGCCGGAGATGGTCACCGCCTCCGGATCGACCTTGGACGGCTCAACCGGATTGGCAGTCCCGCGCGGCTTCGATGGAGCGCTCATGACGAGCGATCCTAGCAACTGCGGCGCTGAATTCAGCCCTTGGGGTAGTCGAAAACGCCGCGCCCGGACTTGTCCCCCAGCCGCCCGGAGCGCACCAACTGGCGCAGCAGCGGGCACGGGAAGAACTTTGGATCGCCAAGCTCGCGGTGCAAGACCATCATGATGTCGTGACAGACATCCAACCCGATGAAGTCGGCCAGACGCAGCGGCCCCATTGGGAAGTTGCAGCCCAGTTTCATGATCTCGTCGATGTCCGCCGGCTTGGCCACTCCCTCCATCCAGGCGTAGAAGGCCTCGTTGATGAGCGGCATCAGCACTCGATTGCTGACGAACCCGGCGCGGTCGTTGGCGGCGACTGGAGTCTTGCCCATGACCTTTGCCAGCTCCATGGTTCGCTCGGTCGTCTCGGCGCTGGTGGCCAGCCCGTTGATGACTTCAACCAGTTTCATGAGCGGCACTGGATTGAAGAAGTGCATGCCGATCACCCGGTGGGCGTCGGCGCCGACCGCGGTGGCCATATCGGTGATGGAGATGCTGCTGGTGTTGCTGGCCATTACGGCGTGGGCAGGCAGCACCCCCTGCAGTTCCTTCAATAGTTGCTTCTTGATGTCGCCGTTCTCGATCACCGCCTCGACCGCCCAGTCGCAACCGGAGGCATCGGCAACCGCATCCTTATAGGTGATGCGAGCGAGGGTCTGCTCCGCGTCGGCGGCGCTGCACTTGCCCTTCTCCACGGCGCGGGCCATGGTCTTGGCGTGGTAGCCCCGGGCGCGCTCCAACTGTGCGCGTGCCGGATCGATCTGAACGGCGCGAATGCCCGACTGCGCCGCCACCAGCGCAATCCCAGAGCCCATCGTTCCGGCACCGAGCACTGCCAGCGAGTTCACCTTGGTCATAGGACGGGCGATCGTATCGCTTCCCCCGTGCTGCGCCCGCCCTCAAGCGCGGCGCCGGCGACGGCTGATTCCGGGGGCACTCCGGCGGCGCGAATCCGGTCCACCAGTATCGATGCGCACCGAGCGCCCATCGGCGAAGCGGGCGTGCAGGTCAAGTTCCGCCCCCAGCGCGCCGGTGAATCGGCGCAGCGAACCGACCCGCGGATCGCGCGAGCGTTCGAGGCGCGAAAGGGTCGCCTGATTCAACCCCAGCCGCCGGGCGAGTGAGGTCTGGGTGACACCGGCCACCCGCCGCAAGTGAGAGAGCGGAAGAGCGGAGCCATCCTTGGCTCCGCGTCCTTCCACTGAGCTGCCCTGCCGCAGACGACCCGTGGCTTCCTGCCTTGGGCCGCTGCCGGGGAGAGAGGAATTTCTCCGGCGACGCGGCATGACCGGCGCAGTATGTCATCTACTACATATGTTGTCAAATGCATGATTCTCAGCCGTAAACTCCCGTCATGTGTCCGTGCCGCCCTGATCCCGCCCTGACCACGGCAGTTCTCCTCGCTGCAATTGCCGTGGCAGCTGGCTGCGCGTCAAGCAGCCGACCGGCCCCGGCGCCGGCGAAGGCGCTGGCGGTTTCTCAGGCACAAGTCCCCGAACCGATCCAAACGGTGTCCCTGCTGGGCCAGCCCCTCACCCCGCAACCAATGGACGCGGCCAAGCGCACTGAGCGGGAGGCCGCGCTGCTTCAGGCGCAGGCCGCGCTAAACGCCGAGCCAGCCAGTGTGGCCGCTGCCATCTGGGTCGGGCGCCGACAGGCGTACTTGGGCGACTACCGCGGAGCCATCGACACCTACACGCGCGCCCTGACCCAGCATCCGGACTCGTACCGTCTGCTGCGACATCGCGGACATCGATGGATCACCCTTCGCGCCTTCGATCGGGCCGTCGCCGACCTGACGCTGGCGTGGTCACTGGCCCAGCACCACCCCGACGCGGTTGAACCCGACGGACTGCCGACTCCCGGAGTCGCACCGCGCAGCACCGACCACGGCAACATCCTCTATCACCTAGCGCTGGCTCAATACCTGCAGGGCGACTTCGTCGCCGCCGCCGAGCACTTCGGCCAAGCGGCCGCCTGCGCCCACAACGACGACTCAGTGGTCGCTGCCACGTACTGGCAGGTGAACTCATTGCGCCGTGCCGGACAGGTCGAGGCGGCGAGCCGGCTGCTCTCACGCGTGCGCACTCCCGCCGCTGGCGGCATGGATGTCCTCGAGAACCACACCTACTACGGATTGCTTCTGGCATTCGCCGGCCACCTCCCCACCGCCACACTCAGCGCGGGTGATTCGGCAGTCGGGCTATCGGTTGAGCGCGCCGGGCTCGGCTATGGGCTGGCCCAGCAAGCGGCCAGCCAGGGAGACCCGGCCACGCGCGACCGGCTCCTACATGAAGTCATTGAGCAGACCGACTGGGCGGCATTCGGGCACATTGCCGCGGAGGCCGATCTAGCCCGCGCCGCGCCGCGATAGTCTGCGCAAGGAGGCCACTCATGCAACTGCTGTCTCGACTCACCGTGGGCGCGGTCACACTCGCGATGCTTGCCCCGGCCCGTGCCGAAACTGTGACCGTCCCGGCTGCGCTGCACGCCTTCGTTCCGGGCGACACCATCGCCTTGGCCCGAATCCACAATCTCGCCCAACTCGAGGAGCGTCTCCAGGAGCTGTTGGCCAGTTCCAATCCAGAGGCGGCGGCACTGCTTCGCGGAACCAGCCCAACCGCGATGCTCGGAACTCTCATCACCGGCGCCGGCGAGGTGCACACCGATCACCCGATGTACGCCGCCGTCCTGCCGGGGCCCGAGGGGGCGATGATCCCGCCGATCCGCCTATTCCTGCAGGTCGCAGGCGGTGGCGGCGTGGTGTCCGCGATGCCACCGTTTTCCTACGCCACCACGCTGGAGGCCCCGTGGGTGGTGGTCTCCAACCAGCCACTTACCCCGGCGGCCGCAGGAGCTCAATCAGGACTGATTGCTG
>SXGR01002282.1_pt1 | contig 10703 bp, 8 predicted proteins | sample 3174711 | NCBI WGS metagenome assembly SXGR01 (sample SAMN11356860, study PRJNA531348) | freshwater metagenome | isolation source: freshwater sample F1-60 | place: China: Fuxian Lake, Yuxi | collected 2017-12-25 | reverse complement strand
GGGGTGAGGGCGAGCGTTATTAATCACCCGCCACGCGCCGTCATCGTCGCCCTCGGCCACATCGTCGCAGACCCCGCTCGCGCCGCGCTCCGGGATTTCGTCCGCGCCGAGGCTGCACGGAATCCCTACCCGCCGTTCGTGAACGACAATCGCACGGACAACTTCACCTTTGCCGCCGCCTCACCGCTGAACCCGCGCACGCTCCAGGAAGCGGTCCGCGCGCTCGGCCAACTGCGCGACACCAACGCCCTCCTGTTGCTGCGCGAGTTGCTGTCGAAGAACCTCGAGCCGCGCACCGGCAATCTCTTTCTCGCGGAGGCGGTCATCGAATCGCTCGGGCGCATCGGTTCGCCGGACGCAGAGACCACGCTCATCGACACCTTCGCGGCGCTCAAGGATTACTGGCACTACGTCGGCTGGTACAGCGACCACCCCGCGCTCTACGCCTGCCATTCCTCGCCGATCCATGCGCGCATCATCGCGGCGCTCGACGCGATAGGCTCGACGCGCGCCGGAACGATCGTTCCACAACTCATCCGCTCGGTGCCCACGGATCCCGACCGCGGTTTGTTCCTGCAGAATGATGATTACGAAACGCTCGTTGGCCGGCTCCTCCGCCGCAGCGGACGCGGCAACGAAGTCGTCGAAACCTGCCTTGCTCTGCTTGCTGACCCGCTCGCCAAACCGGCTCAAGACATCAAGCTCGCCCTCTCCACCACGCATCCCGCATGGGGTGGGCATCCCGGACCGGAGAATCGCAGCGCGCAAATTCTTTCGCTGGCTTGCCGCGACACCGCCGCCGAGCCGCGCGTGCGCGCCGCTTTCGCCCGCTTCCGCGCGATGCCCGAGGAACCCATCAGCCGCACGCTGGGCAACCCGACCTGGACGCCCATCCGGCACTGGACCTTGTTCTACCTCGCCCGCGCGCTCGGCAATCTCCACGACCGCACCTCCGTGGACACTCTTGTTGCCGTCCTGTCCGACGACTTGAACGAGGCCCGGCACGGCCGGCCCGACCCGTCGCAGCCGGAGATTCACTTGCTGCACCTAGACTACACGCCGTGCTGGCGGGCCGCCGCGGCCTGGGCCTTGGGAGAGATTGGCGACCGTCGCGCGCGAGCGGCGTTGCTCGGCGCAGTGCGCAACCTCGACAACGCCACCGATGTCCGCCACGCGGCGGCGACGGCGTTGGGGAAAGTCGCTGTTGAGTCAGACTTGTCGGAGTTGAGCAAGCTCGCTGCGGATTACCCGGAGGTCTCCGTGCGGAAGGTGTTGCAGTCGGCGTGCGCGCGGATCGGCGGCACGAAAGACGGCGAAGCGACCGTCAGCATCACTAGCGTGAATGAAGAAGTGAGAACCGCAGCGAGGTGATTTATGAAAAGAAATGCGATACAGCGAGGCGAGGGTGCGGTGAAATCGAACGAACGATTCGTGCGGCCGGTCCGACGGTGTTGTCTGGCAGCCGTCCTCCCATCGCTGCTACTCGCGGCGTGGACGGCCAGTGCCTCCGCGCCCGCTGAAACAGCCCGCCCCGCCCCCGCCCAGAAGAACTCCTTCCTCGCGCCCAGCGCCGTCGTCGCTTCGGCGGATGGCGGCAAACTTTACGTGGCGTGCGAGGCCACGGCGGAGGTGCTGGTCTTTGACTCGGCCGCGAAGAAAGTCAGCGTGCGCATCCCGGTGGCTCCATCGCCATCCGGGCTCGCGCTTTCGGCGGACGGTGCGCGGCTTTACGTCACCTGCGCCGGGCCGGCCAGCACGGTGTGCCTCGTGGACACGGCGAAGGGCAAGGTCACAGACCGGTTCTCGGCGGGCTACCAGGCTCAATCGCCGGTGCTGAGTCCCGACGGTCACACGCTTTACGTCTGCAACCGCTTCAACAACGACGTGAGTGTGTTCGACCTCGCGACGAAGAAGGAAGTCCGGCGCATCGCTGTGCCGCGCGAGCCGTTCTCCGCCGCGCTCTCGCCGGATGGAAAGCGACTGCTCGTGGTGAACCACATCCATGCGGGCCGGTCGGATGTCGATGTTGTCGCGTCGAGTGTCAGCGTCATTGACCTGGCTTCGGGAACGGTGCTCAAGGAAATCCAACTGCCGAACGGAAGCACGTTGCTGCGCGACATCCGCGTCTCGCCGGACGGACGCCACGCCGTCGTGGCGCACATCCTCGCGCGCTTTCACCTGCCCACGACGCAGATCGAGCGCGGTTGGATCAACAGCAATGCCGGGAGCATCATCGACCTCGCGGAGATGAAGCTGCTCAACACCGTCCTGTTCGACAACATCGACTCCGGCGCCGCGACTCCGTGGGCCGTGGCATGGAGCCGCGACGGCAAGCAGCTTCTTATCACGCACGCCGGCACGCACGAGTTGAGCGTGGTCGATTTCCCGGCGCTGCTGGCGAAGCTGGCCAAGGTTCCCGCCGCGCTCGAGGCCGGCAAGCCGGTGGATTACACCGCCGCCTCGCGCACGGCCGCCGATGTGCCGAATGATCTGTCGTTCCTCGTTGGCGTGAGACAGCGCGTCAAGCTCTCGGGCAAAGGCCCGCGCTCGCTCGCCGTCGCCGGCAGCCGCACGTGGGTGGCGAATTATTTCTCCGACACGCTCAATGAAGTGGACCTGGGAGCGCCGGCATCATTGCCGGCGGGTTTCTCTCCTGGCGAGGCGCCGGCAAGGATGCCAGCGCTCCCAGCACTGCGCGTCGAGTGTGTCCCGCTGGGAGCCGCGCCGCAGATGACAACCACCCGGATTGGCGAGAGCCATTTCAACGACGCGACGCTCTGCTTCCAAGGCTGGCAGGCCTGTTCGAGCTGCCACTCGCACGACGCACGCGTGGACGGTCTGAACTGGGACAATCTCAACGACGGCATTGGCAACCCGAAGAACGCGAAGAGCCTGCTGCTTTCGTTTTCGACGCCGCCCTCGATGTGGCTCGGCGTGCGCTCGAACGCCCATGCCTCCGTGCGCGCCGGTATTCGCAACAGCCTCTTCACCGTGCAGCCGCCCGAGGTGGCCGAGTCGGTCGACGATTACTTCAAGTCGCTCAAGCCCATGCCCAGCCCGCGCCTGGTGAAGGGCAAACTTTCGCCAGCCGCCGAGCGCGGGAAGAAGCTGTTCACCAGCGAAGCCGTGGGCTGCACCGACTGCCACAAGGGCGCGCACTACACCGACCTGAAATTCCATGCCGTGGGCACCGTCGGGAAGTTCGACCAGCCCGCCGATCGCTTCGACACGCCGTCCCTGATCGAGGTCTGGCGCAGCGGCCCCTACCTGCACGACGGTCGGGCCGCGACCATTCGCGACGTCCTGACCTCCTTCAATCGGGACGACAAGCACGGGACCACGTCTCACCTCAAGCCGGAGCAACTCGAGGAACTGGCGGAATTCGTCCTGTCGCTGTAAAAGGGGCGGATGAAGTTGTTACCAGGATGTCTTTGGGACCCTTCACCACAAACTGATAGGAATTTGCTTTCTGGACGCTGCGCGGTTCAGCAGCGGTCCGGGAGAAAGCCCAGCGTGGAGAGTATTACAGCTCGGTGGCCATGGGCTACCGGAAGACCCAGGATGGGAAATTGGAAAAGGAGCCGGATTCACGGGTGCAGCGAGCACTGGAGTTTGTTTTCGAGAAGTTCCCCCAGTTTGGCAGCGCGCGTCAACTCCTGCGTTGGCTCCGTCAGGAGGGAGTGAAGATTCCGCGCAAAGAATCGGCGGGCGACGATCGTCCGATCCTTTGGGATTTGCCGACGCAGTCGGCCATCACGTCGCTGCTGCGAAATCCGGTCTATGCCGGCGCCTACGCTTACGGGCGCTCGAAGTGCCGGACGGTGTTGGAAGAGGGACGCAAACGGATCGTCATGCAGCACTTTTGAGATTCTAAAGATTGGGCCATACTGATCCGCGAACACCACTCCGGTTACATCAGTTGGGAACAGTATGAGCGCAACACGGCGATGCTGGAGCAAAACGTCAACATGAAAGGCCGCATGGGCGAAGGCGGCGTGCGCGGTGGGGCATCGGTTTTTGCGGGTATCCTGCGCTGTGGCGCGTGCGGACGGAAGGTGCTGGTCAGTTATAGCGGCAACCAGTGCCGGAGCATTCGCTACAGTTGTAGCACGAGTTGTAGCACGAACTCTCGTCATGAGGACGGGAAGCGATGTCTGGCGTTCTCCGCCAACCGGCTGGAGCGAGTGCTCACGGAGCAACTGCTGGAAACGGTTTCGCCCTTGGGAGTGGAAGCAGCGGTGCAAGCGGCCGAGCAGCTCAGCGGCCAGTCGCACGCATTGCGCGAACAGCGGGAATTGGAGCTGACGCAAGCACGGTATGAAAGTGACCGGGCCCAGCAACAATACCACGCGGTCGATCCGTTGAACCGGTTGGTGGCGGGAGAACTGGAGCAGCGTTGGAACCAGGCGCTGCAAAGGGTGGCCGAATTGGAAGAGGCGTTGCGAGCGGTGGTGATTGAGCCGGCATTAGCGCTTGAAGAGCGCGAAGATCTCTTGGGGCTTGGGTCGGAGTTGGGACGTGTCTGGAATGATCCAGAGGCTCCGGGTGGGCTGAAGAAGAGACTCGCGCGTTTATTGGTGAAGGAAGTGGTTGTGTTTGCTGAGCGGAATCGAATTCGTGCCGTGGTGCATTGGCAGGGCGGCACCCACACCGAGTTGACGGTCGAGCGGTTGTCGTTCCGAGATTCAGCGAGCCCGACGGCGACAGATACCGTCGAGATCATTCGCGGGTTGGCCCATCAACTCCCTGATCGGTTGATCACTCAAGTTCTCAACCGGCCCAAGATTCCCACGGCTAATGCCGCAAGGATAAATTGTCTGTTCCCAGGAATTCCCAGGAATGTGGGGCATAGGGGCAGCCTGTTGCCGAGCAGAAAGGGAAGGATATCGGCGGCCTGAACTGCATCGCCTCGCTTCTTTCGGTTGGCCTCGGCCCAATGAAGCTTCGCGACCTCGAGGTGAATTTGGTTCCTCAGGCAATCGTTATGACGGGCGGGCGGGCTGTTCCGTGGCCAGAGCAGGCCAGCCAGCCGGCACAAGGCGACCACCAGCAGGAGCGCAGCGAGAACCCCGCCCCGGGTGCGGAGAGGGAGGGAGAAGCCCTTGGTGAACAGAGGCATTCGCTGGGAGCATGCCCGATCTTCCCGCTCCGGCCGATCCTGGTTCAAGCGCGACCTGCGGGACAGACGGAGCCGGTGCCCGCCCGTTGCATCGGCACCCAAGCCCAATGTTCGTCCGCGTGCTGATAACCTCGCTGCGGACTCGACGGGTGGCAATAGGTCGTTGGCACTATGGCTGGGAGCGACCACTCCATATAGAAGGAGAGGCCATGACGACATCTCGTGACGACAAGACGGCGGCACAGGAAAAGAGCAATCTGCCGCACCGCCGGATGGCAGCCGGTCTGGCGGGTTGCCGACGTTCCCAACCGGTTCGAGGGCGTCGCACCGCCCAGTCCCCGATGGCACCGCGCGGTGGTTTCCGCAAATCGCTCACCGCTTGGACGGCGGTAATCCTCCTTTCCGCGACCCCCACTCTGGGACAAACCCTCTTGCCCGCCGGGGCCGTGTGGAAGTATCTCGATAACGGCTCCGACCAGGGCGCGGCCTGGCGCGCGTCCGGTTTCGACGACCGGGGTTGGGCTTCAGGACCGGCCCAGCTTGGTTACGGCGATGGCGATGAGGCCACCCAGGTGAGTTACGGCGCCGACCCCAAGCACAAGTTCATTACGACCTATTTTCGAAGCTCTTTTGCGGTCGCCGATCCCTCGGCCCTCAGCACCCTGACGCTTCGCGTGCGACGGGACGATGGCGTCGCGGTCTACCTGAACGGGACTGAGGTGTTCCGCAACAATCTTCCAGCTGGCGCGCTCTACACAACCCTCGCGTCAGGGTCGGCTTCCGACGGCGGGAACACCTGGCAGGTCGCCTCGGTATCCCCGGGTCTGCTCGTGGCCGGGAACAACGTGGTGGCGGCCGAGATTCATCAGGCCGCCAAGTCCAGCTCTGATATCAGCTTCGATATGGAAGTGCGGGCCAACGTGCCGCCCACGGTCACTCTCGCAAGCCCGTCCAGCGGGGCAACGATCCAAGCCCCCGCCCAAATCACGCTCAAGGCCACGGCGGCGGACAGTGATGGCACCATCAGGAAGGTGGAGTTCTACGAGGGCGCCACGCTGCTGGGCCGGGACACCTCGCCGCCCTTCTCGATCACGTGGTCCAGTGTGCCCGCCGGCGCCTATTCACTGTCAGCCAAGGCCTACGACAATGACGGGGCGGCCACACCTTCGAAGGCCGTGGCCGTAACCGTCGTGCCGAACTCTCCGCCGACGGTCACCATCACCAACCCGGCCTCCGGATCGGAATGCGTGGCAGGCACGACCTTGACGCTCGCCGCTGATGCGTTGGACCGCGACGGCACGATCTCCGCCGTTGCGTTTTATGAGGGACACAACTTCATCGGCGCCTCCACCATTGCGCCATTCACCTGGGCTTGGCGCCCATCGACCGCCGGCGACTACGACCTCACGGCGAGGGCCTGGGACGAGGCTGGCGCGGTCACGGTTTCGACCGCCGTCCGGGTGAGTGTGATTTCGGCCTCGATACCGACCACGACGCCTCAATCCGTTGTGGCCGTGGCGGGTGATGGCTCGGCCACGCTTCTCTGGATGCCCGTCGCCAATGCCCTGAGTTATTCGGTGAAGCGCGGCACCGCGGCCGCCGGCCCCTTCACTCAGGTCGGCACGGCGGTTGGCTCGCCGAGCCATATGGATAACAACTTGGTGAACGGCACTTTTTACTTCTACGTGGTGACGGCCACCACCGCGGAGGGCGAAAGCCCGGATTCCAATGTCGCCCGGGTCACCCCGGTGGCCCCGTTGCCCGCGGGCTCAGCCCAATGGCCGCTCAGTCAGAGCGGGGCGGACAACGCCGACGGCGTGCGCTTTCCGTTCGGTCCCCGGAACCTTGGGGACTACGATTTCCATGCCGGGCTGGATATTCCCGCGCCACTCGGCACGCCAATTTACCCCGTGATGGACGGCATCCTGGAGGACATGGTTGATCCCGCGAGCGGATTGAAGAAGGCGATCATTCGCCACGGCAACAACCAGTGGACCCAGTATCTGCATGTCAGCGGCTTCGCGCCCGGGCTGACCATCGGCCAAAGCGTGACCAAGGGCACGGTCATTGCCTATGTGGGGCACAGCGATGCCAGCCACGATCATTTGCACCTGACCTACGTGGTCAAGCCGACCAACGCGAGCATCAGTGAAAAGCGCAGCAAGAACCCGCTGGAAATCCTGCCCTACGCCCCACCGGTCGGATTGACCGCCCAGTGGTTGCCGGACAATACCGTCAGCATCAGCCTCCCAACCCACCAAATGTCGGTGCGCTGGATCGTGCTGCAAGGGGGTGGCCAAACCCGCATCGCGGACTATTACGACATTGTCGCGCAGGGATCCGCCGACACGGAGCGCAACCGCCAGGACCAATACGGCATTCACCTGGAAGCGGCCCCCCCGGCTTTGGGGGATCCGGCCGCCGACCTCCCGTTTGTGCTCCAACTCGGGCCCTCGGCCCCTGATTACTATGTGCTGGAACGGGTGCTCCTGCTGGACTTTAACGGTCAGGTCATCCTCGACGCCCAGAAGAACTGAGCAGCGTCGCTTTCCGGCTTGGCGAGTTTGACTTGGTCGGGATGGTGGGGTCATGACCACGATACCACTCCTACAACGAGAATCATCCCGCGCGCATGACCGCCGAAAAGACAGCGAAGTTCCGGGAGCGTTACGGCAAGCCGTTCTTCGTGAGCAAATACGGCACGGATTGGCGCGGGTGGAAGCCGGATACGGATCCGCATTTCAGAGCCCTCCACAAGACGACTCTGGGGGGCGCGCTCACAGGGACGGCGAGGACCGTCGAGGGAGAACTTCGACTCGAGCCATGCCCGTTCCGCACGGACATTGCGGCCAGATTGAGCAGCAGGAGCATGCGATGAGGAGTTGGTTTCGAGCAATCCTCGTTGTCGGAGGTTGGATGATCGTCCTGGAAGACCTCCGGAGTTGACCGTCGAGATCAAGCGTCGAAGGGCAGCGCTGGCCGGTCCCGGTGGGGCGGGGTTGGCCGTGGAAGTCCGGTCATGTTTGGGAAAGGCGTGGCGACTTCACGATGGCGTACGATGGGAACCCCTGATCGGGGCTCAGAGTCTGCCAGCCGGTTCGGCGATCCGCACGGCTTCGCGTCGGTCGAACGCACCAGGGAAAGTTGGCATGCTTTTGAAAGGCGGAGGGTTTGAGCAGATCATGATGCTGAAACCTGGAAGTACTCTGATGATTGAGGAGGCTCGGATCACCGGCGGCGGCGGCAAACACTCCGGGAAAAGTAGATTCGCTCTCCTCGAGGGATCGATTCTGGCTAACGTGATGTCGCGCAGTTACGAAGAAGGAGAAACCACCACCGGCTTCGAGCTCGATCCAGAGCTGGCACAGTCGAAGTGCCAGTGGCAGGACACAGTCCGATCGAAGTCTGCGTGCACGGACGGACATGTCGCAGTCTCCAGGGGCGAGGTTCTGCTGAGCAGGGGGCAGGTCCGCTCGAAATTGGCAGAAGGCGAATGGAGCGTCCCTGAGGGTTACCAGATTCCAAAAAGTTCGGGGGATCAGATTGATCAAGACCATGTGCCATCAATTACCGTGATGCCGCCATTCCCGGTGTTGATTCGAGACTGTGATGGAATGTCTCCATTCGAGCCTGGGTTCGCCGCAGCGTGCGCACGTGCGCGGGGAAGGCCTCCGATTGAGGTGTACTGGCGAGGGCCGATCGGTTCCGGACTCGCGGAGAAAGCCCGGGGGACGGCACGATTCCCGAGAGGGCTGTTCGCTTGCTCCGAGCCAGGTAAGTCTGCCACAGGCTCCGTACACACCGGGAGAAAGCCGAGGACCGGAGGTGGGAAGACTTCGTCCTACGCCCAATTTGGCGTTACCAAAGCCCGGCGACGAGGCCCGCCACCCCGGGACGAGCTCGATGAAGCCCTGCGAGCCCGCGTTCGCTGAGGGACTGATATTGAGCTTTAGCGGATTCGTCGTTCATGAAAGTCTCAATGCTCTTTCGTATCTCACGGAGGAAGCGGCAAAGAAAAGGCTCGGTGAGGTTCGAGTCGCTGTCGTGTCCGGTGCGCCTCCATCCGACTGCCTCCATCAAGCCCCAAGGAAAGAGCCACACGTAGAGAATCAAGTGGGACGCGGAAGACCCACGGCGACGAGTGCGACGGCCCACGCGATCAGCCAAAGTTTCGATCTGCGACGAAAAGGTATTTCAGTCACGATGCGTGAAGCGGCCTAGACCCAAGGTCAGCGACCCGGCCCACGCGTGCGTTCGATTGCAACCTCAGCGCGAGGCTGGGTTAGAAGTAGTGCATGCATCTTGCTCGCGTGCCTGAGTTTCTGGCGAAAGGCAAGATAGTCATGGGCTACACGCTCCGGCACCTCGATCATCGGCAGGTGGCCGATCTCCGGAAGCAGGATCAATTCAGAACCCCGGAGGGCTTTGTTTAGAATTCGCCCGCCATCCACATGCAGCGAACGGTCGTTTTCTCCCCAGACGATAAGCGTGGGCACGTTGAGCCTCGCCGCCAGCGGTTCAACGAAGCAATTGGTGAGCAGCGGGAAAATCCGTTCCTCAAGCGCGGCGTTCTGGATCCGCATCTGTGCCAGCACACGCAACACGGGGCGAGGCACGGGCGGCGGCTTGTGCATCACCAGCGCGAATAAACGTGTGAATTCGTCTTCGTTCCGCACGAGCATGGGGTTCCCTTTTCCCGCGGCGATCGTCTGGAAAACATCGCTTGCGGGTGCGGTCCACACTCCGGCGGGCGCGAGCAGCCAAAGGCTGGCCACGTCGTTTGTGAAAGCGGCGGCGCAGGCGATGGCGATCTGTCCTCCCATCGAACTGCCGCCGAGATGAAACCTGCCCAGCTTCAGCGCCTGCGCCAGCGAGTGGATGCGCTGCGCCTGCGCGGGCGGGCTGTAGTCGGCGTCCGGCGTTTTCGAGGCTTCGCCGAAGCCCGCGAGATCTGGAATGATCAGCCGGTGGTGAGGGCCAAGAAGGTGGGCGACGGGCCCGAAGTTGTCCTTGTTCGCGCCGAATCCGTGCAGCAGCACCAGCGGCTCGCCAGTGCCGCCTTCGAGATACACACAGTGATAACCGCCGGGCAGATCGATCTCATGCCGCGTGAGCTTCGCGTTCCGCCGCCATGATTCGACCGTGCGACGCGCGATCTGCTCGGGGAAGAAATGGACATAACCGGCGATGCAGAGGCAGATCAACACGATAGCGACGAGCAGCGCGGCTGCGAAATTGCGGAGGCGATGTCGAGGTGTTACCGGGTTTGCCGGCTGCGGAGTGTTCTTGGTGCTCATTCCAATTCCTTGCGATCCACGCGTTGCCGCTTGCTGACCGCCCGTTTTGCGATTTCAGCCACCCGGCGAACCCCGTCCACGGCGGCGATTCCATTGCGCCGTCGATAGAGCCCTGAATCCCCGCTGCCCAAGATTGTAGCGCTACTGAGATCAATCCCGTGGGCGCGGACACCAAAGGCCCGCAGTCGGCGGACCTCCCGAAGCTCGTGAAGATTCTCCGCGCCGCTCACTATCAGGGCTTCGTCGCGCTGGAGTTCGAGGGCAAGGAAGACCCGTTTAAGGCCGTG
>SXGR01172329.1_pt1 | contig 10705 bp, 9 predicted proteins | sample 3174711 | NCBI WGS metagenome assembly SXGR01 (sample SAMN11356860, study PRJNA531348) | freshwater metagenome | isolation source: freshwater sample F1-60 | place: China: Fuxian Lake, Yuxi | collected 2017-12-25 | reverse complement strand
GCACCGGCGATGATCACCTGGATACCACGCGCCGCCGCCGAGCTTGCGTACTCGACCATTTCAAGTGGCATTCGGTGGGCCGAGATGACCCGCACCTCATGGCTAACCCCGAACTCATCAAGTGCGATTACCGCCGCCTGCATGGTGGGCCAATCAGAGTCACTGCCCATGCAGATACCGACCAACGCGCCTGGATTCGACAGATTTTCACTCATCAATTACTCCCGCGAAATAGTCAGCCGCATGTCGGCCTCTTAACAGAAGCTCCTCATAGTCATCGCCGATGACAGTCACATGCCCAAGCTTGCGTCCCGGACGCACTTGCTTGCCATAAAGATGCACCTTGAGCCCGGGATCACGTGCGAGTACATGTCGATATGCCGAATAAAGGTCGTCGACATCACCCCCAAGAATATTCACCATCACCGCATATGGTGCCACCGCGCGTGGATCACCAAGTGGTAGGTCAAGTACGGCCCGCAGATGATTCTCAAACTGACTGGTCACCGCGCCTTCGATGGACCAATGTCCCGAGTTGTGCGGACGCATCGCGAGTTCATTGATGTAAAGCCGATCACCGGTGTCGAACATCTCAACGGCCAACATGCCGGTTACGTTTAGATCGCGGGCAATGCGCAGCGCTATCTCCTGGGCCTGCACCGCCCGATCGGCCGCAAGTCCCGGGCACGGAACCACGACTTCGGCGCAGATGCCATTTACTTGCTTGGTGCGTGCCACCGGGTACGCAACCGCTTGCCCATGCGGGGATCTGGCTACTTGCGCCGAAAGCTCCTGCACGAAATTAATCTGCTCCTCGGCCAGCCACTGTGCCCCGGCGGCCAAGGGTATTGCGAGGACTTCGGCAGCCTGTTCCGCTGACCGCACCACCCACACCCCACGACCGTCATAGCCACCGCGTGAAGTCTTCAGTACCACCGGCCACGCGACTTCAGCAGCGAAGTCGGTTACGTGATCCAGCGCCGACACCACCCGCCAGCGCGGGCACGGGACGTCGATGTCATTAAGTGCGCGGCGCATGTGGATCTTGTCCTGTGCATGAAAGAGCGCAGAAGGGCCGGGCCGCACGGCGATACCAAGTGCCTCCAGTTGCTCTAGATAGACCGGTGGCACCTGTTCGTGATCGAAGGTGATGACCGTGCAGCCCGGAGCGAAGGCGAGCAGGTCGTCCCTATCATCGTGGTCGCCGATGCGCACATCGCGGACCACCTGGGCCGCTGGATCGGTCAGTGAATTGGCGAGTACCCGAAATCCGATACCAAGTGCGGTAGCCGCCGCAGCACACATTTGCGCAAGTTGGCCCCCGCCGATCATGCCGACGACGGGTACGCTCACTGGCTCAGGCTACAAGCGCAGCCGGCCGCAACCCTCAGGTGCCGTCGGTCGGCAGCACCGGGCTGGTGCCACTGGCGGCGGAGGTCCCGCGGCGCCGGACATCATCTTCTTCTTGCAGCCGGTAGACATCGCGCTGAATCTCTTCAACGTCAGGAACATCCTTGATGCTCAAGGTGCCTTCGACGTTGGCGGATTCGACCTTCAGCACCCCGAAGTTGAAGATGCGCCCGAGCACGCTCTGCTCGAAGGAGACGCTGTTGACTTTGGCGAGCGGGACATCGCGCCCTTCCTTCGTCAACAAGCCTTTGCGCACGATGATTCGACGATCGGTGAAGACATACTGCGTGGTAAGCCACCGCAATAACGGGATCAGCGCCCAAAAGAGCAAGATGATGGCGCCGGCCAATCCGATGATCCACCGCAGGATCGAACTATTGGTCAAGAAGTAAAGCCAGGTGCCCAAGAACACAATGGCGATGAGTACGAGCACCGGCACGATGAGTGCTCGCCAGTGGGGGCGCATCTCGAATTCAATTGATTCACCGGGCGAGAGCAGCTTCTTTGGGTAGGCCATGGCTAGATCGTTGCATGAATCACATCGCCGGCGGCGACAGACCGGGTATTTCCCTGCGAGTCGGTGACCCCTAATTGGCCGTCGGCCCCGACTGCGGTCGCCACCCCGGCCAAGATCTCGCCACCGGGCATGCTGACCACCACCTGGCGCCCCAGGCTCAAGCAGCGCTCCCGGTAGTCATCAATCAGGCCCGCACCGGTGCGCCATTGGTCGACCCGGCGCCGCAGGTGGCAAAGGACGGCCGCCAGTAACTGGCCGCGATCCACCTCGTTGGCCCCCTCCAAAGCCAATGAGGTGGCTCCGGCGGTGGGCAGTTCGTCCACCCGGGCGCTGACGTTGATACCGCAACCGACGATCGCCTGCGGACCGGCTTCGACCAACAGCCCGCCCAACTTGCCCGGCCCCGGTGCCCCACCTGGTGCGGGACCATCGATGACTAGGTCATTCGGCCATTTCAGCAGCACCGCCAGCCCGGTGACCTCGGTCAGGGCGTCCGATGCGGCCAACCCCGCGGCCAGCGGCAACAGGCCTCGTCGCGCCGGCGCCACCGCGGCGATGTCGATTACCACCGACAGCCACAGCCCCGCCCCGGCCGGACTCGCCCAGCCCCGGCCTTGGCGCCCCTTGCCCGCCGATTGGTGCTCCGCCACCACGCAGGTGCCCTCCGGCAGCGGGCCGGTAGCCAGCAGGTCCGCCAACTCGGTATTGGTTGAGCCGGTGGTGGCCAGGAGCCGGGGCTGCGGCCAAGTGGCAGCACCTGCTGCCGGCGGGTACTCAGCCCGGTACCGGGCCAGCCACTCGCGCACGACTCCTGCATCAAGTGGCGCCCGCGACCACCGCTCAGCGCAAGGACCCCGATTCACACTGGCTAAGGTACGACGAGGAGGAAACCATGGCCGCAGCACCCGACCCGCACACCACCGCGGGCAAAGCCGAGATCTTGCGGGACCGGCGCGCCGAAGCCGTTGACCGGCGCGGTGCCGCCGTCGAGAAGCAGCATGCCCGCGGCAAGATGACCGCGATGGAGCGCATTGACGCCCTGCTCGACGAAGGCTCCTTCCAGCAGCTAGATGGCCTGGCCAAGCATCGCTCGGTCAACTTCGGCCTCGAGAACAACCGACCGTACGGCGATGGGGTAATCACCGGTTACGGCACCGTCGATGGTCGTCCGGTTTGTGTTTTCGCTCAGGATTTCACCGTTTTTGGCGGCTCCCTCGGCGAGGTCTTCGGCGAGAAGATCGTCAAGGTCATGGATCTAGCCATGAAGACCGGCTGCCCGGTAATCGGCCTTAACGACTCAGGTGGCGCGCGCATTCAAGAAGGGGTTGTCTCCCTTGGTTTATACGGTGAGATCTTCTACCGCAATGTGCAATCCTCCGGCGTAATACCGCAGATCTCCATGATCATGGGGCCATGTGCCGGTGGCGCCGTCTACTCACCGGCCATCACCGACTTCACCATCATGGTCGATAAAACCTCGCACATGTTCATCACCGGGCCCGATGTCATCAAGACCGTGACCGGCGAAGACGTGGAGTTCGAGGATCTCGGCGGGGCCCTGACCCACAATTCCAAAAGTGGTGTCGCCCATTACCTGGGCAGTGACGAAAATGATGCCTTTGATTACTTGAAGGCCCTGCTTTCCTTCCTGCCCAGCAATAATCTTGATAACGCGCCGGTCTCCGAGGTCCAGGTCGCCCTCGAAATCACCGACGAGGACCTCGAACTCGACACCATCATTCCCGACTCCCCCAATCAGCCTTATGACATGCATCGGGTTATCGAGCATGTGCTCGATAACAGTGAGTTCCTCGAGACCCAAGCTCTTTTCGCGCCAAATATTTTGTGCGGGTTCGGGCGCGTCGAAGGGCACTCGGTCGGGGTGGTGGCCAACCAGCCCATGCAGTATGCGGGCACCTTGGATATCGACGCCTCAGAGAAGGCGGCGCGCTTTGTGCGCACCTGTGATGCCTTCAATATCCCAGTGCTCACCTTCGTCGACGTCCCGGGCTTTCTGCCGGGCACCGATCAGGAGTGGAACGGCATCATCCGCCGTGGCGCAAAGCTGATTTACGCCTACGCCGAAGCCACCGTCCCCCTGGTGACGGTGATCACCCGAAAGGCCTAGGGCGGTGCCGACGACGTCATGGGATCCACGCATCTTGGCGCGGATCTGAATCTGGCCTGGCCCACCGCGGAGATCGCGGTGATGGGTGGCCAAGGGGCGGTCAACATTTTGTACCGCAAGGAACTCGCCGCCGCCGCCGATCCTGATGCCGAGCGCGCCCGGCTGCTGGCCGAGTACCAGGACACCTTGGCCAACCCCTATATCGCAGCCGAGCGTGGCTATGTCGACCGCGTCATCTTGCCCAGTGAGACTCGGCTAATGGTTACCCGCGGCCTGCGCGCGCTGCGCAATAAGCGGGCCACCCGGCCGCCAAAGAAGCATGGGAACATCCCATTGTGAGCGACTCATTCGCCGATATCCGGTTCGTCAGCGGCTCACCGACCGAAGACGAAATCGCGGTAATCATCACCGTGCTGGCCGCCCGAGCTGCGGCGCAGCGTGCGGACACCCCGCCGCTTAGCCTGTGGGCTGATAAAGCCCGACTCAACCGGCCGGCATTAGCTGCGGGCCCGGGCGCCTGGCGCGCTTCCGCGATGCCTAGGTGACAACCATCCGCGTAGTCCTTGCCTCTGCTTCGCCGGCCCGCAGGAGAGTTCTGCTCGACGCCGGCATTGACCCGAGCATTGAAGTTAGTGCGGTGGACGAGGAGGCCCGCACCCTCGAACTGGGCGCAATCGCCCCGATTGATCTGGCCCTTGCCCTGGCCAAAGCCAAGGCCGATGACGTCGCCCCGAAATTCGCCGATGAATCGAATACCGTAGTTATTGGGTGCGACTCCGTTTTCGAGTTGGCCGAGGTTGCCTACGGCAAGCCGGTGACCCCCGAGGTAGCAGTCGAGCGGATCACGGCGATGTCGGGTCAGGCCGGGCTCTTGCATACCGGGCACTGGGTAATTTTCGGTGACCGGGCCGCCGGTGCCGCCACAACCACAGTCATTCATTTCGCCCATCTGACCGCGGCCGAAATCGCGGCCTATGTGGCCACCGGTGAGCCGTTGAACGTCGCTGGCGCGTTCACCCTTGATGGCCGCGGCGCCGCGTTTGTCACCGGCATCGAAGGCGACCCGAGTAACGTTCTGGGGATTTCGATGCCCACCCTACGCCGGCTACTGGGCGATTTGGGTATCGCTTGGACCGACCTGTGGAGCAACTTCGCACCGCGATAGATAGCCTTGGCTCTACCTGCGAAAGGCAACCGCTAGTGCGCACCGTTTTGATCGCGAACCGTGGCGAAATCGCCATCCGGGTCATCCGCGCCTGCCGCGACGCCGGCCTTGAGTCAGTTGCCGTGTATGCCGACCCTGACCGCGATGCCCTGCATGTGCGCCTCGCCGACCAAGCCTTCGCCCTGGGCGGAAGCACCGCGGCCGAGAGCTATCTCGTGATCGACAAACTCCTTGATGCGGCCAAGAAGTCAGGCGCCGATGCCATCCACCCCGGCTATGGATTCCTGTCGGAGAACGCCGATTTCGCCCAGGCGGTGGTCGATGCCGGATTGACGTGGATCGGTCCGCCCCCGGCCGCCATCCGTGCCCTCGGCGACAAGGTCAGTGCCCGGCATATCGCGCAGCGGGCCGGTGCCCCGCAGGTTCCGGGCACCGCCGACCCGGTCAAGGATGCCGGTGAGGTCGTGGCCTTCGCCAAGGAGCACGGCCTACCGATCGCCATCAAGGCGGCCTTTGGCGGGGGTGGCCGGGGCATGAAGGTGGCCCGCAATCTCGGCGAAATCCCAGAACTTTTTGACTCCGCTGTCCGCGAGGCGATTGCCGCCTTCGGTCGCGGGGAATGCTTCGTCGAGCGTTACCTCGATAACCCGCGGCACGTGGAAACCCAAATCCTCGCCGACCAGCACGGCCACGTCATCGTGGTTTCCACGCGCGACTGCTCACTTCAACGCCGGCACCAAAAACTGGTCGAAGAAGCCCCCGCGCCATTCCTGACCCAGGCCCAACATGATGAGTTGTACCGCTCATCAAAGGCCATCATCAAGGAGGCCGGCTACACCAATGCGGGCACCTGCGAGTTCCTCATCGGAACCGATGGCACGATTTCCTTCCTCGAAGTAAACACGCGGTTGCAGGTTGAGCATCCAGTCTCCGAGCAGGTCACCGGGATCGATCTGGTGCGCGAGCAATTCCGGATTGCCGAAGGCGGCGTTCTCGACGAAATCGATCCGGTGATCACCGGTCACTCAATCGAGTTCCGCATCAACGGCGAAGACCCCGGTCGTGGTTTCCTGCCCGCACCCGGGGTACTCGACGTGTGGAGCCCCCCGAGTGGTCCGGGGGTGCGCATGGACTCGGGCTTCCAAGCCGGTGACATCATCGGCGGCAACTTCGATTCGCTCCTCGGCAAACTCGTGATCACCGGCGCCGACCGCGCCGAAGCCTTGCAGCGCGCCCGCCGCGCCCTCGATGAGTTTCAGGTCGACGGCATCGCCACCGCACTTACCTTCCACCGAGCGGTGGTGCGAGATCCCGCTTTCGCACCCGCTGACCCGGATGCACCCTTTACCGTGCACACCCGCTGGATCGAATCCGAATTCGACAATCAAATTCCGGCCTACCCAGCCGGCACCGCCAGCGCTGCCGAACCCGACGCCCGTGAGAGCGTGGTCGTCGAAATAAACGGCAAGCGGATCGAAGTCACCCTGCCCGCCGGGCGCCACGGCGGCAAGGCCGCAGGCGACCCCAAGAGGCGAACCGCGAAGAAATCCTCGGCCGCCGCCTCCGGCGACTCGGTGACCGCACCCATGCAGGGCACCATCGTCAAAGTCGAGGTGGTCGAAGGTCAGCAGGTGGCCGCCGGTGACCTCATCGTGGTACTCGAAGCCATGAAGATGGAACAACCGCTCATCGCGCATAAATCTGGCGCCATCACCGGGCTCACCGCTGTAGCCGGTACCACCGTGCCAACCGGCACCGTCCTCTGCGAGATCGCGGACTGACCATTAACGCAACATCAAGAGTTACGGCATACCCGGTCAGTCGTGTTACATGATTTTTCGCCTACTGGGCCGTCATTCCACCGTCAGCGGAAACAATTGACCCCGTCATGAAAGATGATTCATCACTTGCCAAAAAGAGCGCTAGGTGTGCAATCTCAATCGGTTCGCCGGGTCTACCGATTGGTTGAAAATTTCCAATTTCTTTATAGATTTTTTCCAAACCGCCCAGCATTTCCGCGTGTGCATAATTAATTGGCGTATCAACCCACCCCGGGCAGATTGCATTGCATCGCACGCCTTCCTTGGCATAATCAAGGGCAATCCCTTTTGTCAACATGACGACCCCGCCTTTAGAAGCGGAGTAAACGGTCAAGAACGGTTCAGAAACTATTCCATTTACACTCGAAATATTTACCAATGACCCATTCCTGTGCCCCAGCATATGTGGAATTGCGGCCCGACAGGTATACATTGATCCTTTTAGATTCACATTCAAAGTCTTATCAATGATGTCATTTTCTACTTCATGAAAGACACCTGGGATATTTACCCCCGCACTATTCACTACCACATGAACCGTGCCAAATTCCATTACACAAACATTAATTAGATCTTCGCACTGCAAGTAATCTGATACATCAGTTTTGTGCGCAACTGCAATACCACCTCTTTGCCGAATTTCATTTGCTACTTCTTTCACACTTTCAAAATCAATGTCCGAAGCAACAACCTTGCCGCCTTCTTCCGCTAAGCGAAATGCTGTGGCTTTACCAATTCCAGAACCAGCACCGGTTACTACACAGGCCTTATCCGCGACGCGACCCATAATTGTCCCCTAGTTTCACAATGGCTAAATCCCACTCCAACAGTAACTACTAAAGTCGAAGGATCCCGACAGCCGGGCCGGTCAAAATTTTCAAGAATCAGATCCAGGGATTTATTACCACTTTGCCTGATTCAGGTGAGATCGACATCCGCATGGCTTCATCGGCCTGTCCAAGGCCGAATTCATGGGTCACCAAATCCGCAAACGGGTAGTGCTGGGCGTACTTCTCGAAGAGTTTGAGCGATGGACCGTATGCGGTGATTGGATGGTTGGAGAGCCCGATCAATCTAAGGTTCTTACTCAAAACATGTCGGTGCATGCTTATCGGGACCTCACCGGTATCGGCAAAGTTGCCCATCTCTAGCAACGTCCCGCCGCGCCTAAGCATCTCAATGCCCTCGATTACTGGCTCCGGGCGATTGGTCATGTGCAGCACGACATCCGCGCCTATGCCTCCTGTAAGTGAACGTATCAGCTCAAGGCGCCCATCTTTAGACGTGCGATCGACGTTGATGGTGAGATCTGCACCCATCTTCTTCGCCAGGTCCAACCGGTATTCTGACTTATCTATGCAAATGACTCTACCGGCGCCCATCATTCCCAGTTTGGCAACATGAAGTAGTCCCAGCGGACCTACACCGAATACGACCACGGTATCACCCGAGGTGAATCCCTCGATCGAGTACGAGCTGAAATCTCGCAATTTGTCCAGCGATGCCGCGCAGGCCATCAATTCTGCCAGTACTGCTACCCGCGGTGGGACGGCATCGGGAACCTTATAAAAAAATGTACCTGGCTTGAAATACATGTACTCGGCCCAGCCACCCAGCAAGTGCGGCCATTTGGCGCTGGTGAAACTGTTTCCGTAACACTGCGATTTGGAGCACCAACTGTAGCCCTGAATATGTGTGCAATAAAAACACTTGCCGCAAATCATGTCAGGGCACATCACAATCCTGTCCCCGACCTTTACCTTGGTTTGGTAGAAGTCACCAGATTCTTCAATGGCAGGGGTTAACTCTTCGATGATTCCAACATTTTCGTGCCCTTGAATAATTGGAAATGGAGTATCAGTCTCAGATTCAGTGCCGGCATATTGCTTGGTTTCACCCTGATAGGTGTGCTTGTCGGTACCACAGATTCCTGATAGTTCAACTCGCATCAGCAAGGCGCCATTTTCGAGTTCCGGCCGCGCAAATTGTTGCACCTCGTACCTACCTGGAGCTACGAGAACCGCAGCGCGCACCATGTTCATCGCCTTACCAAAGCAGCTAACTCGTAAATCATGGGACAAAGGTACCAACCCGAAAGCAAATATGAAAGTACTTCGTGCCATTCAGCCTTGGTCAACGCGCAGGCCAATTAGTTTCCGCCTATCATCGGTACGTGCAGCGGCTTCTCTATCTTCCCTTCGACCAACTACACCGTGACTACGGAGCGCTTAAGTCGGCGGACCCGGACGTGGACCTGATCGCCATGGTAGAAAGCAATCAGATGATCACCGGTCGAAACTGGCATCCGGCGCGCCTGCACTTCCTGATATCTGCGGCTCGTCACTTCGCAGCCGCCCTGCAAAACGAGGGCTTCACCGTCGACTACCGCAAGGCCCCGACGATAATCGCGGGGCTTGCGTCCATCCAGAGTGACCATGGCCAACTTCCTGTCATTTGCACCGAGCCATCTTCCTTTCGCCAGCACCAATTACTCCAATCCCTCGGCGCCAGTTTCGTCGCAAATGACTTCTTCCTCACGCCGCGCCCACTCTTCGAAGAGTGGGCTGCCACGCAGAAGAACTACCTGATGGAGAGTTTCTACCGGGCGCAGCGCATTCGGCTGGGGATTCTCGTCACCGACGGATCGCCCACCGGCGGCAGCTGGAACTACGACAAGGACAACCGGCTGCCGCCACCCAAGAAATATGACGGGCCCCCCTACTTGGAGCATTCGCAGGATGAGATCGATAAACAAGTTGCCGAGGAACTGGGCTACACCCCTTCGACTACCTGGGCCACCACCCGTGCCGGCGCCTTGGCGCAATTACGCAACTTCATCGATCACCACTTTGGTGAATTCGGCCCCCTTGAGGATGCGATGACAACCGACAACTGGGCCCTGCATCACTCCCTGCTCTCCCCGTACTTGAACAATGGGTTACTGCACCCTCAGGAAGTCGTGGACGCGGCAATTGCCGCCTTCGATACCGGTGCGATCCCGATCGAATCCTGCGAGGGCTTCATCCGCCAGTTGATTGGTTGGCGCGAGTATGTCAACGGCATGTACTGGCACCTTGGACCGGACTACCGGGACAGCAACCACCTCAACGCGACCCGGCAGTTGCTACCCCTGTTCACCGATCCCGCAAAGACCTCGATGAACTGCATCAAGCAGACGGTCACCGACATTGGGTCCCGCGCCTGGGTGCACCACATCCCACGGCTCATGCTGCTTAGCAACCTCGCGCTCATCACCGGTACCAACCCGCAGCAATTCCTCGACTGGATGCGGGAGACATTCATTGACGCCGCTGACTGGGTAATGGTGCCCAATGTCATTGGCATGGGGATCTATGCTGATGGGGGCCAGATGATGACGAAACCCTATGCCGCCGGTGGCGCATACATCTCGCGCATGAGCAATTACTGCAAGGGCTGCGAATACAACCCGAAGCTACGGACCGGCGAGACCGCTTGCCCCTTCACCACCCTCTATTGGGATTTCCTGGACCGCCATCAGGATAAATTCGCCGGAAACCATCGGATGCGGCAGCAGCTATTTGGCTTGAACCGGTTGGCTGATCTACCAGAACTACGGGTGCGGGCCCAAGAGGTACTGAGCGGGCTGGATCGGGGCGAGATCTAACCGGCTACTTCCCGGCCTT
>SXGR01111501.1_pt1 | contig 10705 bp, 16 predicted proteins | sample 3174711 | NCBI WGS metagenome assembly SXGR01 (sample SAMN11356860, study PRJNA531348) | freshwater metagenome | isolation source: freshwater sample F1-60 | place: China: Fuxian Lake, Yuxi | collected 2017-12-25 | reverse complement strand
CCCCTGCGCCACCACCCCGTCCAGCATGCACAAATGAAAATGAACGTGTGCGTTCAGCGTCGCGCCAAAGCGGTGCCCAAACAACACCCCGCCGCTGCGGCCTGCCGCCGCCGGGCTTGTGCTCGCTCCTGCTGTCGCGCGCTGCACTTCGCGCATCGCGATCCCCGCCACCCGCTTCAAGCAGTCTGCATCACGACCCAAAAAGTAGCGCACGCGCTTCGGAAATACCACCACCCACTGCCGCACTGCCACTGCTGGAAATACATGCTCCACCATATGCGCAGCCGTCTCCACCATGCGCCGTGTGTTGCAGCCCGGGCACACCCCGCGCCCCTTGGCCCGATGCAGTTCTGGCAACATACCCACCGCTTCGAAGCGATGGACGTTCGCATCACGCGAATGCGTAAACACATCGAATATGTGCATCACTCTGGTTGGCGCGGCATGTTCAGCTGCCTACTCTACAACCCGCTCGCCCTGCGCCTGCCGTTCGTCTATCGCGGACTTGTAATACGCTGGGCGCTGAAACGCGGGCCAAGTCCATGAACGACTCGCCCATCGTCGTTATCGGCGCGGGAGTGGGTGGCCTGACGGCAGCAGCTTTGTTGCTCAACGCGGGCCAACAAATCACCCTGCTTGAGGCGCATAATTATCCCGGTGGGAGCGCAGGCACGTTCTATCATCAGGGCTATCGCTTCGACGCGGCCGCGACTCTGGTGGGCGGCTTTTCGCCCAGCGGCCCACATGCGTGCACTGCCGAATTACTCAGCCTTAAGTAGCCGGTTCATCCGGTGGACCCAGCGTGGATTGTGCACTTGCCCGACCGCGCCATCACCCAATGGGCGCGGCGTTGAACACCGGCAGCGTGAAAATCAACAGCGTGAGTTTGCAGGAACTCAACGTGAACGCGCCCAGTCCAGCGTGGGGACTGAGCAGCAATGTTTAAGAAGGCACACTGGAGACTTTTGATATATTTTGCGGGAAGAGTGTGGTGGGGGTGGCGGAGTGCTAGGTAGGCCGTCGGCGGTCTCTTTTTTTTACCATCCCCAATGACTCAGTTGCGTTGATGATTACGCCGGAGGCTGAAGCAATTCCAACGTAATCCCATCTGGGTCAGTAAAGTAGATAGTGTATCCGCCCTTATTGACACCTGCTTCAATGGCAACGGGCTTTTCCGCTTTAAACTTCACGCCCAATGCCTTCATGCGATTAAACTCTTTATGGATGTCATCCACCATAAAAGCCCAATGCCCGACACCGATGCGGTTCGTATCCAGAGGAATAGCCCCGCCGCGTGGGTGGACGTATTCCACCAATTCAATATGATGCCGCGAAAGCGGGATGGTTTCGCCCGGCACGCGTAACTGCGCGACCTTGAGGTGCGCATTGGGGAATCCAACCAGTTTGGCAGTATATTCATTGGCCTGTTCCTGCCCACGCACATATTCCAAGCCAAGGACTTCGGTATACCACTTGACTGCATCTTCGATATTACGTACTGTAAATGAGACATGCCAAAAACCTTGAATCATAAAGTTGCTCCTCTTACATCATTGCTTCAACTGCATTCACAATATCGGCCACTTGTGGCAAGACTGCATTCTCCAAAGATTCCGCCACCGGAATTGGCACATGCTTCGCGCCCAAACGGCGGGCGGGCGTTATTAAATGATCTGGCCCTTGTTCGTTAACTCGGGCAATAATTTCAGCGCCTAATCCGCAATTCGTGTGCGCTTCGTGAACCACCAACAGGCGGCCAGTGCCGCGGATGGATTCGAGGATGGCCTCCATGTCCAAGGGTTCAATCGTCCGCAGGTCAATCACCTCCGCTTCAACCCCTTTTTGTGAAAGTTCTTCCGCGGCCTGCAATGCAAACAACAAGGTGCGCGAATATGAAACAATCGTGATATCGCGCCCGACGCGCTTGACCTCTGCCTTGCCGATGGGAACCAGATATTCCCCATCTGGGACTTCCCCTTTAGTGTTGTAGAGCAGTTTGTGTTCGATAAACACCACAGGGTTACCTGCCCGAATGGCAGATTTGAGCAAGCCTTTGGCATCTGCCGGAGTAGCTGGTGCCACTGTGATGAGACCCGGCACCTGGCTAAACCAACTCTCGAACGATTGTGAGTGTTGAGCGCCATTGCCACGTCCGCCACCTTGCTGGGCACGGATTACGATGGGCACCGCGACCGTACCACCTGCCATATAGCGCAGCTTGGCGGCTTGATTGACAATCTGGTCGGCGGCCACGAGCGCAAAATCCATAAATAACAATTCAACGACCGGGCGCATGCCCACTAACGCCGCTCCAATCCCAAGCCCAACAAAGCCGGCTTCGCTAATGGGGGTATCGCGCACCCGTTCAGCGCCAAATTCATTAATCAAATCCTTGGTCACCCGAAAAATACCACCATGATGACCAATATCTTCGCCCATTAAAAAGACGCGCGCATCGGCTTTCAATTCCTCTCGCAAGGCCTCGTTGAGCGCTTGAGCATATGTAATCATTGACATGAAGGCTCCTCCATCTAGCTTTCTTTATGCAAATACATCTTCGAAGGCCTCGCTCGGATGCGGAACGGAGCTGTTTTCTGCGAACTGCACGGCATCGGCAATGACGGTTTCCGCCTCCGCTTCAAGGCTGGACAGGTCCGCCTTGGTCTTACCGAGCTGTCTGAGGCGCTGACCCAATCGCACGATTGGCTCCACCTCACGCGCCTTCGCCACTTCCTCTTTGGTTCGATATATTTCCGGGTCGCCCAGCATGTGTCCCCACAGGCGATAGGTGGTTGCCTCGATGTAGGTGGGTCCACCCCCGGAACGCGCGCGCCCAACCGCTTCTTCAACGGCAGTGTACATGGCCTCTACATCATTGCCGTCTACGCTTGAGGCCGGCATCCCAAAAGATTCGCCGCGTTTGTATGCCTGGACAGTTGAAGTGGTCTCGTGGGAGGGGGTCATCTCGGAATACATGTTGTTTTCACAGACGAGGATAAGCGGCAAGGTCCAGATGACCGCCAAATTAAGTGTTTCAAAGAATACACCTTGATTCACTGCGCCCTCGCCAAAGAAGGCCAACGCCACGTTATCCTTTTTTTGTAATTGAGCCGCAAGGGCCGCGCCCGCCGCATGGGGCACACCTCCGGCTACAATGGCGTTCGCACCGAGTAGCCCCACAGAGGGGGCGGTAAAGTGCATCGAGCCGCCCTTGCCTTTGGAACAACCGGTCGCCTTGCCCAGCATCTCAGCCATGGCCGCACGCACACTCAAGCCTTTTGCGAGTGCATGCCCGTGACCACGATAAGTGCAGGTTAAATAATCTTCTTTACGCAACGCCCAACAGGCTCCTACCGCCGTAGCTTCTTGACCCACGCACGGGTGAAATGAGCCACGAATTTTGCCCTTTTGGAACATATCGCGAATGGCTTCTTCAAACTTGCGGATGATAAGCATCTGTCGGTAAGCCTCAGACAGATGCCTTTGGGAAAGCGGCATTAATTGTTTGCTCCTTCAATAGATAGTTTCTATTACCTGCGCTTGGTTGGTTAAGGTAACAACTGACGTTAGCGGATGGGTGGGGTAAAGAACGCCAGCAATTCCACCGGTTCCGCCCCCACATTTCGCAGCGCATGTTCAAGGCCGCTGGGAATGGCCGTGAGTTGCCCAGCCTCTAGCGGGATTTCGGTCTGGCCAACTGTCAGAATACTTTTTCCAGCAAGCAGGTAGACCGTTTCAACTTGAGTCGGATGAACATGTCGGCGGACTTCCCGCCCAGGCGGTACTTGCACCATGCTCACATTCGCCAAAGCATTATCTGCCCGCGTCAACAAAGCCCTCATAAAAACACCCGCAAAGCGCGGGTGCTCAGCCCATTCAACATCAGCTATGTCCACCACCCGCGGCAGATTAGGCGCTTGGTCCATCGTCATCTTTTACGCGGTGTGAAAAATCTCTTGCATGTTTGCCCACCATTCGCAATTATTACGCGTAGGTAAGGGCGATTGCAGGGGGCTGTTGATTGCCCACCATCCTTGCGTTTTAGGGTCTTCGGCCATTTTAGCCATATCAGCTTCATAAGCATCACCATGACACTCATAAAAGGCAAACAACAGATTGTCTTTCACAAAGATGGAATAATTGCGGATATTACATTCGGTGATTTTCTTCAACACCTCCGGCCAAACATCCCCGTGCAACCGTGAATACGCCTCAATGTTTTCTGATTCAATGCAGATAACTTGTCCGTAACGTTTCATAAAGCACCTCTGCTATATTCTATAAGCCTTCAAGGCTTTCCCACCCAGCACCGCATCAATCTCCGCTTGTGCTCTACCGACCAGCGCCTTGTTGGTTTCAACCCATACTTATTCATAGTCGCCAGCTAAGATAGATACGAGCCAATCACTACCGAATATCAACCGCTCGGCCCCAAATTTCTAAATGGCAACGTCAATGTATGGCTGGAGGTCAACGGCAGACCAATGTGCCCAATCGGCCGCGGTATTGAGTCCTGAGATTTCCAGGCCTCCAGTTATTTTTCCTTAATCGGTGGCTTCGCCAAGTGGTCAATAATCAAATTCAGACCCGGCACATTTTCTGCCAAGGTGGGCACATGCTTTAGATGATTGGGAAAGACCGCCACCACATCAAACGACATCCCATAATCGGCCAGACTTTGCAAACCCTCGATCACCTTTGGGTGTATCACCCAATCAGGGTCTTTCTCATCATGGATAAAATGGCGAATGCCGCGAAACTTGGGGTGTTGACTATACCGATTCAACGCCTTGCGCTCTGCTGCGTGGTCGAGCAGGGGCACCCACCCAATCACTGCCCCAATCCAGTCAAAATCTTCAGCTTGAGTGAGCATGGCGACCGTATCTTCAAATAATTCATGGACTGCACCAGCACCGTTTGGTCAATGCCGACGGCTTTCAATTGCGGCTTCAAATCGCGCGGATGGAAATTCGCATAAATAGCTCCGTGCTCCGGTGCCAGCCAAGGGTAATCGGTCTTGTTCATATTCCAAAAATGGTGATGAGCGTCAATCCGTTTTGGGGGCATGTGGCCTCCTTTCAAGGTGTCCTTGGATTTTTACGACTGCGTGTAGGGTACTGGCGCGGTACCAGCAATTAGCCCGTCTGCCTGCAAGTCCGCCCACAAAACCGCGGGAATGGGCGTTTGCGAAAGTTCTAAATTCTCAAGTACTTGCCCACGCGAGTCCATACCTAAAATCAGCGAGGTGACCGCCGCATGCGCGATCGCAAATTGCAGTGCGGCGGCTTTGAGTGGCACCCGATGGCCACCACAGACGCGATCCAAGCTGCGCACGTGTTCCAAAATTTCCGTAGGCACACCCCGCGCCCCTTGGCCCGATGCAGTTCTGGCAACATACCCACCGCTTCGAAGCGATGGACGTTCGCATCACGCGAATGCGTAAACACATCGAATATGTGTATCACTCTGGTTGGCGCGGCATGTTCAGCTGCCTGCTCTTCAACCCGCTCGCCCTGCGCCTGCCGTTCGTCTATCGCGGGCTTGTAACACGCTGGGCGCTGAAACACGGGCCAAGTCCATGAACGACTGGGCTTGCAAATATTTCACAATAGCCTGCGCGACCGTCAAATGGACTGTTTCTTTTTTGAAAGATGATTGTGAGTTCATGGGTCGCTCCTTGTTGCAAGTTCTATGAGGTTGGGTAGCCGCTTCGATAATGATAAGTCACAGTACAGCGCCCGGAGCAGCTTTGATACCGTAGCCTAGTTCGGCGCCCCCACTGACAATGAGGTCAATACCGGTAATGAAACTGGCGCTCTCGCTTGCCAGGAACAAACACGCCTGGCCAATTTCATCAATCCGGGCGAAACGCCCGGCCCACTGCCATCGTGAGACCTCCTCTTCCATAACCTTTGGATCGGGGGCCTGGGCTACCGCCGCATAGTACATGGGAGTGGCGACGCCGCCTGGCAGGATAGCATTGACTCGCACACCGTTCCGGGCTTCGTCAATGGCCAAGCCTCTAGTCATAGCACTGACGCCGCCTTTCGTGGCGCAATAGGTGGTGGCGAACTCCTGGCCGATAATGGCTACCAGACTACTAATATTGATGATGCTACCGCGCACCTGGCGCAAGTGAGGTAAGGCGAACTTGCAGCCAGCGAAGACCGCTATCAAATTCAACTGAAGCAAGTTTTGGAATTCTTCGACGGAGAAGTCGTCAATAGGGCGGTGGGGCGGATGCCAACCGGCGTTATTCACCAGGCAGTCAAGCCGATCGTAGCGTTGAGCGGTTTGATCAATGACCTGTTGTAGTTCTTGAGGCTTACGGACATCACAGATTTCAAAGCGACAATCGCCGGGCCCTTTGGCCGAGAGTTCGGCGGCTAGGGCTTCACCCGTTTTGCTATCTATATCGCCGATGACGACGCGCCACCCGGCCCCCACAAAAGCGCGCACACACCCTTCGCCGATGCCTTTACTGCCGCCAGTGACGAGCGCCACCTTGTCAACTTTGCTCATGTTCGCCAGCCTCCTTCAGTCAATAAGACGTATTAGATGAAGCCAATGTCAGTTTCGCGCCTCACGCTCAAGTCCCTGCCACACTTCGGTCACTACTCGTTTAATGGCGCGCACCAGGAAATAAAAGTCAACGCCTACAGCCACCCATTGCACCCCCTTGTGGATCCATCCCAATCCTGTGGATCATCGCCAACATATATCCCGACAGCCACATTGCTGCCCCGCGCTTTGGCGACTACTGTTTCAATCGCCTGCACAATGGAGGGCAGCGGGTCATGAGCATACAGCACGCGCAATGAGGCCTGACTGCACTGAGCCAACTCAATCGCCGTTGCCAGCGCGCGTTGACTATGAGGGGAACCATCGTAAGGAACGAGAATTTTTTTGAACATTCTCGGTCTCGTTAGTGTGCCTTTAGAGCGCTGCTGCCCCGAATGATCACGCTTTCAATGTCTTCCAGAGTAATTTGCTTGACGTCGAGTACGCCTTGACGTTCACCACCTTTGAGCACCATCACCCGGTTGCCGATAGTCAACACATCCGTCAGGCGGTGAGTGATCAGAATGATCGAAAGCCCTTGATCGCGCAGATGGGAAATAAGATCGAGGACGATGGCCGATTCTTTCACCCCCAACGCCGCCGTTGGCTCATCCATGATCAGGATTTTGGCGTCGAAGCCGATAGCGCGGATGATGGCCACCATTTGGCGCTGACCGCCGGACATGTGCTCGACCACGAGCCGGGGAGAGGTAATATTGCTAATCTTGAGCTTTTTGAAGAGGGCATACGTTTCATCGTACATCCGCCTCTTATCCAGAAACTTGATTCCCAAGGCGCTCCGTTTCAATTCTCGCCCGGCAAAAATGTTGGCCGCCACGTCCAGATTATTGAATAAAGCCAGGTCTTGGTATACCATCGCGATGCCTTGCCCCTGGGCGTCTCTTGGGTTGCGGAAGATGACGGGCCGACCATGAACAAATATCTGCCCGTCATTTGGGATGACAGCGCCAAACAGCGCCTTCATCAAGGTTGATTTTCCTGCTGCGTTGTCCCCCACCAGCCCCAGAATCTCTCCGCGCCGCAGTTCCAAATCAACGTTATCAAGCGCCTGAATAGCGCCGAAGTTCTTGGAGATGCCTTTCATTTCAACGATGTACTCATCGGTCGGGATCATTTTTGCTCTCCGAAGTTGCCGGGGTTAGTCGCCAAATGCCTGGCAGACGGGGCGGGAGGCGCAACCGCATCCTTCCGCCCCGCTGTCGAATACGCTCAACCGAGTGATTTACTTGAAGTACTCCGTGTCAATTTTCTTCTTGAGCTCATCGAAGCTCTTTCGGACATCATCCTTGTAGGTGGCGACGTTTTCGGTTGTCATCAAGGTAATGCCGGTGTCAATGAAGCGTACGGTCGGCTTCAAATTCTTCTCCGCCATCAGATAGTTGATGTAGACGGCCATATAGCCTTGTCCCCACGGTTGCTGAGAGTAGGAGAGGGCAATGGTGCCGTCCGTCAACCCTTGCAACACTTCGGCCCCGTCATCCACAGCGCTAATAAAGATGTCTTCGCGGCCCGCGGCTTTGAAGGCCGATATCCCGCCGATGACTGTCAGAAAGCCTGTGCCGTAATAGGTATTCATCGTCGGATAGGTGGACAGGGCATTCTCCGCGCAGTCGATCGTGCCGGTTGGGCTGTCACAGTCTGCTACGCTGCCCAGGATCTTGATATCGGGATAATTCTTCTGCATGTAGTCCACAAAGCCATCCTCGCGCAGTTTCTGGTTGACATCGTTGCGCTGGGTGGCAATGACCACATTACCTTTTCCATCCATCAGTTTCGCCAATTTCTCGGCCACCGTGGCCGCTGCCGTCAGGAACTCCGTCGAGTAACAGAGTTGCGAGATGTTCTCCGCGGCCCGGCGATTCCCGTCCTCCTCGGATCCACACCCGGACATCTGGTGCGCGGTGATGCCCAGGCTGTTCGCTTCCTTCAATACGGCTTCAAGCGCATTGGCGTCGGCCGCGACCACCGTGATACCCTTGATACAGGGCAGGGCGAGCGCCGACTCGGTCAGTTCAACTTGCTTGGGGGTATTAAAATCGGCCGCCGATAGCCATACCAACTCGATCCCCAGATCCGCCGCCGCCTGCTCAGCGCCGCGGTTCATTTCCGTCAGGTAGGGGTGGATAATGGGCGAAGTGACTACATAGCGGTTTTTCGCGCACTCGGCCTGCTGGATGACGACGACTTCCTTCGTCACTTCCACTGGCTCGGGCGTAGGCGCCTGGCCACAGGCCGAGGCCAGCAGCACGAAAATAGAAAAAAAATTGAGTATCAACATGTTGCGTTTCATTTTGGTCTCCTCCATAATTCAGGACCTAAAAGTGGATTTTACGTTCGAGAGTACTTTGCTACGGTGATTAGAAGCCTACCCCATAGACTCACCTCCTTCTGAATTTGCTTAGCCTAACTATAACGGTCTTTACCTAGCACCATTCGCCAGGTGAGTTGACCGCGCCGGAACTGGTCAATAATCAACGCGATCAACACTAGCAGACCCTGGATCACGTCTTGGAGGTAAATGTTGGCCTGCAAAAGCACTATCGAATTCCGTACAATTCCGACTATGCCTGCTCCCATCAGGGTGCCGGCCATTGAGCCTACCCCGCCTGACAAAAGCGTCCCGCCAACGACGGTGGCGGTGACTACAGGGAATAAGATGTCCTGCCCGATCGTGGGAATGGCATTGCCGGTACGCCCCACGATGACGATGCCTCCCAGGGCGGCCAGGAAACCACTCAGAGTGAAAGCTACTATTCGGATGCGATCAATATTAATGCCGACCGCATAAGCGGAGTTGAGGTTGCCGCCAATCATTTGAATTCGCAGTCCCAACACGGTGCGTGTCAACATCACCTGCATGAGGACCACGGCCATTAACATGATTAGCACTGGAGCGGGGATTGGCCCAAGCCGGCCTTGGCCTATCCAGAGCATCGATGCCGGGAGACCGGTTACCGGGTCCCCTTGAGCAAACCAATAGTTCAAGCCCAAGTAAACGGTCCCCGTCCCCAAGGTCATCACGATCGGGTTCAAGCGTAAGCGCGCCGCCAGTACCCCGTTGGCAAAGCCGCACATCACTCCTACACTCAACCCAAACCCTATCGCCACGCCTGGTAAAAAGCCCCATTGCTTCCAGGAAATCGCCATAAGCATGGCGGCCAGACCCGCTACCGACCCTTGCGATAGATCAAATGCGCCCGAGATAATAATGAGCGTCTGCCCCGTGCCTACAATCGTCGCGACGGTTATTTGTCTCAAGATGATAGTGAGGTTGAACGGCGTCCGAAAGGGCGGGGCCAGAATGGCCGCCGCCACGAAAAACACTACCAGCGCCAGAAACACTCCTGATTCTCGAATGGCAAAGGCTTGCCGCAGGCGGCTGGCGATCTTGTTGGCGGCAGATGCTTCAATCATAGCCATTATGAATTTCTCCGGGTTGAGTCCGGCTATAGGGCGTAAAACTGCATGGCAGTCGTTCGATCGCTGTGATTTCAGCCGTGGAGGCTGCCACCTGCTCCAGCACCCTTTTTTCTTCCGCGGTTTTGCCAGCCTCGATCAGGACAAACTGTTGCACCCCCACCGTTTGTGCGGCTTGGAGGAGGTCGGTTGGCCCGAAGGACCTGAAAAGCGGCTCAATTTCTTTGGTCAGCCCTGCCTGGCTTGCTAGTTCGATCTTCCATAGGTGGCAATGAGTGTCTATGATTCCCAAATCAGTTGAGTTCATGGTCTATTGGCCTCACCGTATAGACTCCTCCAAGGGCTCAATTCATCACCGCTAATTTCTTTTGCAGCACCACGACTTGCTCCATCTGTCTCATGTAACGGATAGAAAATTCAAGCCAACAAGCACACGCAAATGGTAAGCGCTAAACCTACACTTGCCAAGTACCAATTTGACCCCAACTCCATTAGAAAATTCAAGCCAACAAGCACATGCAAATGGTAAGCGCTAAACCTAAACTTGTCAAGTACCAATTTGACCCCAACTCCAATAGAAAATTCAAGCCCACAACCACCTGCAACTTATAAGCGCTGCGCTCGCACTCGTCAAGTACCAATTTGCGCTAACCTCCACCCCGCCATCACTTAATGATTAATGATCACTTTTGTATGATATTTGCAT
>SXGR01018959.1_pt1 | contig 10707 bp, 11 predicted proteins | sample 3174711 | NCBI WGS metagenome assembly SXGR01 (sample SAMN11356860, study PRJNA531348) | freshwater metagenome | isolation source: freshwater sample F1-60 | place: China: Fuxian Lake, Yuxi | collected 2017-12-25 | reverse complement strand
GTCACGCGCGGTTTTCGCCATACCCGGGTACCTATCGGTGTACTCGTGGGTCTCGCCCGCGACGGCGGCTTTCAGGTTATTGCGCGAAGTGCCGATCGGCAGACCGGTGGCCGGATCGCCGATGGTTTCCATGTGCTCCAGGTGACCGTGCGCGTGGCCGGTTTCACCTTCGGCAGTGCTGCGGAACAGCGCCGCGACGTCGTTCTGGCCTTCCACGTCGGCTTTCGCTGCGAAGTACAGATAACGGCGATTGGCTTGGGATTCGCCGGCGAAGGCGGCTTTCAGATTGCCGTGGGTTTTAGAATCTTTGAGTTGCATAAAAATCTCCTTGTTAAACAAACACTTACATCAAACATCGAAACCCGCAAAAAACGCACGAGGCACTATAGCGAACAACCGTACAGCGCGAGGAATTAACTGTGGAAAGTGTGTATGAATCACCGAGATTTTGCGCTTGCCTTCTGACCCGCGCAAATAGAATAAATCAATGGTACCAATAGTATATATCTATTGCGACCGTTCAGTGTCGCGCTGCAGGCCGCCGGGTCTGTCGCTCGTGCGGCGCATGCGCATGCCCCGCGAGCGCGCATCGTTGTGGCTTTCCAGAAAGCGCACCAACTCGGCCAGCGCCTTTTGATACACATCGCGTTTGAATTCCACCACGGATTCCGTCGGCACCCAGTACTCGTTCCAGCGCCACGCGTCGAACTCCGGTTTTTCGGTGGCGCGCAGACACACATCGCAGTCACGCCCGACCAGACGCAACAAAAACCAGATCTGCTTTTGCCCGCGATAGTTACCGCGCCACTCGCGGCGTATCCAGCGGTCAGGCACTTCGTAGCGCAACCACTCCCGCGTGCGCCCGAGAATCTTCACGTGCTGCTCGCGCAGCCCCACTTCTTCGTGTAGTTCGCGGTACATGGCCGCCTCCGGCGATTCACCCGGATTAATGCCGCCCTGCGGAAACTGCCATGAGTGCTCGCGCACTCTTTTGCCCCAAAAAACCTCGTTCTTTGCGTTGCAAAGAATAATGCCTACATTGGGGCGGTACCCATCGCGGTCTATCACGATCACGACCCCACGGTATGTTCAGTTGGATCGATTCTTCCACATTTTCCGGGCAATTGAAAGCGTGGATAAGTACCCGCGTTTTGGGACATTTCTGAGGCAATTGCCGCGCATGATGGGTGGCATTTGACCAGGCGCAAAGACGCACCGGCGCCGCCACTACACAGGGAGAATCGCTTCCTTGCGGTCTGGCGGCAAATCGCAGTCGAACGAATTCACCATCAGTGCGAGGCTGGCGTAGTTGCCAAATATCAGCGCAAGTTCGATCACACCCTGCCGGCCCAGTTGCTCCAGCGCCAGCTGGAAACCGCCGCGGCTCACGCGCCGGTTGCGGAAGAATTCCTGCGCGAATCGTACCACCGCCTTTTCGTCATCCGCCATTTTGGGCAGTTCCTTGCGGTCGCGCAGTGCATCCACCAACGCATCGGGCACGCCCGCCGTACGCGCACTGCCCGCGTGCGCATTCCACACGTACTGGCAATCGTTTTCGCGTGCAGCGACCAGCATCGCCAGTTCCTGAATCTTTTTCGGCAATGTGGATTCATTGCGCAGATACAGATTAAGCGCGTTCATGATCTGGTGCGCCTTCGGCACGTGAATCATGATCGAACTGGGACCGAAACGCGGCACCGCGCCGTAGCCTTTGATGAGTTCATCGAATGCCGCACGTTGATCATCGGGAACACTGTCCCGGCTTGCCAGAGGTATTCTTGCCACGGGAATCTCCTGTTGTACTGTTGCCTATTGGACGACGACCCTACTGTAACCTACTGTGTTCCCATACCTGCCGCCTTCGCCACCCGGCCCCACTTGGCAATGTCATCGGCGATCCGTTTGCGGAATTCATCGGGCGTCGCAGTGGCGGGATCACTGGCTTGTGCGACGAACCATTTCACGCTGTCAGGTTCGCGTATGATCGTGCCAACTTCAGCGTGGATTTTAGTCGTGATGCCCGGCGCCAGACCCGCGGGTGCCAGCATACCCCACCAGATGCCCGCTTCGTAGCCGGGAACGCCCGCCTCCGCGACGGTGGGCGCGTCCGGCAATGCCGCGGTACGTTTTGCGCTGCTCACACCCAGCAGCCTCAGTCTGCCGGATCGCACATGCGGCAACAGCGGCGGCAGCGTGTTGATCAATACTGGCACGTGGCCGGCGATAACATCGGTAATCGCCGGTGCGCCGCCCTTGTAAGGCACGATGACAATTTTCACAACCGCCATCAGGTTGAATAACTCCCCGGCAAAATGCGTGAGTCCCCCGGTACTGGAGGAGGCGTATTGCACTTGCCCTGGTTTCGCTCTGGCGAGCGCGATCAAGTCCTTCAGCGATTGCATGGGCGCAGGTGGATAACTGGCTATTGCCAACGGCGCCGTGCCAATCGGTGCCACCGGCGTGAACGACGTCAGCGCATCGTACGGCAGTTTGCGCTGCGTAGCGGGTGTCATGGTGTGCGTGGTCGAGGCCATCAACAAGGTATAACCATCAGCCACGGCGCCCGCAGCAAGCTGCGTGCCTATAATGGCATCAGCGCCCGCGCGATTGTCGATCACGATCTGCTGGCCCAGCCGCGCGGTGAGTTTTTGCCCGATATGGCGGCCCACGATATCGTTGCTGCCGCCTGGCGGAAACGGCACGATGAGGCGGATCGGTTTCGTGGGGTAAGTGTCCGTAGCATGCACATTCTGCGCGTGCCCGGTGGCGACGCACGCTGTCGGCAACAGTACAGCCAACACGCGGCATGGCAGGACGATTGAAGCTCTGGATGGAAGCATATGCTGTCGTTGATGGGTGCTCGCGAATTCAAGACTAGTATCCGCGCGGCGGGTGGATGGCGTCAACCGCGTCCACACAATCACCATCACGCAAACACGCTTGCCACGCCCGCGCAGTTGGAATAGATTGCCCCGCATCCGATGCATTCACCCGTACCCACGCCAAGAGCCGAATCGCCATGAGATTGTCCGTCCTTGATCAATCCACCGCCGCCAAGGGCAAGACCCAGGATGTCGCCATTCGCGAAACCCTGGCGCTTGCCCAACACTGCGACACGCTGGGCTATCACCGCTACTGGGTCAGCGAGCATCACAACTCCGGCAACATCGTCGGTACCGCGCCAGAAGTTTTGATGGCAGCCATCGGCGCCACCACCACACGCATCCGCATTGGCAGCGCAGGCGTGATGCTGCCGCATTATTCCGCGCTCAAAGTGGCAGAACAGTTTCGCGTGCTCGAAGCGATTGCGCCCGGCCGTGTCGATCTGGGCGTGGGCCGTGCGCCGGGTTCCGACCGGCTGACCTCGATGGCGCTCAATCCGCATCCCGAGGACGTGCACGACCAATTTCCGCGGCAGATCCAGGAACTGCAATGCTGGCTGTCGTGTTCGCCGCTGCCGGACGGCCATCCGTTCGCGCGCGTGATCGCGCATCCCACGGGGCCGACTGTGCCGGCGATGTGGATACTCGGCAGTTCCGACTACGGCGCGCAACTGGCGGCGTATCTGGGCATGCCGTATGCCTTTGCGTATTTTTTCAGTTACGCCTTTGATGTGGATCGCGCGCTGGCGCTGTATCGCGACAACTACAAGCCCAGCGCGCTTCACCCCAAGCCGCAATGCACGATCTGCGTGTTCGCGCTTGCCGCCGACACCGAAGCCGAAGCACTGTATCAGTTCAAATCACGCGAGCGCGCATTGATCGAACGCGAATTCGGCATCCGTCAGGCGCTAACTTCGCCCGAAGAGGCGAGCCAACGCAAGCTAACGCCGGACGAGCAGGCGTTTTCAAAGAAACTCTTGGATCACGCCATCGTGGGTTCGGCGGAACAGGTGAAGACGCGGCTGGACGCGCTTGCCAAACGGCTCAATCTGGACGAGCTGGTGGTGGTGACATGGACGTACGATCAGGCGCCCCGCATGCGATCTTACGAACTGCTGGCCAAGGCTTATGGATTGAGTCAATAGCAGCCCACAGGAGATATAGGAGTGGTAAATATATTCAATAAAAACAAATACTTACAATATATCTCTGTTGTACCTCTGATAGCCGCTTGCGCGGCGGCGACTGCACAAGACAAGCGCGTGGCAGCTGCAGCCAACGATCCGGCGCGCGATTACCCCAATCGCCCGATTCGCTACATCCTGCCTGGCGGCCCCGGTTCAAGCGCTGACGTATTCAGCCGCATTCTCACCGCGAAGTTAAGCGACATCATGGGCCAGCAAGTGGTGGTCGACAGCCGCCCCGGCGCGGGCGGCATGCTGGGTACCGACATCGCAGCCAAAGCCGCACCCGACGGCTACACCATTGCGCGCGGCAACTTACCGGGCCTGGCCATCGCACCGCATGTGTACAAAAAGATGCCCTATGACGCGCTGAAAGATTTCATGCCAGTAACGCTTACCGATGTCAGCCACAACCTGCTGGTGGTGCCGGTCAGCTTGCCGGTGCAGACGATGCAGGAATTGATTACCCTGCTCAAATCGAAGCCAGATCACTACATCATGGCCTCGCCCGGCGTGGCGTCGGGAGGCCATCTGGCGGGGCTGCTGTTCACCACCATGGCCGGCGTGCGCTCGCTGCACGTGCCGTACAAAGCCGCCAGCCCATCGGTGGTGTCGGTGGTATACAGTGAATCGCACTGGACGTTCACCTCCATCGGCGCGCCGTTGCCACACGTGCGTGCCGGCCGCCTGCGTGCATTGGCCGTAGGGAGCGAAAAACGCGCGCTCCCGTTACCCGATGTGCCCACTGCCGCCGAAGCCGGATTACCCGGTTACTACGCCGCCGGCTGGGCAGGCGTAGTCGTGCCCCGAGGCACGCCGTCCGCGATCATCGCCAAGCTCAACGCCGCCACCATCAAGGCACTGAATGCACCCGACCTGAAAGAACAGTTTATAACCCAAGGTGCAGAACCCCGGCCCGGCACGCCCGAAGAATTCGCGCAGTTTATCAAGGCCGATTACGACCGGATTGCCAAGCTGGCGCGGGTGGCCGGGTTGCGGGTGGACTGACTCAGACGAAGCGACCGCCGCTTGTTTTAGCGCAATACGTTCTGCGCGCCCGGCCACCACACTTGCTCGGAGACTTGGGGAAATTCCCGCCTGAAAACTTGGGCAGGTTGGCCCATCACTTTCGCACTCGCGGCGCCGGTTTTTGCGTCGGCACGCCCGCTTCCAAACGAATCAGCCTCCGCTCGTGATCGATCATCAAATCGGCAAGTTTTTCCACCCGCTGCGACGTCATGTTCAGATGTTCGCGCACGGCAGCTATACCCGACAGCCGGTCGAGAATTTCCGTGAAGAGACTCACGCTGCCGCCTTGACTTGCATGGCAGCGATGGTTCGGAAGGCGTTGTCCAGTTTGGCGTTGGTCGCCTTGAGCTGTTGCGCCATGGCGTCGAGTTCAGCGGCAGCTTGTTTGCTGGCGCTATCGAGCAAGCGCAGTTCGTCCACGGTGATACCGGCGAGATAGGCATCAACGGCATCGCGTATGACTTCCGACACACCGATCTTCGCCGCTTTTGCCTTTTTGCTCAAAGCAGCTTTCTGGTTTGGATCAAGGTAAACCTGGGTAAGTTGCAGGGTAGCCATAGTCAAATTTGTTGCATGATTCAATATGAACCAACATGAGCAATCGCAATATATATTGTATATTGATTCACGGCAAGCGCCCGCATCGGTTGCTGGCGCAGGCGCAAGGTTTGAACCAGTCGACATCGCCACGAACCAAGAAATTAAAATAATGAATAAAATCAAATACTTAACGATAACGATAACGATAACGATAACAATAACGATTAGCATGGTGCTGCTCGCTGCCAATGACGTGCTCGAACTGATCGCGCTGATGAAGGCCAAACTCGATGCGCTGGCGATGACCTCACCCGGTGTGGGCTCGGTCAGGCATCTGGCGGGCGTGTTGTTTACCACGCTTGCAGGCGTGCGTTCGCTGCACGTGCCCTACAAGAGCGCCGGCGCATCCATCATCTCGGTGGTGGCCAACGAATCGCAATGGACCTTCGCCCCCATCGGCGCGCCGCTGCCGCATGTGCGCGCGGGGCGCCTGCGGGCACTGGCGGTGGGCGGCGACAAGCGCGTGCCGCAACTGCCCGAAGTGCCCACGGCCGCCGAGGCCGGCGTGACCGGCTAATACTCGACAAGCTGGGCCGGACTGGTGGTGCCCAAGGGCACACCGCCCGCGATCATCGCCAAACTCAACACGGCGGTGGTCAAAGTGCTGGGCACACCCGAAACCAAAGAACAGTTCCTCGCACAGGGCGGTGAGGCCGTGTCGTCCACGCCGCAGGAATTCGCACGATTTATTCGTGCGGACTACGAGCGGATTACGAAGGTGGCTCGTGTGGCGGGGTTGACGGCGGATTGAGCCTGGAAGGAGGCCACATATTTTGTGGTCGCATTCCGGAAAAATGGTAGTGCGGTGCTTCAACGTCATATTCGCCGAGGTCGCCCAGCGAATATGAAGTACGGTCTACACCTTCAAAAATTCCGCAAGTAGCCAATAACGATACAAAGTAATAAAACTCCCAAAAAAAAACTCCAGCCCCAGATTCGATTTTGACGTGCCTGCACATCAGAAACCGCAATCAATTTCAATTTCTTAAACTGACAAATGTAGAAACATACACCAAGAGAAATTCCCAATATCGCAGCCCAAAAGCTGTTGAAAAAAAACGCTGCGATCACTCCGCTATACCCAATCACATTTGAGTAAAACGAAAGGCCTTCGCGGGCACCGGTAGCCACATAACTTTGCCGACCACACAGACCGCACCGGGTCGGGCCAGACGATCCGGACCACCATTTCCCGATAATACTAACACCTTCTTGATCGCAATGAGGGCAAATGGCCATACTATCCTACGCAAATTTCACGGCTGCATTGGCAATCTCAAAAAAAGACGCTCACGCCAACAAGCTCACAATCTCCGTAACATCCCGCTGCTTCTCCAGCTCCCGCACCAGCTCAATCACGCGATCAATATTTTTCGCCGCAATTGGCTTGGCCGCAAACGACACACAGTCCCTGAACTTGGCCTCGATTACATCCCAGCCCACGCGCTGTTTCGGGTCGCCGGGCACGCTGTCGGGTTTGCTGCTGAGCAGGCGGCCGTCTTTGGTTTTGATTTCGACGGTGACGATGCCGATAGAGCCGGATGATCCGCCGCGTTCCATTTTTGCGCCGGGGATGGCGCGGTAGCTGACTTTGTCGGCCATCGCCAGCGCCGCGGGGTCGCGCAGGCCTTCGTCGGTGTAGTCGCGCAGCGTCACGTTGCCGCGCGCCATCATCACGCCGGTGGTGAACGGGATACTGTATTTGCCGTCGATGCTCACCTGCGGGCGGCGTTTTTTGTCGAGCGGCTCGCACAGCAGTTGCGTGCCGCCGGTGCCGCCGACGATGGTGATGGATTCGACATCTTCGGGTTTGAGTTTGTGGGTGTTGCGCAGGATCAGTGTCGCCGCATTGGTGGGGCGGGTGTAGGCGCAGGCGGGCCACACTTTGAAGCCGTGGGTTTTCAGCAGCGGGAAGCGCGTGCCGAGTTCGCCGATCACCGCGTCCCAGTCCGGCGTGCCGGTGCGCACGTAGTTTTGGAACATGCCGTAGCGGCCTTCGAGAAATTCCTTGTCGCCGATGATGCCGCGCCGTGCCATTTCAGCGCCCGCGGTGGCGGCCTGGCCGGAGAAGCCCGCCTGCATCGCGCGCATGTGGGTGGCTGCGCCCACCGCCATTTGTCGGCTGCCGCTCATCTGGTTGTAGCCGATGCCCAGCGCGTTTTCCATTTTGTCTTCATCGAGGCCGAGCAGTCGTCCCGCGGTGGCCGAGCCAGAGATGAAGCCGAACAGTTGCGTGGCGAACCAGCCTTCGGCCATGGTCCAGTCGGGGATGTCGATGGCGAGCGACAAACGGGTGTGGATGTCGGTGCCGGCGACGATGGCGGTGAGAAAATCCTTGCCGTTGATCTGCGTGCCTTGCAGGGCGAGCTTTTCCGCGATGGCGAAGCCGGGCGGGATGGTGGAAATGCTCACGTGTCCGCCGTCGCTCACGTCGTCGTAATCGAGCATGTGACCGAGGCTGCCGTTGACCATGGCGGCCCACGGCGCTGGCGCCTTGCCGCCGAAGCCCCAGATGGTTACTTCTGCTTTGCCGCCAAGATCATGCACGTAGTCGTTCACCAGAGTGGCTTCTTCGTTGACGCCGCTGGCGCCGATGGCCACGCCCAGTGTGTCGAGCACGCATTGCTTGGTGAGTTCGAGGAGTTCGCGCGGGATGGCTTCGTATTGCAGCGTGGCCGCGTGGCGCGCGAGTTTGCGCGAGGCATCTTTGCCGGTGGCTGCGTCTGCGGACAGGGTGGGTTTGATTACGCTACTCATCGGAGGCCTCAGTAAAAATAGTGTTATAAAACAGATACTTATGAATCGTTCGGCTGCTATTCGATTTTGATGCCGGAAGTCTTGATGAATTTGTCCCAGACTTGAACCTCGCTGGCAACGGCTTTCTGGAATTCCTCGGGCGTGTGGCGCGGCGCGGGTTCCGCCGCGTCGGCCGCAAGTTTTTCCTTCAACTCGGGCGAGTACATCACCTCCAACACATCGCGGTTGATGATGCGCACGATGTGCATGGGTGTTTTTGCCGGCGCGAACACGCCGTACAAACTGCTCAAGTCAAAACCCGGCACGCCCGCTTCGGCAATGGTCGGCAGGTCGGGGAAGGCGGCGGAGCGCCGCGCGCTGGTGACCGCCAGCGCGCGCAATTTGGCGGTACGCACCAGGGGCGTGGCGGTCAGCGAGTTGGTAATGGCCAGTTGCACGCGGCCGCCAATTAAATCCACCATCGACTGCCCGCTGCCCTTGTAGGGGATGTGCGTCATCGGCACGCCGGCCATCGATTTAAACATTTCCATCCCCAGATGTACCACTGAGCCGGTACCGCTGGAGGCATAAACCAGCGGCTTCACTTTTGCCAGCGCGATAAGGTCCTTGACCGAACTGACCGGCAACGATGGCGTGACCACCAGCAGATAGGGCAGCACCACCATGCGCACCACGGGCGTGAAGGCCTTGGGAATATCCACCTGCACGGTTTTCAGCAGCATGCCGGTGAGATTCTGCGCGCTGAGCGTGGTGAGTGTGTAGCCGTCAGGAGCGGCCTGTGCGGCGATATCCAGTGAAATTGCGCCCAGCGCGCCGGCACGATTGTCGATCACCACGGAGCGGTTCCAGCGCTCGCCGAGTTTCAATGACACGATGCGCATGATCACATCCGAACCACTGCCCGGCGGCGCGCCCACCAGCACGCGTACGGGCTTTACCGGGTACGGATTCTGCGCGTGCGTTGTTGCCGCGCCACAGGCCAACGCAAGGGTTGCAATCGACAAGACGGAAGCGGATCGTGTGCGCATGCGAGACCGATAGAACTTGGGGAATTTGAGCATACTTAACGGACACAAACGGGTCAATCGCGCGACACGAACAGGTAAAGCCGCGACGCCGTCCGCTTTATGAGAAACGCGCGCAGTAAAGCGGCCCCTGAGCGTAAAATCCACGGCGCATCCCGCCACAACGAGCACACGCCATGGATTCCAAGTTGAAAACGCAGCGCCTGCAGGAACTCATCCACCGCAAGGGCAAGGTGCTCGCCGTGCTGCACACGCCCACGGCGCAGACGGCGCGCATCATGCAAGAGGCGGGCTGCGAAGCAGCATTTGTCGGCACCAGCGGCGTCGTCGGCAACTACACGGGTATGTCGGACGTGGGCACGGCGACCATGACCGAGTGCGTGCAAATTGCCGGCTGGATCGCCAACAGCGTGGATTTCCCCATCATCATCGACGGCGACACCGGCCACGGCGGCATCATGGCGGTGCGGCGGCTGGTGCGTGAATCGATCCATGCAGGCATCGCGGGTATCCGCATCGACGATCAACCGATTGAAGGCAAACGCAAGACGCAAAGCGCCGGCGTGGAAGTGGTACCCATCGAGCAAGCCATCGCGCGCTACCGCGCGGCGGTGGATATGAAAAACGAACTCGATCCGAACTTTGTGGTGATGGCGCAGTGCTACGCACGTGATGCCGCTAACAGTAATCTCGACGACACGCTGGCGCGGCTGAAGGCGTACCGCGAGGAGGCAGGTGTCGACTGGGTGCAGCTTGAATCGCCCCATTCGCCCGACGAAATCAAACGCGCGCGCGCAGCAGTGAGTTGTCCACTATCGTTCATGAAAGGCAAGCTCGGGCGCTATTTGTCGCTGGAGGAACACCTCGCGCTCGGCATCAATATCGCGTGGTATCCCGGCTTCACGCATCACGTGCTGTGGGCGGCGATGTGGGATTTCATGCAGGATTTCAACACGCGCGGTATCGCAGCGTGGGACGATTTCGTGGCAAGCCGCAAGGACAAACCTTATCCACGGCCCGATGTCGGGCCGGAGGGCGAAGGAGCGGAGAAGCAACGGATGCTGGAAGAGAAGTATTTTCCGGCGGAGATGTTGAAGAAATACGGGAAGTAACCTACACAACCGACTATCCCCTCTCCCGCCTGGGCGGGAGAGGGTTAGGGTGAGGGTTCTGCTCTGCTCCGCGAAAGGATCGCGATCGCATGACCGCCTACCTCGCGCACATCAACGT
>SXGR01384997.1_pt1 | contig 10709 bp, 8 predicted proteins | sample 3174711 | NCBI WGS metagenome assembly SXGR01 (sample SAMN11356860, study PRJNA531348) | freshwater metagenome | isolation source: freshwater sample F1-60 | place: China: Fuxian Lake, Yuxi | collected 2017-12-25 | reverse complement strand
GCCGAGCGGGTGATCGTAAGTACCGGTCTCGAGAAATGGGTGCGAGACCAAACGGACGAGGGTGAGACGCGTTGGGAAAATATTCTGGAACTTCTGTCGGTGACGAAAAAGTATGACCACCTGCCGCCACAGGAATCCCTCATGAGCTTCCTCGAAGAAGTCGCGCTCGTCTCGGAAGTCGACAAACTGAATGATCAGGCAACCGATGCGTTGACGCTGATGACGCTGCACCTCTGCAAAGGTCTCGAATTCAGCTCGGTCACGATCGTCGGCTGCGAAGAAGGCATTCTGCCGCACAGCGCATCGCAGCTCGATCGCAGCCAGCTCGAAGAGGAGCGCCGCTTGCTCTACGTCGGGATGACTCGCGCCAAAGACCATCTGTCCCTGATGCATGCCAGCAGCCGCATGCTGTGGGGATCGACCCAAAGCAACGCACGAAGCAGATTTTTGGATGACATACCGCAATCGGTGCTGGAAATGCAGTGCGGCCTTCTAGGCCGCGGTAGCCGCGATCTCGGAAGCAAATTCGGGTGGCTGCAGGCATCGACGCCGACAAGACCAAGTGAAAGCTTCAGGAAAAGCACGGTACAACCGTTCATTCAGCGGAATGATTTCAATCAAGATACGAATGACGATGAGCAATTCCTCGAACATGTCGAAGAAGAACTGAGTGCGGGCATGCGCATCGGACACAAGACGCTCGGCGAAGGACTGGTGCTCGGTCGGAGTGGAGATATCATCGAAGTTCGATTCGATTCGGGACAGACCAAGAGGCTCGCAATCGGCATCGCGCCGATTCGAATTTTGGCGACTGCCGAGGCCTAAGCATCTGCAAAAGAGCATCGAAGACCATTGACAAGAATCAGAAAGAATTTATAGTATCTTTCATGAAAAACCTGACCCCTGAGAATACGGCTCTGCTTGTTGTGGATATGCAAGATGGAGAAAGTTGGAAATTCAACACTCATCATTGGAATAGAATCGTAGAGTCCATCGGCACTCTTACAACAGTCGCTCGAGCAGTGCGCATGCCGATCATTCATGTGTTTTATTCCACAAAGCTTCCGAAGCACATTGGACCGTTTGAGTATGACGAAAACATCGATCCTTTCGTATTCAAGGACACAAATGGAGATACGAAAAACATTTGGAGCTCCGAACACATCGTCAGTGACTGCTTCCCGAATATCGGTGAATGGATCTACGGGAAGAACAGTAGAAATGCATTTAAAGAAGGTGATTTTCTCTCAGGTGTGAAGGGGAAGAAAAGCGATCAGCTGCAAAATCTCCTCGTCTCCGGAGTGATGCTGAACGATTGTGTGCTGAAAACAGCAAAGGGCGGACAAGAGCACGGGTATCGCTCCATTGTCATTCCGGAAGCCACCGGAAGAACCATGGGTGCGGAAAAGGAATGGATGGCAGAGAACGGCGAAGACATTTCCACCGCCGCAGTTTCCGACATCATCAGGCACATCGGCATGACGAGAGCGGACATCCGAAAAACGCTGGTGCAATCAGTACTTGAAGTACGTCCCCTCCCCGACCGGCTCAGTCACACTCACCCACCCAAAGCTCGTCGATCCGTCACTCCATGAAATCGCACCGTCCGTATCCGAATCACCGGCACTGTTGAGCGTGAGACGAAAAGACGCATGCAACTCATCTGATGCGGCGATATCACCATACACCGTCAATTGACGAGGAGCGTCCGTCAGCGATCCGTAGAAATCGGGAATGGCAGAGCACACAATCTGGGATACGCCCGTCGTGCACGGAAATTTTTCGTTGATTCCAACCGCACCGAGGCTGACATTCGAGAGACTCACTCCGCCCGTCTGCCCGATATCGAAGGTGAGACGCGTGATGTCGATATGCGCGCTCGAATCGGACTTCCTTCCCAAAAATTCAAACGCACCGAGATTTCGCTGAGTTCCCGTCACAAGAGAAGAAGTTGCTTCTCCGATGCGCTTCACGGAGGTGATCATCGATCTGGCCGTCATAAACACCGGAAACCGGGAACTCTCGGAAGAGACCTTCGTGTACTGCTGGCTGCTCCAGACTCCGTTCCCTCTTACCGTTACCGAACTGATCTGCACGATCTGATTGCTCTGCCCTCCGTTATCCTTCTGCGTCAACCTCGGCCGAACATAGATCGTTCTCTCCTTCCGCTGATCGACCATGAACGCATCGGAAGCAAGGGTCACCTTGTACGAGCGATTCGTCGATGTCGAAGGATCGAGGAGCGCGGTCCCGAGAAATCGGCGCTGATCGTCGTACACGAGCATCGCATCGACCGTTTCCACTTGCTGCGTGAGATTGACGGAAATCGATGTCACCTGCAGTGGTTCCTGCTCGAGGAAGATCGATGCGGCACCGATGATAGGTCCGACTTCTCCAAGGAGCAAAAACTGCGAACGAATTTCGCTATCGGTAAGAGGATCGATCTTCGGTGCAACCGGCTTCGCGGAAGAAACGGATGACGCAAATGACGAACGACTCGATGACGAAGAACTCGCTCCGACGTTCGGCTGACAACGAGGAGTCCGATGTGCACGAATCATGCGTGCCGCCCTGCGCTCTTGTCCGCGTGAAATACATGGACGCAAAGAAGCGGATTGCCCCCCTGCGGCAAACGCAATCTGCGACCCGAGGATCGCCCCGATGATGATGAGCGGCAGAAGCAATCTCACGGGAAGCAATGCTGCCAGAAAACAGGCATACTGTACAGGCATGCTTGCTGATGAAATCCGCCAATTTCTGCATAAAAACGGCATCTGGCTTGATACGAATAAAGGCCAACACTTCCTGACCGACGAGTCGGTGCTGGAAGACATCGTGACGGTTGCCGATATTCAGAAGGACGATACAGTCGTCGAAATCGGTCCCGGTATCGGCATCCTCACACGCGAACTCCTCAGTCGAGCCGGTTCTGTCACTGCAATCGAAATTGATCCACGGATGATTCCGCTCCTCAGAATTTTTACGATGAACGAACAGGCCGAGCTTGCAAAGAACCTGACGATCGTCGAAGGAAATGCATTGCAAACACCCATGCCGACTGCAGTCTACAAGATCGTCGCCAATATCCCCTACCACATCACTTCTCCTCTGCTCACGCACGCACTGTTGGAATCATCGAAAAGACCGACCTCTCTAACGCTGCTCATTCAACGCGAAGTCGCGGAGAATATTTGCTCGGAGGAAAGTGACAGTATCCTTACGATTCTCGTGCGACTGTTCGGCACACCCTCGCTGGTTCGCCTCGTTCCCCCGCAATGCTTCCTTCCACCTCCGAAGGTCGATTCCGCAGTTATTCATATCGAATGTTTCCCTGAGCCGAAAGCCGATCCGGAAGCTGTCCAGCGCATCCTGAAACTCTCGAAGCTGGCATTCAGCAAGCGCCGCAAGATGCTGAGGAATACCGTGGGCGAAATGCCGAGCGGGACGGAAGCAATGACGCAGGTCGGAATCGAACCGACGCGCAGGCCTCAGACACTGTCGATCGATGAATGGATTGCTCTCGACGCGGCACTGACAGAAATCCGCGCATCGTCATGAAAGCATCGACTCTTAGCTATGGCTTTTTGGGAATGTTTTTTGTGCTTCTCACCGCTCAGCATTTCTTCGGAGGACCCGCGCATATTTCGACGACTTCAGACATTGATTTCTATGCGAATGATACGGTCGTGACCGTGCACGGCAAAATCGTCGACTCACCGGACATCCGACCGACCGTTACGAAGTACACGGTGCACGTGAGCTCGATCACACTCGAAAACGGCAACAAAATTCCCGTGATCGGAAAAGTTCTCGTCAACGATATGGGGGGATGGCCCGAGTATGCATACGGAACGGCAGTGACTGTCCGCGGGACACTGACGAAACCCGGAACGATCGAAGATTTCGCCTACGACAAGTACCTGAGTGTCCGAGGGATCTATGCACTGATGCCTCGTGCGCACATTGAAGAGGCAGAGGATTTACAAACATCACTCTCCGTCACAGGCCGTCTATTCCGAGCTCTCTATGCGCTGCGCGAAGGCTTCGAATATCAGATCAACCGTATCTTCCCCGAACCGCATGCATCGCTTCTGGCAGGACTTTTAACCGGCTCCCGTCGCGGTATCCCCAAACACCTCGCGGAGGATTTCAGAGCGGCCGGCATCACGCACATCATCGCGATCTCGGGCTACAACGTCACGATCATCCTTGCACTCCTATCAGGACTGTTCTTCTGGTTGCCGCTGAAGAAGCGCTTTCCTTTTCTGGTGACTGCGATCGTGGTATTCACGATTTTCGTCGGTGCAAGCGCATCGGTCGTCCGCGCCAGCATCATGGGTATTCTCGGCCTTGTCGCGCTGCAAACGGGAAGACAGACAACGGTACGGCTCTCGATCTTGTGGACGGCATTCTTCATGCTTCTCTGGAACCCGCTGTACCTTTGGTACGACGCAGGCTTCCAACTCAGCTTCCTCGCGGTTATCGGCATCGCAGAGCTCTCGGCACCGCTCAAGAAACTTCTACGATTCGTTCCGGAAACACTGGCACTGCGTGAGTCGCTGGTCGCAACACTCGCAGCACAAATCGCAACTCTTCCGCTCACGATGATCCTCTTCAGGCAAATTTCACTGATCGCACCCGTCACGAATCTCCTCGTCGCCCCCCTGCTCCCGCTTGCGATGCTCCTCGGCTTCGTCGCAACGATACTCGGCATACTCTGGCTGCCTCTCGGACTGCTGGTCGGATATGTCTGCTTCGCGCTTCTGCATGCGATCATATGGATCGCGCAGATGGCGTCATCCTTGCCGCTCGCCGTTCTCCGATTCTAAAGACTACTTCCGCCAAACGTACGAGTAGACATGGCTCCCCCGTCCGAACGGCATCGTCACCATCCGCTCCTGTTCCGGCACCATGTCCGGCACGCGAAACGCATGCGTCACCACGCGTGCACCGTCCTTGAGCTGTACGTCGAATTTCGGTTTCAATTTCTTCATGCTCGCAATCGAGAGGTACGTGAAAATGACATCGGCATCGGAAAAATCGACATTCTTCATGAAGTCCTCACGTCGCATCGTTACCTTGCTTCCCCTCATTGCAATGCGGAGTTTCGCTAAAAGCCAAACGCCGATCGCACCCTCGTACCCGATCCCCCGTATGGTCGGCTGACGCTTCTCGGCAGCGAAGAGCACGCGCCCGTCTCCCGCACCAAGATCGTAGACGATCTGCCCCGGCTTCAGATCGGCAATATCGATCATCCCTTCGATGATGGCTTTTGGAGTTGGCACAAACGGCACCATCCAGAGTGCCTGCACCGACGTACTGGCAATCAGAAGAAAGAAAAGCACAACAACAACCGTCAGAAAGAAAATCGCAACGATGAGTGACAGTGTTTCCATCACTGCGGGAGAAGGATCCCGAAGTAGAGGAAAATCGCTCCGAGAAGCACCATAAGAAATCCTGCAATCACGCTGACAGCCGGAATAGCGAGGTACTCGTCTTCGACGTACGACCGGAAGCCCTCGTAATACTTCGGCCACCATGCCATGAAGATGCTCTTGAGGAGCGTAACCCACGCAAACAGAACAACCAGACCCTCCCCGTCGTACGTCACCTTCCACTGTTGCCGAAGAGTCACGGCGGCGATCATCGTGAACGCCATGCCGATGATGCGCACCATGTTGCCGTCCTTTAAAATTTTCTTCCGCCACACGGCATAGTTCTCATCGCAGAACACCAAGGGGAAACCGAAGACGTAGAAGAAGACGCTGAGGATGAGGGCGAAGCTGGAGAGAGACATAACGGATGCTATTGTCGAAGAAGGTGAGAAAATTCACAATAGAAAGACGAATAAATTGAGAATTTAGAATGGTGAATGTAGAATAATGCAAGACTGTGGCCCCATCGTCTAATGGTTAGGACAGCGGGTTTTCAATCCGTTAACGGGAGTTCAATTCTCCCTGGGGCTGCCACATTGAACTTCTTTGGTTTATGCGTAATATTGACATAGTTAGTTATTTTAACTAATATATAGACGCTATGTCTCAGCTCCAAGGCCCCTATCTCGACGAACAGGTCTTCCTACTGCTCTCGCAAAATTTTTCATTGTGCAAAAAAATCGTGGATCGGGAACTGAGAACGACCGGCGTGACGCTCGCGGAATATTCATTGCTGAGAATCCTGCAGAATACGCCTTCGATCACGGCAAGCTCCGCGCGAAAACGACTCTTTACCAGCGCTCCGTCGATCGCCCAGCTGGTCAAAAGCATCGAACGAAAAGACCTGATTCAAAGAGGATCGGATAGAAGGGATGTGCGCCGTCAGCCTATGACACTCACGAAGAAGGGGGAAGCACTCGTGACAGATGCGAGACGGATCATTCAGCGCAGTCTTCGTAGACTTACAATCCCCGAGAAGCTTCTTCAGGCTCTCCAAAGCAATCTCTTCTCTCTCTTCTCCTCCCTCTCTTCATTATGAAGAATAATTCCCCATTCAAAATCAGCGAAGAGCAATTGCAGCGCGTGCATACAGGTCTCGGATTTTTGCTCTGGTCATCCATCCTGTCGCTTATCGCCTCTGTCGCCTTTCTGGGAGTAGGCGGCCTGAGCCTGATCGGCATGATCGCCGCTATCCTCGGCATCATCGCCGCATCGAAACTGCGTTCGGTGATTGAAGAAATTCTCTCTGCTTCTTTCGAAGGGAATGAGCAACCGAAAAAAATTGTGCAACAGATGCAGGAGGTACCACGGAAACCGGAAATGACCGAAGAGACCAGAAAACCCGATACTGTTCCCGCACGAACGGGATTCGGCTCCATTGCTCTGCAATCAATGACGGAGGAGCAAAAAAAGTACTCCAAGAATACTGAAAAACATGAGCCGTCCATCCTTGATACCGTCGACTGGGAACAGTGGATCGGACAGAAGCTGCTTCAAAAAGCGGGCATTCTCATCGTGCTGATCGGAATGATCGTTTTCCTGAAGTACTCGTTCGACAACCATCTGATCGGCGAGCTCGGACGAATTGCCCTCAGTGCGCTAGTCGGCATCGTTCTTCTGGGAGCCGGAGAATACTTTAATCGCCGGTATGCCCTCTGGTCTCACACGTTCTCGGGTGCAGGCATCGCATTGCTGTACTTCACCGTATGGGCGGCTCATGTCTTCTATCACGAAGTATTGCTCAACCAGTACGGCATAGCCGTCTCACCCGCGATGGCGATGAGTCTGTATTCGATGATCACATTCGTAGGTACTATGGCGGCAGTTCGATACAAAGCTCAGACCATCGCATGGTTCACGATGCTTGGCGGCTACCTCACTCCCCTGCTCATCACATCGCCCGAACCCAATTTTGTGAATCTGACGATCTACCTTGCGATTCTTGCCGGAGGAATGCTTATGCTTTCATGGCACCAAAAATGGACATTTATTGCGCTCGCAGCATTTGGGCTAACGCAGACGTATCTCTTCTCCTCAACGTACGCTTCCGGAACAATTTCCGACACGCAGCAAAACTGGATCGCCATTGGTTTCTTTATTCTCTTCGCTCTGCCGCCTCTCCTGTATCAATTCAAACGAAAGCGTGCCGCAGAATTTGACGATATCGCACTCATTCTCCTGGACGGACTCGTCACATTCCTGGCTGTTGTAGACGGACTCGGCGGGTTTGGCGGCGAATACGTCGGTCTGGTTTCTCTCCTGCTCGCAACCATCTATATCGGGTTTGCAGCCATGGCTCTGAACCAACGAAAAAACGATCGCTTGCTCGTGAATACCTATCTCCTATCAGGCATCGGCCTGATTGCCCTAGCGCTCTTCGCACAGATGAAATTCGAATGGGTGGCGGCAGGATGGGCACCATTCTCCATTCTCTTGCTCCTCATCGCACGATCGATTCGAGAAAAAGGCATGTTCGGATGCGCCATCGCACTCCTCGGAGGATCTCTGCTGTTTCTCTTCCTGAATATGCCGGTCTTCCAGCCGAACGATATCGTCTGGCAGCCGTTTACCTCTCACTGGGCGCTCCTCAGCTACATCGTCTTCCTCTCGCTGCTCGCATGGGTGCGCATCTCCGAATCTTTGCCGGATGAATTAGAATCATCTGACGGCTTCATTCCGCATCTCGTATCGAACATGCATACGTTTATCGCATGCATTCTCTTCATCGGAGTCACTTTTGAAGCCACCCGATTGCACTGGGCAATAACATTGCCGCTCTCACTCTCCTACATCAGCTTCTCCGTCGTAGCCATCATGCTTTTTGCATACACGGAAAGAATCATCTGGTTCATCGCTGCATTCTGCGTGCAACTGCTCGTACTCGCATTCACATTCCTCTTAAGTAACAATTCGGGCATGGTCACGCCTCTCTTGCAGGGCGCAAGCGTGGTACCATTCTTCCATCCGTGGGCAGCCGTCTCCTGTTTATCCATTCTTACGATGCTCGGACTGCTTTGGGTGATACTCCGAAAACCGAAGCATGATATGCACATCCTTCCGATACGCACCGTGATACTCGGAATCGTTCTCACGCAAGTATGGCTCCATGTCACCGTTGAGATCGAACACTTGCAAACGGCACTCGCATGGTCCGATATCCTCTTCGAGAGAGTTCTCAGCGGGTGGTGGATCGTCTTCTCGATCCCACTCTTCTGGCAAGGAATTCAAGGAAAGAAAGAACGATGCATGAAGGCGGCGGTCTTTGCGCTTTCATTGCCGTTTTTGAAAGATTTCCTGCTTATGATTTCACGCCAGACCGATCTGTATGAACTGTCGCTTTGGACGGCAATTCCCCTCATTCTCCTCGTGACTCTCATCCGTACAAAACAAGATGCACTGTTCCCCGTCGGCATCGTGATGATAGTCGGCACAATGATTGCAGATATGTTCAGTACGACATCCGGCGATGTGAGTCTCCTGCCAACCGCATGGTGGACTTTCATTCCTCTTTTATTGATCATGATTGCAGTCCAACAAAAAAAGCGTGTATTGCTCAACATCGGTCTCGTGTTGATCATTGCAACAATTTTCTTCGATCAAGCTCATACGATCACAAGTTCGGTCGGCGTCCTGCGCACTATTTGGTGGACAATGGTTGCAATGATCGTGATGGCATTTGGCTTCATGAAAAGAGAGAAAGTACTTCGGCAATTTGCAATTTGTATGTTTGGTGCAGCAGTGATCAAATTACTCATCTTTGATTTTGCAGGATTATCGACAGGCGTCCGTATCGCCGCATCAATCCTGACAGGTCTCGTCATGATCGGCGCCTCGTATATGTACCAACGTTTCGATGCGCTCCTAACGCAAAAACATTAATCCTTCCTGTTTCCTCCTTCCTGTTCTATGCGTCTTCGCTCACTAGCCATATCACTGCTCCTGATCTGTCCGATATTCGTATACGCCGCAAATTTTGCCTATGAACGCGATATTGACTTCAAAGCAGTGCGACAGGAAACCCCCATATGGATTCCCTTGGACGCACACGCGCTGCTCGAACGCATACAGGGATATGGAATATTTGATTCGCACGGCAACAGCGTGCCCATGAATCAGATAAACGAGAGCGTAAACCTCCTGAGAGATGCCGTGATCGATGAGGTTCCAGCACCCGCAGCAACCCTTCCGATGACGAGAATTAAGGAAATGCTTGATGGAAATCCTGAGACTGCATTCCAGCCGCAAACCTCAAAAGAGGTGACGTTCCGCTTCCATTTCCCGATCGCGGTCGCACCAACAAATCTTGTATTTCAAATCGCTTCCGGTCGAGTGGAGCATATTCGCGTCCGCATCGGAAAGTCTGCGGCGTCATTGCATGACGCTTTTGTCGGCACTCCATGGGGAACCGATGTTGTTCTCTCGGGCGAATTGACGAACTATATGGAAGTGACTCTGCGAACCGAACAAGGCGTCCTACGAATTGCCGAGGCGCAATTACTGGTTCCAAGCACAAAGCTCTTAATCCGCGCGCAACCGAATGAGCACTACGTGCTACGCTACGGAACACACGATGTAGTGAAAGCATTGGATCATACCGTCTTCACGGACATTCATGCTGAAGATGCGCATCTCGGACCGGTTCGATTGATGGCAGGAACTCCCGATATCGACCACGATGGTATTTCTGATACGCTAGACAATTGCCCGACGATTTCAAACTCCGCTCAGAGTGATCGTGATGGCGACACAATCGGAGACGCATGTGACAATGCACCGTCTGTTCCGAATACGAAGCAGAATGATCAAGACAAAGATGGAATCGGAGACGGACAAGACAATTGCCCGTTCACTGCAAACCCAGATCAGCAAGACAATGATTTCAACGGCATCGGTTGGGCATGCGATGACGCTGATGGCGATGGAGTGATGAACAGCAAAGACAATTGCGTAGGACTCGCGAATGCCGATCAACGGGATCTGAATCACAATGGGGTCGGAGATCTTTGCGAAGATGATCGTGACCGAGATGGAGTCCCTGCCATCGTGGACAATTGCAAAACCACGACAAACCCCGATCAATCGGATCAGGATCGTGATGGCATCGGAGATCTATGTGATGACTGTGTGCTCCAGTACGACCCAAGGCAACTCGACCGCAATCATGATGGCGTCGGTGATGTATGCGAACAGGCAATAAAGAAAACTGCTTTGCCCGATGGTGACGGAGACGGAATCGCCGACGAGAAAGACAACTGCATCAATGTCCAGAATGTC
>SXGR01516972.1_pt1 | contig 10711 bp, 11 predicted proteins | sample 3174711 | NCBI WGS metagenome assembly SXGR01 (sample SAMN11356860, study PRJNA531348) | freshwater metagenome | isolation source: freshwater sample F1-60 | place: China: Fuxian Lake, Yuxi | collected 2017-12-25 | reverse complement strand
GTGCTGCCGCAGGGACTGTCGGTCCAGATGCCGGTGTGCAGTGGCGGCGGGAGTTACTGAGAGCCCCATTGCCGAACTTTTTTCGTTTCAGGAATCCGTCTGCCTTTCTGCCCGCAAAGAGGTGCCAGACCCCCTCCCCCCGGTTGGCATTAATTAGTCTGACAGGCGTGGCAGCTTGGAGACCGCGTTGGAGAGGGTGGCCAGCTCGTGATGCGTGTAAGTGCTGTTCACTGCGGCCGTCTTGTGTCCGGTCAGCTTCATCCGGATCTCCTGACTCACACCGGCATTGGCCAGCACGCTGTTGAACGAATGGCGAAGAGAGTGGAACGACAGTCTGGCGAACCGCTTGGCCCTACCTTCAACATACTGGGGATCGATGCCCGCCTTCTGCAGGAGCCGAACGAACTTCGCCGACAGTCCGTCGCGACCACCGGCACTCCGCCTCGCCAGTGTGGGCATGAGGTGTTCCTCCGTCTGGTCGCCCGCAATGGATTCCAGATGTTCCCGCAGCTCGGCCGCAAGGGGCAGCACGAGGCGCTTGCCAGTTTTGTTTTGGAGGAAGGTGACGGTGCCGGTTCCCTGAGCGCTGAAGTCAACGTCGGCCCATCGGAGGGTCACCACATCCCCCAATCGGGCTCCGAGGTAGTAGCCGCAGAGCACAGCGGTCTTCCAGTCCCCCTCAGCCTCATGGAACAGGGCGCGAATCTCCGGTGCCGTAAAGGTGGTCCGTTCCAGCGGCTGGTCCTTGGCGAGCTTGATTCCACGAACTGGATTCTTGTCGAGGTGACCCAGCTGCATGGCATCGTTGAAGACCGCACTCAGGCACTTCAGATCAACCTCAACGGTGGCCGTGTGAACCTCCTTGGAGCGCTTCGTAGCGTAGGCCTGCACATCCTTTGGGAGGATACCATTGAGGACACGTTTGGAGCGCACGCCGAGGTGTTCCCGGAACTTGGCCATGACCCCCTGATACCGGGCCAGAGTCGCACCAGAGACGCTCTCCTCCAATGTCTTCAGGTGGGCTTCAAAGAAGGTCTCTACGGTCTCGGATCGGATCGACTCGGCATGGTCTGTGGTTCGCTCAAGAATCTGGGAGACCAAGACCCGCGCACGCTCCTGCGTGAGGTTCCCAGCTCGGGCGATCTTGGCGGTATGCTCGAGGGTGCGGGCGATCTCGGCCGCCTTGGAGGCGTTGGCCGTCTTGGTGGAGCGATTGACGACGACCCCGCGTTCATCCCGGAACCGCGCGTAATAGAACTTCGATTCAGGGTGCTTCCAGATACAGGCCACACGCGCAGACTAAGACAAAAACTAAGACATTCAATAGTGTTTCGCGATGTCTGAACGTGTCGTTTTATTGAGGTTTTTGGGTTTTCTGTGAGATGGACTTGTCGTGCGGGTTCAAGTCCCGCCAGCGGCACCAGGGTTGGATCGTGGAGCATTTTTTTCCATGGAGACCGCGTTCCAGGCCACGGCGGGGATCTCTCGCCCGCTGCTGGCGGCCACGTGAGGCAGGACCCACCCGACCCGTCCCTTCCTCCACTGCAGGGTTGCCATCGGACGTTTTCCTGTCAGGAAGTCTGCATCTTCGAGCCACGATGAATCCACAGACTCAGCAGGCCGGAAGGGCAAGGTTGCCGACACTTTTTCTCGTCGGGATCACCACAGCCGGGCTCTGGATCCAGACCGGAACCACCCGGGCCCAGTCGTTCTCCTTCGACAGTGGCAATGACACGGGTTGGACCCGCTACGAACCTCTGAAGGCGTTCGGGATCAACGCCAGCTTCACCTTCCCGTCCGGGGCCTATCGGATCCAGATGAACCCGCCACCGGACCCGTCCGTCTTCGGCCCCGCCCGCGCGGGATCCTTCTTCCCGACCGCACAGTTCGAACGGGTCCAGGTGGAGGCCGACGTCTTCGGTTGGGACAACTCCCAGGTGCAGTCCGTCGGCCTCGTCGCCCGCGCCGGGAACCTTGGTCCCGGCACCACCACCGGATACACCTTCAACTACAATGCGCGGTCCGGATTCCACCAGATCACCCTCGTCAACAACGAGCTCCCCGCCGCACAGGTCAACGAATCGCTTTTCCGGCTGAACCCCGACCACCGGTACCGCTTCGTCTTCACCGCCGCAGGACCGAACCTGCTGGGACAGGCCTTCGCCAGCACCAACCTGACCGTTCCGCTCCATTCCGTGGCCGGACGCGACAGCTCGCACGCCTCGGGCCGGACCGGGGTCTTCGCGTTCGCCATCGAGGACACGAGTCGGATCGATGGACGCTTCGACAACTTCAGGGTGTCGGTCCCGGGGAAGCTCCGGGCGACCTTCCTCGACGCCACCCCGGCCTCGGGCGAGGTGTTCGCGGAACCCGCCGGCACCGTCGTGGTCCGCCTCGCCCACCTCGAGACCGCGGTCCTGCCGGAGACGATCCGGCTCGAGATCGACGGAAAGGCTGCCGCGTTCGACCTCGTGGATCTCGACCCGATCCTGATCCTGACCCACACCCCGGACGCCCCACTTGACCCGGCGAAAGCCCATGCGGGTCGGATCCGGTTCAGCGATGCCGATGGCGAGCAGTCGGTGTCGTGGGCCTTCGGGGCTCCGGCCCCAGCGGGACCGATGCTGCTGAGCGCTTCCCTCGTGGAGGGGCCCTATTCCCCGGACACGACCGGGACACTCGACGCGGGAGCCGGGACGATCTCGATCCCGGTGCCCGCATCGACCCGGTACTACCGGCTCTCGGGGTCGGGTGCTCCGACGATCTCATCCGTGTCCCAGTCGGACGGGGTCCTCCGACTGGGCTTTCGCTGAGCGGCTGCGGCTGGGATCCCAAAGGGATTCCGGAACCCAGGATGCAGGGCACCGCCTCACCCACCTGGCTCCCGTCGACCCGGACTTCGCCGGCTCCGCAGTCAAGGAACCGACTTCGGGACCTCCTCGACGGCTTTGGATTCGGTCCTGGATCCGGCGTTGGCCTCCGGGGTGCCGGGTGTGGCGGGGTCGAGGGCTGACTCCGGAGCGGGTTTCGGCTTCGGGAGATCTGTCGCGGCAAGTTCCTCGGGCAGCACCACGATGGCGATGCGGCGATTCCGCGCACGGCCCTCCGGGGCGTCGTTCGGGGCGAGGGGATGGAATTCCCCACAGCCCACCGCGGTCAGCCGACGCGGATCGACCCCGGCCTTGTCGACCAAGAATCGCACCGCGGAGACTGCACGACCCGCCGACAGCGCCCAGTTGTCGGTGAACCCATCGGGGGTGCGGTTGCGGATCGGGACGTTGTCGGTGTGTCCGACAACCTGGAGCGCCCGCCCTGGAAACCGCGATAACACTTGGGCAACTCGGGCCAGGATGGCCTCGCCCTCGGGCTTGAGACGGGACTCCCCGGAGTCGAACAGGACGCGGTCGAGGATATCGACCGTGAGCCGGCCGCGGAGCTCCGAGATCGTCACGTCGCGCGACTGCACCTCCTGTCGCATCTGCTCCTCCAGGCCGGATCGTTTCTGGGTCGCCTCGGTCATGGCCGACTCGAGCTCGGCGATCCGGTCGGCCGAAGCCTGAAGTGTCGCCAGGAGATTCGTCTGTTCCGAGCGGGCCGCCACGAGGGCCTTTTCCGACTCGTGGGCCGCGGCTTCCGCACGATCCAGCGCGCCCTGCTGGGATCGGTACTGCAGGAACCCGATGGCCATCAGGACAAGGGCGGACAGGAAGCCTGCGATGGTCCAGGTATGCTTCGGCATGGAGGGAATCTGCGGGGCTGGTTCAGGATTCCGGGCCGTCCTTGCCGGGTTTGCCGGGTTTGGGTCCGCGACCCGGGCGATGTCCCCCGTCGGGGCCACTTGGGTGACCCGGCTGTTCCAGCAGAAGCCGACCCGATCGCATCATCCCCTCCCCTTCCGGGGACTTCCACCCCAGCTCGTAGAGTCCGACCCGCCGACCGGAGTCCTCCACCACCCGAAAGGTCAACCGGAGCGGACCGGCCTCCGTCTTCGCCGGCTCGCCGCCGACGGAGGCCTCAAGGGGCGGGAGGTTCATGTGGTCGTGTTCCTCGCGGCGTTCCCCGCGGGACTGGCCGGACGATTTGCGTTCGACGCTGGCCTGCAGCCGGTAGGTTCCGGAGGGACCCGGGACTGGACGGGCTCGAACCTCGATATGGAGGTTCTCAAAACTGCCGCCTTCCCCGGGGCCAGGCCCCGGACCGCGGTGGTCCGGACCTTCATGGATCTCAATCATTTCCCGCTGCATCACCTGCTGTCGGACGGCTGGATCCATCTGGGGCGGACGACCAGGGCCGGCCTCGAATCGCTGCGGACCGATGGGGCGTGGGGAGGTGCCGATCTGGATCGAGCATCCGCTGGAGATCAGGACGAGGACCGCGACGGCGAAAGGCAGGCGGGAGTTCATGATGGGGCGATATAGATCCGTGACGTGCCCCCCCGCAAGGACGCAGACGCGGGGCCCAGGACCGAGGCCACGATTGCCAGCGACCTCGACCCCGGTGTCTGCTTTTCGTCCACAGGCCCTTGCCCTGCGCCCACGAACGCACCGATGTCCTCCCAAACCCACCGCCCGCACCACCACCACGCCGCCGTCATCTTCGACATGGATGGTGTGATCGTGGACAGCGAACCGCGCCATGAACGGGCCTTCCTCGAAGTCTTCGACGAACTCGGCTATGGGGAGTCCCATGGCATCCACTTCCCGGACTACTACGGCCGCTCGGACCGGGCGCTCTGGGTGGACTTCATCGCACGGCACCGTCCGCCCCAACCCCTGGAAGCGCTGGTCCGACTGAAGGAGGATCGCCTGCTCTCGCTCCTCGACCGGGACCAGCCGCTCTTCCCGGGGATGTCGGAACTGGTCGAAAGTCTCGCCCGTGGCACGCGGTTGGCCGTGGCCTCCGGATCCAGCCACACCGTGATCCGGGCCGTGCTCGGGATGCGGAACCTCCATCGACATTTTCCGGTGGTGGTCAGTTCCCAGGACGTGGCGAAGGGCAAACCAGAGCCGGATATCTTCCTGCTCGCAGCATCGCGGCTGGGGGTGGACCCGGCTGACTGTGTCGTGATCGAAGACTCCGCCGCCGGGGTCACCGCCGCCCGCGCCGCCGGCATGCGGGTGATCGCCATCACGAACTCCCTTCCCGCGGATCAACTCCGGCACGCGACCGCCATCGTCGACGACTACGCCTCCCTCGCCCGGCTCCTGTCGGGCCGCTGAGAACCCGCCACCGCCGGGCCTTTCCCAATTCTCCGCTTCTCGCCCTCGGGCCTCCGGGCCCATCCTCGGCCATGGACACGCGTTCCCTTGGCCGTTCCCCGCTCCGGGTCTCCGTTCTCGCCTATGGCGCATGGCGCCTCGCCGGGTCGGAGGGGAAGGCGTCGATCGAAGGGTCGGCCCATGGCATCCGCGCCCTGAATGCGGCGGTCGATGCGGGCATCACCTTCATCGACCTGGCCGACATCTACGGGGGCGGCCGCTGCGAGGAAATCGTGGGTGAGGCCCTGCGCCAATCGCCGGGCCTCCGCCAGCGGCTGGTGATCGCGACCAAATGCGGCATCCGAAGGGCCGGTGATGCCTCACCCCATGCCCCGTTCCGCTACGACTTCAGCCGGGAACACATCCTCCGGTCGGTCGAGATCTCCCTGAAACGCATGGGGCTGCACGAGATCGACCTCCTGATGCTGCACCGTCCGGACTATCTGATGGACCCGGCGGAGGTCGCGGGGGCCTTCATGGACCTTCGACAGGCCGGGAAGGTGCGAGAGTTCGGAGTGAGCAATTTCACACCCTCCCAGATGAGTGCCCTCCAGAAGTCCTTCCCGCATCCGCTGGTGGTGAACCAGGTGGAGATCAGCCTGCTGCAGACCGCGACCCTGGACGATGGGACGCTGGACCACTGTCTCGAGCTGGGCATGAGCCCGATGGCCTGGAGCCCGCTCGGACGCGGAGCCCTGGTGCAGGATCCCGGATCCCTCACCGACGCACGACAACGTCGGACGGCAGAGGCGCTCGTGGCGGTGGCTCGGCGTCTTGGGACGACCCCGTCGGTCGTGGCCCTCGCCTGGCTCCTGCGCCACCCGTCGGGGATCGTCCCGATCCTCGGCACCTGCACCCCGGAACGGATCGCGGAACAGGCCGGTGCGGCCTCCCTGCAGCTATCGCGAGAGGACTGGTACGAACTCCTCGAGGCGAGCCGCGGTAGTCGGCTACCCTAATTTTAGGAATCGTGCCGCGTCTCAGCCGGCGGTGCGCCGCAGCTGGCCGCAGGCGGCATCGATGCCTTGTCCGCGGGATCGCCGCACATGGGCCACCACGCCGGACCGACGGAGGATCTCCCCGAACACCTCGACCGCGGGTTCCGGGGAGGGGCGGTAGGCGATGCCCTGCAGCCCCACGCCGGTGGGATTGTACCGGAGCAGATTCACATGCATGCCGCGGTCCCGGAACAGCCGGGCGAGGGCCTCCGCATGGGCCGGCGAGTCGTTGACCCCGTCGAGTAGGCAGTACTGGATCACCACAGGATGCGGACGCCGCGACTGGAACCGGTCGGCGGCCGCCAGGATGTCGTCGATCGGAAAGTGCCGGGCCATAGGCAGCAGCCGCCTGCGGGTCTCCTCGTCGGGCGCGTGCAGAGAGACGGCGAGGTTCACGTTGAGACCCGTGCGGTCGAGGGTCTCGATGCCCGGCACGATGCCGACGGTCGACACGGTGATCTGCCTCCAGCCCAGGCCCCCGAGGGCGTTGTCACCGATGCGGCGAACCGCCTCGAGGACGGCCGGGAGATTGAGCATCGGCTCACCCATGCCCATGAAGACCACGGTCTGGAGACGGCGCCCCAGTGCGACCGCCTCGCGTCGGAGCGCCAGGAACTGGTGGAGGATCTCGATGACGTTGAGGTTGCGGCGGAAGGAGCTCTGCGCCGTGGCACAGAAATCACAGCCCATGGCACAGCCCACCTGGGAGGACAGGCAGCCAGCGGACCGGTCGGACCGGTAGTCGGGCATCAGGACGGATTCCACCGTGGCCCCATCGGTGAACCGGAGCAGCAGCTTGACCGTGCCATCGGGCGCCTCCGCCCGATGGATCACGTCGGCGTGTTCGGTGGCCAGCTCCTCCTCCAGCCGTTCCCGAAGCCCCTGGGGCCATCGTGCGGAACCGTCCGGTTCCACCAGCGCCCCCCGGGTCAGGAGGCTCCGGAGCACCGGTCCGGCATGGACCGGATTGAAGCCCCATTGGACGAACCGCTCCCCGAGGCGGACGCGGTCGAGTCCCATCCACGGACCCGAGGCCGGGTCGTCCACCCGGGCAGGGGATCCATGGGAGGGCCGGTTCATCGGGGGAAGACAGAACCGGGACGGCGCCCGTGGAACAAGGCCAATCCCGTCGGAAAGGTCGGGCGCCACAGATCCAGCTGGGACCTCATGGACCTGCGGAGGGCGGTCCCATCCCCGGAGTTCGCAATTGCAGGAATTGCAATGCGAGCTTAAGTCCAATTCATGGATGCGCTGGTGATCGGCCTTCTCGGCACGCTGGGTTTCGTGCTGGGGCTCGCCTTCGCCTTCTTCTTCGTGTACCGGAACCACCTTCGGCGACTGCGCCGGGCGGGACGTCGGCAGGATCCACTGGGCCGGGTGACGCCGGTCCGACGTCGCCCGCTCCCATTCCAGCTCCCGAACCGCTGGATCGCCATCCGGAGCAGCAATACCGCCCTCATCCGAGGCGCCCTGGCCTCGCGTCCCATTCCCACCTGCCCGTGGTCCGAGGCGCTTGCGCGCTGCCGGGAGAGGTCCTGGTTCGTGTCGCCTCCCGTGAACGGATGGACCCTGGTGATCGGGGGGATGATCCCGGATCCCGGGCACGACATCGACCGGCTCTACCATTTTCTCAGCGGACTGAGCCGGCAGGTGGGCGAGATCCACTTCTACAGCCTCGACCGGGTCCTCAACTTCCACAGCTGGGTCCGGCTTGCGGATGGCCGCGTCATCCGGGCCTATGCGTGGACCGGTGAGACGGTCTGGAACGAGGGACGCACGACGCTGGAGGAGCGGCTTCTGGGGCTGATCTGTCGGTCCTACGGGGAGGAGGCCGAACCGGTCCGCTACGGGGAACCGCCGCCGGAACTCCACAACATGGAGCGCGTCATCCTGCTCGCCCGACGCTGGAGCGTGGATCCCGTGGCGGCCAGCGAGATCCTCCTGCAGCAGGAGGCGGTGGAGTCCGGCAACGAGGACGGAACCCACGGGTAGCCGCGCCGCCCCACCCGTTCAGAGGACGTCCTTCACGGACCCATCCGCCAGCCGTCCAAGCGCACCGCCCGTCACCCGCATCGTGGTCCAGTCCGACATCGGGACCGCACCCAGCGACCGGTAGAATCGAAGTGCGGGCTCGTTCCAGTCGAGCACCTGCCATTCGAGTCGTCCGCAACCCCGATCCCTCGCCATCCCCGCAAGGTGGACGAGAAGCGCCGTACCGAAGCCCCGACCCCGGCATTCCGGCACCACAAACAGGTCCTCCAGGTGGAGTCCGGGACGGGCGAGGAAGGTCGAGTAGTTCTGGAAGAACAGGGCGAAGGCCACGGGACTGCCGTGGTGCTCGCCCAGGATCACCTCGGCGGAAGGACGGGGTCCGAACAGCGTCCCGAGGAGCCCGTCCTCGGTGGCGGACACTTCGTGGGACAGCCGCTCGTACTCCGCGAGGGACCGGATGAAGCCGAGGAGCACCGGGACGTCACCCGGGGCGGCTGGCCGGATCGAGAACCCGTCCGGCCATCCCACGGGGTCCGGTGCCATGCCGTTCAGCGGCGGAAGCCGATGCCGGACGAGGACGCGCCGGGCATCTCGCCCGGACACGGCTGGTTGATCGGCGCCTCATAGGCCCGCTCGTTGTTCCGGACCAGACCCTGCTGGAGCATCCAGGCCTCGACCTCCTCGCCGCTGACATCGGCCAGGATGCGGCCATTGATCTCGAGGCACGGCTGACGCATCTGACCGGTCTTCTCCACCATCTCCTGGTAGAAGTCCGGATTGTTGATGATGTCCCGGTCCTCGTAGGGCAGGTCGTACTTCCTGAGGACGGCCCGGACACCCTGGCTCCATCCACAGGAGGGCTTCAGCCAGGCGATGATCTTCGGTTTTTCGGATTGGACATTCATGGCAGCGAGAGACTGCCACGGTCGGTCTGCATGGCAAGAGGCAGGGAAGGCCGGCAGCAGGCGCCAGGGATGTCGGCCGAGCCGGGACGGGGACGGCGAGGGACTCAGGCCACCAGGATTTCTACCTGCTCGGTGGGCGTGGCGATAGAGGAGTCGAGGGCGAACGCCGTCCGCCTCGGGAGACCATTGGCGAGGGCCTGCTGGACGGCGGCGACGTGGATGGGCTTGGCGACGTAGTCGTCCATGCCGGCATTGAGACACAGCTCCCGATCCTCGGGCATGGCGTTGGCGGTCATCGCCACGATGCGGACGTGCTTGCCGGACATCTCGGAGGCCCGGATCCGGCGGGTCGCCTCGTAGCCGTCCATCTCGGGCATCTGGCAGTCCATGAAGACGAGATCGTAGGGTAGCCGCCGGACCGCCTCGAGCGCGGCGGCACCGTTGGCGGCGAGGGCGGGATGGTACCCCAGCTTCTCGAGGATCTTGAGGATCAGCTTCTGGTTGATGGGGGTGTCCTCCACCACAAGGATGCGACCCGGATACTGGGAGGCGAAGGAGGCCTCGTCCGCTTGGGGGGATCCCGTGGATGGGGCCGGGACGGCCGGGGGATGGATCTCGGTCCGCAGGAGATTTCCAAGGGCCTCCCGCAGACGGGCCGGCTTCAGGGGCTTCACGAGCCACGCCGCCACGCCGGTCTCCCGCATCTCGTCCGGACGGAACCGGTGGCACATCGACGTCAGCATCACCAATCGGGTCCGCGCGTACCGCGGGTTGCCACGGATGCGACGCGCCAGCTCCAGCCCCGTCATCTCGGGCATGTGGTAGTCGAGCAGCACCACGTCGACGGGGCGCCCCGACTCCTCAGCCCGTTCCATCGCCCGGAGGGCCTCGGCGGCGGTGGCCACGGAATCCACGACGTCCATGTCCCAACGGCTCGTCTGATACTCGAGGATCCGGCGGTTGGTGCCGTTGTCGTCGACGATCAGCACCCGTGTCCCGGAGAACACCCTTCCGTCCACCACCCGGACCTTGCCGCTGTCCGGGATCTCGGCGGCCAGTCCGAAATGGGCGGTGCACCAGAACTCGGATCCCTCCCCGAGGGCGCTGTGCACGCCGATCTCACCGCCCATCTGCTCGACGAGCCGCCGGCTGATGGCGAGTCCCAGGCCAGTCCCACCGAAGCGGCGCGTGGTGGAATTCTCGGCCTGCACGAAGGGCTGGAACAGGCGGGCGATCGCCTCCTCGCTCAGACCGATGCCGGTGTCGCGCACGGAGAACCGCAGCTCGCACGCCGCGTTGGACCGTCGAACGAGGCTGACCTCGATGAACACCTCTCCCTGCTCGGTGAACTTGACCCCGTTGCTGGCGAGGTTGAGGAGGACCTGCCGGAGGCGTCCCGGGTCACCCCGGACGATCTGCGGGACCTCCTCATGGACGAGGTAGGCCAGCTCGATGCTCTTCGCGTCGGCGCGCTCGACCAGCAGGTCCAGGCTGCTCTCCAGACACTCCCGGAGATCGAAGTCGAGCTGTTCAAAGGTCATCATGCCCGCCTCGATCT
>SXGR01660285.1_pt1 | contig 10712 bp, 9 predicted proteins | sample 3174711 | NCBI WGS metagenome assembly SXGR01 (sample SAMN11356860, study PRJNA531348) | freshwater metagenome | isolation source: freshwater sample F1-60 | place: China: Fuxian Lake, Yuxi | collected 2017-12-25 | reverse complement strand
TGAAAGAGGCGGACGTACTTGTGGAGACCTACACCCCGGGAGCGCTCGCCGCGTGGGGAGTCTCCTTCGATGACTTGGAGGCGGCGAATCCCGATCTCATCATCGCCTCTATCACGGATTACGGGCAGGCGGGGCCGTACAAGGATTACAAGGCCACCGACCTTTTGCACTGGGCCTCATCTAGCCTTCTCTCCGGCGGCGGCCTCCCCGGACGCGAGCCTCTGCGCGCGGGCGAGGATGTGGCCGAACATATGGCGGGCCTGTATGGCGCTGGCACGATCCTGGGCGCAGTCTTTGGCCGGGGCCAATATGGCGCACAGCGCATCGATATCTCCATCCGCGAAGCCTTTATCACCGCCCTTGCCAACCCGACGCTGGGCCTCTTCTACCGCTCAACCCCACAGGGCAGGAGGGGCAACAAGTTCCCCATGCCCATCGTGGAGTGCAAGGACGGCTATATCGGCTTTTATGTGATGCTGCAACACCAGTGGGAGTATCTGACGGTGCTGACGGACAAGGTGTGGATGCAGGAGGATGAGCGCTTCGCCACACCCCTGGCGCGGAACATGAACCCCGACGCCGCGATGGCAGTCCTTGGGCCGTGGTTCAAGGAGCGCACAGTGGACGAAGTGGTGAAGCTGGGACAGGAGATGCGCGTGCCCATGGCCCCCGTGGCCAGCGCGGACAGAGTCGCCCGGAACCCGCAGTATCGCGCCCGGGGATTCTTCGCCGATGTGGGCAGCGAGAGAACGGGAAAAGTGGAAGCGCCCGGACGGCCGTTCAACCTCAATTCAACGCCGTGGCACATCCGCCGCAAAGCGCCGAGGCTGGGTGAGGACAACGAGGAGATCTATTGCAACCGGCTCGGCTTTTCCAGGGAAGAAATGGTTATCCTCTCCGAGCAGGGTGTGCTGTGAGCAGTGCCGTGACGCAGTTCTACAGGCAGAAGCCGCGCCTTCCGCTCTCGAACGTCCGCGTCACCGACCTGACGATGTTCTGGGTGGGCCCTTTCTCCACGATGTTCCTGGCGAACATGGGAGCGCAGGTCATCAAGATCGAATCGGCCAAGCGGTTCGATAGTGTGCGCATCATGGGCGGCGCGCGGGACAAGGACCCCCTGGAGTGGGCGACGGTCTTCAACGGCACCAATGTCAACAAGCTGGGCATCACCCTGGACCTCGATTCTGACGAGGGGCGGGAGATGCTTAAGCGCTTCATCGCCGTGAGCGACGTGGTCTCGGAGAACTTCAGCGCTCGGGTCGGCAAGAACCTTGGCATCACTTGGGACTTCGTCCACAAGGCGAACCCCAGCGCCATCATGGTCTCCATGCCCGGCTTCGGCCACGGCGGACCCTGGGAGAACTACGTGGGCTTCGGGCCGCAGTTCGAGCAGGCCTCGGGCATCACCTATATGAGCGGCTACCCAGACACGACGCCGATGATGCAAGGCGGCATGAGCGATCCCCTGGCCGGCTCCTTCGGCGCGGTGGCGACGATGATGGCGCTGGAGCACCGGCGCGTCACGGGCCGGGGGCAGTACATCGACATGTCGAGCGCAGAGGCGATCAGCCACATGACCTCGGCGACGCTGATGGACTACACGATGAGCGGGCGCGTCCGGGAGCGGATGGCGAACAAGCACCCGGCATGGTCGCCCCACGGGGCATTCCGCTCCAAGGGCGAGGATAAATGGGTGGCCATTGTGTGCAAGACCGACGAGGAATTCGCGATATTGTGCGAGGCGATGGGCATGCCGCGCCTGAAGGACGACTCGCGTTTCGCCGATGTTATCAGCAGATGGGACAACCAGGACGCCCTGGGGGAAATCATCACCGGGTGGACGAAGGAGCGGACGGGCGCGGAGGTCATGGATCTGTTGCAGCCCAAGGGCGTAATGGCGGCGGACGTGGTGGACTACACGACAGTCCTGCAAGACCCGCAGCTGAAGGCGCGGGACTTCTGGTGGTGGATCCTGCGCCCGGTGAACGGCCCGGAGCCGATGCCTTATTACGGCTTCCCGCCGAAGCTCTCCAAGACTCCCGCCTCTCCCCGCAAAGCGCCGCCGACGATAGGCGAGGACAACGACTTTGTCTTCAGCGAGATCTTGAACCTCTCGCCTGCTGAGATGCGGGGATTGAAAGAGCGCAACATCATCGGGACGACGGTGAAGTTCGGGTAACACCCGATTCGCGTTGACACTCCCTACACCTCGCCGTATAGTTGTGCCCTCGAACAAGTAAAGAGCGCATCCGTTCAGGTGCCCCGACTCACGCCGGGGAGAATAGGGAAGGCGGTGAAAAGCCGCCGCGGTTGCGCCACTGTAAGCGGGATGAGACGCCCCGAGCCACCGTCCTTCCTCGGAAGGATGGGAAGGCCGGAGCCGACGGCCCGCAAGCCAGGAGACCTGCCTGAACGGTTTGGCGACTGCTCTCCGCACAGAGAGGGTCCCAGGCTGTGGCAGATTTCCTAGCTGCTAGCCAAAAGTAACCTCTGGCGGAGCGCCGGAGGTTTTTCTTTTGGTGGCTGCGACGCTGAGACGTGCGGGCGCATACCGGCAGGCCAGGGTGACGACCCGGCTGGCCCTTGGCGCGTCGCTGCTACTTTTGCTCCTTATCGCCGTGAGCCTCGTCTCGCTGACGATGGGCCCGGTGAAGATTCCTCTGAGCCATGTGGGCAGCGTCGTCCTCGGCTGGTTCGGCCTCGGAGCCGCAGAGGCGACGACCACCGAAACGCTCGTTATCGAGCAGCTGCGGATGCCGCGCATCGTCGCGGGTGTGCTGGTGGGGGCGGCGTTGGGAGCATCCGGCGCGGTGATGCAGGGCCTCTTCCGCAATCCCATGGCCGACCCCGGCATCATTGGCGTCTCCTCCGGCGGGGCAGTCGGCGCAGTCCTCGCCATCGCCTTCGGCGTGCACTCGGCCTTCTATCTCGCCCTCCCGACCTTTGCCTTCCTCGGCGCGCTCGGCGCGGCCTTTCTCGTCTACGGCATCGCCCTGGCAGGCGGGCGTTTCTCGATGGCGACGCTGCTTCTCGCGGGCATCGCCGTCAGCTCCTTCCTCGGGGCCATCGTCTCGACGGTGCTGGTGGTTGTGCCGAGGAACGACGCCCTGCGTGAGATTCTCTTCTGGCTGGCCGGCGGCCTCGATGGGCGCACGTGGGAGCATGTGCGCGTCGCCGCGCCCATGACCCTCGGCGGTGTGGCGGTGATGCTTGCCTTCGCCCGTGACCTGAATCTCCTCATGATGGGCGACGACGAGGCGCGCTCTCTCGGTGTGCGCGTCGGCGTGGCGCGGCCCGTCATCATCTCGGCGGCGGCGCTGGCGACGGGGACGGCGGTGGCGGTCGCCGGAATCATCAGCTTCGTCGGCCTAGTGGTGCCGCACATCCTGCGGCTCACCTTCGGCCCGGACAACCGGGTCCTCGTTCCCCTGAGCGCCATCGGCGGCGCGGTCTTTGTCGTTCTGGCCGATACGCTGGCGCGTACGGTCATCCAGCCGGCGGAGTTCCGGGTCGGTATCCTCACGTCCCTGGTGGGCGCGCCATTCTTCATCTTCCTCTTGCTGCGAAATAAACGGCATGCGGAGGCGCTCTGATGCCGGGAATCAACCAAGGAGTAATCGTTCCGTGAAATATCTCGCTCGCGTTCTTCTGCCCCTCTTAATGATGGCCGTTCTTGTGATCTCTGCATGCGACGATGGATACGAGGAGGCGCTGCCACCTGGAAAGACGGCCGTGGCGCAGCCGACTGCGGCGGCGAACCCCTTTGCAAGCGTCCCGGCTATCGTGAATCCGAATAACATGGGGTGGCCCCGCGAGGTGAAGTCGTCGAACGGAAGCACGGTCACCATCAAGGCGAAGCCGGAGCGCATCATCGCACTTTCGGTGGGACACGATGAGCTCACCCTGGCCCTGGTGCCTGCCAGCCGCCTGGTGGCCGTGAGTTCGGCGACGAAGAACGCGGCCTTCTCGAACGTGGCCGACCTGGTCAAGGGCGCGGCGACGATCAGCCGTGAGCCTGAGGCGATTCTCGCGCAACGGCCCGATGTCATGTTCTCCAGTTCGCTGCTCCCAGCGACGCTGGTGGACGCCGTCAGCAAGGCTGGCATCGCCGTCGTGCAGACCGAGTTGAAGAACGACCATCAAGACAGAATCAACCAGATTCTGCTGGCGGGCTACATCTACGGTGAAGAGAAGCGCGCGCAGGAATTCGCGCGAGAGGTTGACCAGCGATTCAATGCGGTGCAGGCGATCGTGAAGAGCAAGGCGGCTTCGGCGCGCCAGCGAGTGGGGTCGTACACACTCTTCAGCGACAAACTCTACACGGCGGGCAAAAACTCAACGGAGGGGTCTATCATCGAGAATGCCGCGGGGATCAACGTGGCGGCGGAGGCGGGCCTTGAGCGCAACCCGGTCATCAACTACGAGGCCGTCATCACGATGCGGCCTGAGGTCATCATCATCGCGCAGCCGCCGGACAGTGCGGAGCCGTTTAGGAAGTCGCTCATGGCGAGCGCAGTGGTCTCCGGCGTTCCCGCAGTGAAAAACGGAAAGGTTTACCTCGTCGACCCGCTGCTCTTCACAACCCTTTCGCACTACAACGTGCGCGGCGTGGAGGAGCTGGCGAAGCTCCTCTGGCCTGGCGACTTCGCAGGGAAGGAGTTCCCGCCATTCAGCAAACCGGCTCCATGAAGCCGTGCCCTGTAGTTGAGGGCAGAGAGGCCGCTTTGCCAGAGGCGGCTGTCGCCGTCAGCGGCCTCGTCTACGAGGTGGATGGCGTGCGCCTGCTGCACGGCGTGAGCCTGGAGGCTCGGCGCGGCGAGTTGCTGGGGCTCATCGGCCCCAACGGCGCGGGGAAGTCGACGCTCCTCAGATGCATCAGCGGCCTCCTCCACCGCGCCTCTGGCGATGTATCGATAGACGGGGCGAGCATCGATGCACTCACGCCCAGCCTCATGGCGCGCAAGGTGGCCTATGTCTCCCAGGGTGCGCCGAACACCTTCGGCTTTACGGCCCTCGAGGTGGTGATGATGGGACGCTATGCCCGCATGGGACGCTTCGCCGTCGAGGGCGCCAGCGACAGGCGCAAGGCCCAGGAGGCGATGGCGCGCACGGAGACGGAGCAGTTCGCCAATCGCATCGTCAGCACCCTCTCAGGCGGCGAGAGGCAGCGCGTCTTTCTCGCTCGGGCCATCGCGCAAGAGGCGCCGATCCTCATCCTTGATGAGCCAACGGCGAATCTCGATGTCCAGCACCAGTTGAAAGTTTTGGAACTGGTGTCGGGCCTGGTGAGGGAAGGGAAGGCGGCCATCGCCGCAGTCCACGACCTGCCGCTGGCGGCGCGCTTCTGCCACCGGCTTGTCCTTGTGCACAAAGGGCGCATCCTCGCGGAGGGCATGCCCGAGGCGGTGCTGACTCCCGCCAGCATCGAATCGGCATTCGGCGTTCGCTCCGTCACCTATCCCGACCCGCTCACGGGTTCGCTGACGCTGAGCCTCCTCGACCCGGCTCGTGAGAGGCCTGCACCCGGGAAGGGCATCCGGGTGCATCTCGTCTGTGGCGGCGGCTCGGGCGCGCGCGTCATGTACGAGCTGCAGCGCGCGGGCTTCACCGTGACAGCGTGCGTCCTCGGCTCAGGAGACACCGACCGCCGCGCCGCCGATATCCTGGGCATCAGCTATGTGCCGACGCCGGCCTTTGGCGGCATCGACGACGCGGCGCACCAGGCGCACATGAGGCTCATCGCCGCTGCTGACGCGGTCGTGCTATGCGAAACGCCCTTTGGCGCAAACAACCTGCGCAACATCGAGGCGATCCGCGCAGTGTCCAGAATCTTTTGTCTGGGAGTTGGAGCATTTGAAGGCCGCGATTTCACAGGCGGCCAGGCGAAACACATCTACGACTCGCTGTCGCCTCTTGCCCGCTGCACCGGCCCCATCGAATTGATCGACGCGCTTTCCCGGAGTGTGACGCCATGAGCGGCACGGCCCGCGACCCCTGGGCGAAGCCGGAGGACCAGGTGACGGCGCCGCGCGTGCGCAAGGGACTCGTCATCGTCAACACGGGCGACGGCAAGGGAAAGACGACGGCGGCCCTGGGCGTGGTGATGCGCGCCTGGGGACGGAAGATGCGCGTCCGGATGTTCCAGTTCATCAAGCACACCGGGGCGCAGTACGGCGAGCAGCGCGCCGCGAAGCAGATGGGCATTCCCATCGAGGCCTACGGCGACGGCTTCACCTGGCTTTCGAAGGATAAGGAGCGCACCCAGGCCCTGGCCGTTGAGCAGTGGCAGAGGTGCAAGGAGGCGATCCTGAAGGGCGAGGAGGACGTGCTGGTCCTGGATGAGTTCACCTATCCCATGCACTTCGGCTGGATCGGGACGAGTGAAGTCATCGACGTGCTTCGCCGCCGCCCGCCTGAGCTGCATGTGATCATCACCGGGCGTCATGCGCCCCAGGAGCTGATCGATTTCGCCGACCTTGTAACGGAGATGAGGATGGTCAAGCACCCCTATCGCGACCAAGGCATCAAGGCCCAGCCGGGGATAGAGTTCTAAGCATGGCGAAGCAATCAAAGACGAGTGGGCGGTTAGCCGGAGAGATCGCGCGCATCAGGCCCCTGGATGCGAAGGCTCTTGCCGCGGCGCGTCACCGGCAAGGAAGGCTGACGAAGCCCCCTGGAAGTTTAGGACGCCTCGAAGAAGTCTCGATCCAGCTGGCTGGCATCTTTGGCGATGAGCGTCCGCATATCCGGCGCAAAACCGTCATCGTCGCCGCCGGGGATCACGGCGTTGTGGCGCAAGGAGTGACGGCCTATCCCCAGGAGATCACCGGGCAGATGGTGAAGAACTTTCTGGCTGGCGGCGCGGCGGTGAGCGTTATGGCGAAGCACGCAGGGGTGCGCCTCCTCGTCGTGGAGGCGGGCGTGGCCTGCGAGCTTCCCGACCACCCCTGGCTGAAACGACTCTCCGTCGGCAAGGGCACGGGTGACATCGCGAAGGGCCCGGCGATGACGCGACGTCAGGCCGAGGCATGCCTTCGTGAGGGAATCGCCATCGCAAAGCAGGCGGTCCACGAGGGCGCGGACGCGCTTGGCACGGGCGATATGGGCATAGGCAACACAACGCCATCCAGCGCGATAGCCGCGGTGATGACGGGGAAGGCGCCTGCGATAACCACAGGCAAGGGAACCGGGCGGACGCCGCAAGAGCTGAGAAGAAAGGCCGCCGTTGTTGCGGGGGCGATCGCGGTGAATCGCCCAAATCGTAATGACGCCATCGACGTGCTGGCAAAGGTCGGCGGCTTTGAGATCGGCGTGCTGGCTGGCGTTATCCTTGGCGCGGCCATCGCGCGGCGGCCCGTCGTTCTCGACGGCTTCATCTCCGGCGCGGCGGCGCTCATCGCCTGCGGCCTCTCTCCGGCGGCGAAGGACTATTGCATCGCCTCGCACCGTTCCGCCGAGCGCGGCCACCGTATCGTGCTGCGGCAGCTTGGCCTGCGCCCCTTGCTGGACCTCGATATGCGCCTGGGCGAGGGCACGGGCGCGGTTCTGGCAATGGGTATCGTGGAGGCGGCCGCGGCCTGCCTGCGGGAGATGGCGACCTTCGATGAGGCGGGCGTCAGCAACAAGCCGGCGGCGGTATGACGCACCTGCGTGTCGCACTCAGCTTCTTAACGATTCTGCCCGTGGGGCTGAAGCGTTTGCCTGAGCGGCTCGCGCCTGCGACGCTCTATTTCCCTCTGGCCGGCCTGCTCCTAGGGTGTGCACTCTGGGGCCTTGATGCCGAGTTGCGGCAAGTATTTCCCGTAGCGCTGACCTCGGCGCTGCTGCTGGTTGCGCTCACCATCGCCACGCGCGCTTTGCACGTAGACGGCTTTCTGGATAGCTGCGATGCGCTTTTCGGCGCTCACACGAAGGAGCGCCGTCTGGAGATCCTCCGCGACCCGCACGTTGGCGCCTTTGCCGTCATCGGCGGGGCGAGCCTTCTGCTTGTTCAGTGGTCGGCGCTTTCGTCGCTTCCCGCCGCCTTCCGTCCTGAGGCGCTGCTCCTTTTCCCTTGCATATCGCGGTGGGCGATGCAGCTTGCCATGACTGCTTTCCCCTATGCGCGGCCTGAGGGCTTGGGCGCTGCCTTTCAGCGGGGCAAGCATCCGCTGTTTTTGTGCGCCGGGTTTGCCGTCGCCACCGTTGCCTCTGTCCTTTTTGCTGGGTGGGCGGGTGTTGTCTTTCTCGTGATTGGGACGTGCGGCGCGCTTCTCCTGGGCGCATGGATGGCGCGACTGCTCGGCGGGCTGACGGGCGATAGCTATGGCGCGGTGAATGAGGTGGTTGCGACTGCTGTGCTGCTAGCGGCGGTGGCCTTTGCCCGGGAGGTACCGGGACTCTTCGATGCGCCGCTGGCGATAGGCTGACGGCGATGGAGGTGTGGCTCTGGCCCGGAAATGTCTATCTGGATGCGGCGCTCTTTGGCCTTGCGCTGGTATTGGATCTTCTACTTCCTGAGCCGCCGAATGCTGTACATCCCGTCGTCTGGATGGGGAAGTGCATCGCCTTTTTCGAGAGGACCGGCCTGCGCCAGGGCATGCGAGCGCAGTTTGTGTGGGGACTTATTCTCGCGGTCGCTCTTCCGCTTTTCTTTGCTGTGGTGGCCGGCGCCGCGGCCTTTGGGCTCAGGCAGTTGAGTCCGGCCGCCTATGTGATCGTCGGGGCAGTCCTTCTGCGCAGCGTCTTCACGGTGCGCGGCCTGGGGCGTGCGGGACTGCGAGTTGAGAAAGCGCTTTCCCAGGGGCATGTGGAAGCCGCGCGCCATGATTTGCGAAGCTTGGTGAGCCGCGACACCTCTCAGCTTTCGCCAACCCAGGCGGCAGGCGCGGCTGTGGAGTCGGTGGCAGAGAATACGACGGACAGTTTTGTCGGGCCGTGGCTTGCATTCGCGGTCTTCGGCATACCTGGGGCCTTTTGCTACCGCGCGGTGAACACCCTCGACAGCATGATCGGCTACCGGGGCAAGCACGAATGGCTGGGCAAAGCCTCGGCGCGGCTGGACGACGCGCTGAACTTTTTCCCCGCGCGTATCGCTGCGATGCTGTTGCTGACCGCAGGCGCGGCGCGAGGGCTGGATGTGAAGCAAGGCTGGGCGGTGATGCGCCGTGACCGCAGGCTCACGGCTAGCCCGAACGCAGGCTGGACGATGGGCGCTGCTGCGGGACTGCTGGGCGTTGGGCTAGAGAAGCCGGGCCACTATCTCCTGGGGAAGGGCCTTCGCGAACCGGCGGCGCGCGACATCGGCACGGCAGTTGGCCTGTGCTACGCTGTTGCCATTCTCGGCGCCATCCTCGCTGGCGGCGTGGCCATGGCGCGCGCCTGCGTGGCGGCGTAGGACCCTATGGCGAAGACAAGCACAACGGTCGTCCACGGCGGTCTCGATGTGGCGGAGCTTCGCGCGGCTGGCGTCGACCCAAAGGATGCGCTGGACTTTAGCGCGAGCCTCAACCCCCTGGGCGCGCCGCCCGGGATACGGCGCGCCATCGCGAAGGCCGATATCGCGAACTATCCTGACCGCCGTTCCACGCTGCTCGTTGACGCGCTGTCGAAACATCTCAGCGTTCCGCGCGACTACATCCTCCCTGGCAATGGCTCCTCGGAGCTGATCCATCTTCTCGCGCAGGCCTGCCTTCGCCCTGGCGATACCGTCTGTCTCTTCACGCCAACCTTCGGTGAATACGAGGGGGCGTGCAACGCCGCCGCCGGGAAGGTCTTGCGCATCGAGGCTCGCGAATCGGACGGCTTCCTCTGGCGCGATGAAGAGGCGACTGCAACGATCCGGAGGGCGCAGCCGAAACTCGCCTTCCTCTGCAATCCGAACAACCCAACAGGGACCCTGGTGAGCAAGGCCTTTGTTCAACGGGTAGCGAAGGCGATGCCGAAGGACAGTTTGCTCGTTCTTGATGAGGCATACAGCGCATTCACGGAGAAGGCATGGAAGTCGCTGCCCCTGACGCGCGCGGGTAAGATTGCAGTCATGCGCTCCATGACGAAGGACTATGGGTTAGCTGGAATACGTCTTGGGTATCTTGTGGCAACGCCCCAAGTCATCGAGCGGCTTCGCCCGCACCAGCCAAGCTGGAGCGTCAGCAGTGTCGCGCAGGCGGCGGGGGTCTATGCGTTGACGCAGGGGAGGCATGTGGAGCGGGCCCGCCGCGAGGTGCGCCGAGCGAAGGCCTACCTGGAGCGGGAGCTGCGTCGAATAGGGCTGCGGGTCCAGCCGTCCAGCGCCAACTTTTTGCTAGTAAAGGTCGGCGATGCAAGCGCTATCAGGGCCCGGCTGCTCAAGCAAGGCATCATCGTGCGCGACTGCACCTCATTTGGCCTGCCTTCCTATATAAGGATAGGGATTCGGGTGTCTGGCGACTGCCGCCGCCTGGTCGCTGCGCTGAGGGAGGTTCTTCACCGTGGGTAAGTGGCACCTCGTCAGGCATGGGCGCACCGCTTGGAACGCCGACGGCAGGCTGCAAGGGCACTCCGACACGCCCCTGGGCGATGAGGGCCGCCGCCAGGTGGAGCGGCTGGCCAGCCGCTTGAGCCACAAGCGCTTCGCCGCCATCTACGCCAGCGACTTGGCCCGCGCCTTCGACACCGCCACCATTCTCTCCCAGGGCCGCCTCTCCCCGCTCCCGATGGCCGCCCTGCGGGAGACGATGCACGGCGCGTGGGAG
>SXGR01473495.1_pt1 | contig 10713 bp, 19 predicted proteins | sample 3174711 | NCBI WGS metagenome assembly SXGR01 (sample SAMN11356860, study PRJNA531348) | freshwater metagenome | isolation source: freshwater sample F1-60 | place: China: Fuxian Lake, Yuxi | collected 2017-12-25 | reverse complement strand
CGGGCAAGTGAAATTACTGGAAAGAGCCGGAATTCAGGCTATCTCCTCGACTCGGACCATGTGTTTGACGACGACGATCATCCCACGGATGGCGGCAGTGTCGTTCAGGACGACCTGGCTGTTTATCTTCCCAAGCCCCAATGCGACGAGGGTAGCCCGTTGTTTGGGCAACCTCCTGGCGGAGCCGAGGATCTTGGTTATGCGTAGTTGTTTGGCCATTGAGAGTTACCTAGGCGGATATAGTCGCCGCTAGTTGCTGGCCCGAGCGGGCCGCGACCGCGGTTTTGGGGTCACGCAATTGACTGAGCGCAAGCAAAGTCGCCTTGACGACGTTGATCGGGTTGCGCGCGCCGAACGACTTCGAAAGTACGTCGCGCACTCCGGCTGCTTCCAGGACGGCTCGCACACCACCCCCAGCCTTGATACCTGTACCAGGCGATGCTGGCCGGAGCAACACGATGCACGCGCCGAACTTCGCTGTCACTTCATGCGGTATGGTCGTACCGCTCAGCGGGACCGGGTGCATGGCTTTGCGCGCGTTGGCAGTACCTTTGCGGACAGCGTCAGGTACGAGGCCTGCCTTGCCGAGGCTGACGCCGACGTTGCCCTTGCCATCACCAACAACCACCATTGCGTTGAAGGTGAGGTGACGTCCACCTTTGACAACCTTTGCGACGCGGCGAATCTGGACGACGTGTTCGATCATCCCCGGTTCCAGGTTCTCGTCGCGGCGTGGCCGCGATGAGCGCATAGGCCGGTCTGAACGCTCTGCTGTGGACTCGCCGCCTTCTGTAGGAGCGCCCGGGACGCCTGTCCGAGATCCGCGCGTACCCGGCGCGCCACCGCGACCGCCACCCATACCGCCCGGTCGTGGGCTACGCGGCCGCCGAGGGCCCATGCCGGAACCAGCTCCGGGAGCGCCGCCCGGAGCGCGTGACTGTGAATCTGGCCGTTCTGTCGTCATTTAGAAGCCCAGCCCTCCTGCCCGCGCCGCATCGGCCAAAACCTTGACCCGGCCGTGGTACTTGTAACCACCGCGGTCGAAAATAACGTCTTTGATCCCTGCAGCAAGAGCGCGCTCGGCGATTGCAGTGCCGACTGCTTTGGCATCGCCCGACTTGCCCTTGACATCGGCAGACTTCGCGTCGCGTAGGGAAGCTTCGTTCGACCCCGCCGCCGCCAGTGTGTGGCCGGCAGTGTCATCGATGACCTGAGCGTAGATGTGGTTGCTGCTGCGGAATACTGCGAGCCGTGGTCGTGCGGTAACGCCCGTTACCTTCCGTCGCACACGCTTGTGGCGCATCATCCGAGGTTGGTTCTTGCCTGATTTGACCGTCATGCTGCCGTTGCCCCTGGTCCTGTCTTTCCGGCCTTGCGGCGGATGACTTCTGTGTCGTACTTGATCCCTTTGCCAGTGTAGACATTCGGCGGCTTGATCTTGCGGATGCTGGCCGCCTGCTCGCCGACGCTCTCCTTGTCGGGCCCGCTCACGACAAGCCGGATCTGACTTTCCGCCTTGAGCGTGTTCGAACCGAGTGGCTCCAGTAGGACCGGGTGAGAGAACCCGACCTGCATCTGGACGCCCTTGCCCTTCTGCTCGACGCGGTAACCCGTGCCGATGAGGTCGAGGTTGATCTTGTAGCCGTTCGCCGCGCCTTCAACCATGTTTGCGAGGAGTGAACGTGTGAGGCCGTGGAGCGATTTCTCGCGCGGCTCGTCGCTCTTCCTTCCGACAACTAGCTTGCCGTCCTTCTGGACGATAGTCAGCGACGGGACGAAGGTCCTCTTGACCTCGCCCTGCCTGCCTTTCACGGTGACCGTGTGGCCGTCTATTTGAACCTGCACCCCTGCGGGCACAGGAATTGGCATCAAGCCGATGCGCGACATATCACCAGGCTCCCGTAGCTACCAAAAACTACCAGATGTAGAAAAGAAGTTCGCCGCCTGCGCCGGCCTTACGCGCCTGACGACCGGTCATGAGGCCCTTGGCAGTAGAAATGAACGCCACGCCGATGCCGCCGAAGTATCGCGGGATTTCGTCGCGCCCGACGTAGACCCTGAGCCCGGGCTTGCTCACGCGCTTAATGCCATGGATCACAGGCTCGCGGTCGGCGTAATACTTGAGCGCAACCTTGAGCGTGGTCCGGCCTTCCTCAGTCAGCTGCTCGTACCCTACAATGAAGCCCTCCTCCTGAAGCAGTTTCAGCAACTGCGTCTTCAGCTTGGAAGCGGGGACTGTAACGGACTCGTGCTTCACCTGTAGCGCGTTGCGCATGCGGGTGATCATGTCTGAAATTGGATCGGATGCTGACAACTCTCTAGTAACCTCTTCCGCCGTCGTGGCCTGACGGCGTCTCTAAGCTAAAAACCGCCCTTGCGGATACCTGGGAGTTCGCCCCGGAGAGCAAGCTGGCGAAAGCAAATCCTGCAGATCCCTGCGAACCGGATGTACCCACGCGGCCTCAGACAACGGTTGCAGCGGCTGTGCGCCTGCACCGGGAATTTAGGCGCCCTCTTCCACTTTTCGATCTTGCTCTTCTTAGCCAAGTCCCCGTCCTCGAATCACTGGTCTGGTGTACTTACCAGGGCCAACAGCCCTTGGTCTAGTTCTTCTGGTCGACCCGGACGAACGGCATCCCGAGCAGCTCCAAGAGTCTCCGGCCCTCTTCGTCTGTACGGGCCGAAGTAGTGAAGTTTATCTGCATTCCGCGGATCCGGTCTATCTTGTTGTAATCGATCTCAGGGAATACAACCTGTTCTTTCAGGCCCAGCGAGTAGTTCCCGCGACCGTCGAACGAGTTCCTGGGTACGCCGCGGAAGTCACGTACACGCGGGAGTGTGATGTTCATGAGCCTGTCCATGAACTGCCACATGCGCGGGCCACGCAAGGTGACCATGACGCCAATGGGCTGACCTTCACGCAGGCTAAAGTTCGCTATAGCCTTGCGCGATTTTGTGACCACAGCCTTCTGACCGGTGATCGTAGTCACGTCGATCAGCGCGGCGTCGATCGCCGCTGAAGACTTCAGGGCCTCGCCCATGCCGATGTTTACCGAAACGCGGCGCAGGCGGGGGATCTGCATGACGTTTGTGTAGCCGAACTCGCGTCTAAGCGCCGGTACTACCTGCTCTGTGTACCGGCCTTCGAGGCGTGTGCGGCCCTTAAGCATAGCGGGCTTGCCAGCGGCGGGCGCGGCGGATGCGGGTCTGGCCTGTCGTTCCTGACGGCGAGTCCCCGCTGCGTGCGCGGGCGCGGCAGCGCCTTCAGCAGCGGGAGCGGCCCCCGGCTTGCCGGCAACAGCGGCCGCGGCTCCTGCGCCTTTGCGGGCCGGTCGTTCTGCCTTTGGCGCGGCGTCAGCGGGCGCGTCTGCACCGGCCTTGGGCGCGCGGGGCTGCTTCGCAGGCTTCTCTTTTGAGGCGCCAGCTTCTCGGGCGCCCTTGTCCTTTTCAGCTTCGTTTGCCACTTTTCACCACTCGCACTTTGGTACCGTCTTCAAGAAATTTCCACCCGGTCCGGCCCGGTTTGTCATTGTCTGGGTTGACCAGCATTACCTTGGAGAGGCTGATTTCCGACTCCTGCTGGATGCGTCCGGCCTGTGAGACTCCGGGCCTCTGCTTCAGGTGGCGGGTGATCATGTTCACACCGGAGACTATCACCTTGTCATTGCCCGGAATGACGCGCTCTACGCTGCCGCTTTTGCCTTTGTCGCGGCCAGAGATCACAAGTACTTTGTCGCCTTTTTTTATCCGCTGCGCCATACCGGCTCTCCAGGTCTAACCTGCACTCCCCGAAGGAAATAGAGGGCTATAGGACTTCCGGAGCGAGCGAAACAATGCGCATGAAATCACGTTCGCGCAGCTCTCTTGCTACCGGTCCGAATATGCGTGTCCCTACCGGGTTCATGTCGTCGCCGATGATCACGCACGCGTTGTCATCGAAGCGTATGTATGAGCCGTCCGGCCTGCGGAACTCTTTGGCAGTCCGTACAACTACCGCCTTTACCACCGCGTGCATCTTTACAGTGCCGCTGGGGATGGCGTCCTTGACCGCGCACATGATGATGTCGCCGATCGTTGCGTATTTGCGGCCAGTCCCACCGGCGATGTTGATGCACATCACCTCGCGAGCGCCTGAATTGTCGGCCACGACGAGCCTGGTCTGTCGCGATATCACCGGACCTCCTCCCCTGGGACAGCCGCCGCCGCGTCCGGACTGATGTCGGCCAGTTCGCCGCGGGCGACGACCTGAACAAGCCGCCACCGCTTTGTCGCGGAGAGGGGGCGCGTCGATTCAATCAGCACCGTGTCGCCGCGCTTGGCGTCGCCCTTTTCGTCGTGCGCCACAAACTTGGTCAGGCGGCGAACCTGCTTCTTGTAGAGCGGGTTACGGAGCGACCACTCGACACCTACGACGATCGACTTGGCGTTGTTGTTTTTCAGCACGGTGCCGGTGCGCTGCTGGCGACGGGCTTTTGAGATCTCTGGCATGGGCTACTTCTTCCCTTCCTGAGCCGCGCTTGCGCGCTTCATCGCCGCCACGATCTGCCGCTCGCGGATGACCGTCTTGATCCGTGCGATGCTCGTCCGGGTCTTGCGGACCTCCGTGGTATCGGATAGTTGCAGCGTCGCTTTGCGGAAGCGGAGGTTAAGGAGCGCGCGCTCCTGTGACGCCAACTCCTTGTGGAGCTGGGTCATGTCGAGTTCTCTTGTTTCTGCGATCTTCATGTCTGGTATCCGTTACAAGCGCTGACACAGTCAGCGGGCGTGTGCCGCCTGAATATCGACGCGGCGGTCGGGAGTCCTATTTGTTGAACCAGTCTGAGCGGGCGACGACCCGCGTCTTCATCGGCAGCTTGTCCGCGGCGAGCGCCAGGGCCTGGCGTGCCGTCTCCTCCGGGATGTCGGCAACCTCGAAGAGTACGCGGCCGCGCCGGACGACTGCCACCCAGTGGTCTACCGCGCCCTTGCCGCCGCCCATACGCGTTTCAGCGGGCCGGGCCGAGACAGGCTTGTCCGGGTAGACGCGAATCCATATCTGACCGCCGCGCTTTACGAAGCCGGTGATGGCACGCCGAGCCGCCTCGATCTGGCGCTGCGTGATCCACGCGGCGCTTTCGGCCTTTAGCGCAAATTCGCCGTGGACAACGGTGCTTCCGCCGGTCCGCGTCCCGTTCATGCGGCCGCGTCCCTGTTTCCTGAATTTAGTACGTGATGGCTGGAGCATGGCTGGTTCCTACTACTGGGCAGCGCCGGCCGGAGCAGGCTGCTGGGGTCCTGGCCCGGAGGCCGCGAGGCGAGCCGCAGAGCGGGCGCGCAGGTTCTCGGCTGTGGGCAGGATGTCGCCCTTGTAGATCCAGCACTTGACGCCGATCTTGCCGTACGTGGTGGTCGCTTCCGATATCGCGAAATCTATGTCCGCGCGCAGGGTGTGGAGCGGGATTCGTCCCTCCATTGCCTTGTCCTTGCGCGCTATTTCAGCGCCGGCGAGCCGACCGGAGCAGATGATCTTGAGTCCCTTGGCGCCGGACTGCATGGTGCGCTGGACAGACATGCGCATGGCTCGCCGATAGGCGACGCGCCGTTCTATCTGTTCAGCGACGCTCCGCGCTACAAGTGCTGCATCGAGTTCTGGCTGACGTATCTCCTGGATGTTGAGGCGGGACTTCTTGCCCGTGAGCTTTTCGAGTTCGGCGCGCATCTCGTCCACACGTTGTCCACCGCGCCCGATGATGATGCCAGGGCGGGCAGTGTAAACGCTGACCACGAGGTCCTGCGGGCCCCGCTCTATCTCGATTCGCGATACCGCACCGGCGTCGCCATAACGGAGGCGCACGAGGTTGCGGATCTTCTGATCTTCCATCGTCATCCGCGCAAAGTCTTTACCCTTGCCTGCGAACCAGCGGGCGCTCCAGTCATGGATAACGCCCAGGCGGAAGCCGACTGGGTGCGTCTTGTGTCCCAACTATTCGGCCCCCTCTCCACTGACTATGACCGTGATGTGGCTCGCCGGGCGGTTAAAGGCGCCGGCACGTCCGCGCGCCTTGGCGCGGAACCGTTTGATCTGGATACCCTCGTTGGCGAATATCGTGACGACTTTGAGTTTGGCCCTGTCCTGCAGGTCATTGTTCACCGCGTTCGCCGCTGCCGATTCAATCGTCTTCCTGACCGCGACCGCAGCCGTCGACGGCACGAACTTCAGCAGTTCGACGGCCTCGTCCACGGGTTTGCCGCGGACAAGATCCGCAGCCCTGCGGAGGTTTGTCGTGCTTATCCCCACCATTTTTGAGAGAGCCTGTGCCATTGCGTAAATCCCGTCCGGCCTAGCGGACCGCCGTAGTCTTGTCTGTCTTTGTCGAGTGTCCACGGAAGTGGCGTGTTGGAACGAACTCGCCGAGCCTGTGGCCGACCATGTTTTCCGTTACGAGCACCGGAACAAACCGGCGACCGTCGTGGACAGCCAGCGTGACGCTCACCATCTCGGGCATGATCGTGGACGCGCGTGACCATGTCTTTATGGGTGTACGCGTGCCACTTGCGCGGGCCTTTTCCACCTTCGCGGCCAAGCTCTTCTCTATGTATGGCCCTTTTTTTACTGACCTTGACATCTTAAGCCTTTGCGTCGCAGACCTTATCGGCCCGCGCTGCCAACGTTACTTCTGGTATCTCTTTCGCGAAATGAGGCGGTCTGTGCGCTCGTTGTCGCGCGTCCGCGGGCCGAGAGCGGGCTTGCCCCACTTCGTCTTGCGGTGAGGCATGCCTGCGCCGTTTTTGGCCTCACCACCACCATGCGGGTGGTCTCGCGGGCTCATTACAGCGCCACGCACCTCGGGCCTCAGGCCCTTGTTCCGTGCGCGGCCTGCTTTGCCAAGCTTGGTGTTCTTGTGGTCCAGGTTGCCCACCTGCCCGATCGTCGCGCTGCAGCGGCCCAGGATCCGGCGCACTTCGCCTGAAGGCATGCGGACGAGCGTGTAGTTGCCCTCCTGCGCCATGACCTGCGCTACAGCTCCCGCGCTCCGGACGAGCTTCGCACCGCTGCCTGGGTTGAGTTCCAGGTTGTGGATGAACGTGCCCGCCGGTATCTGACTGATCGCTGTGGAGTTGCCGGGGACCATGTCGACGGTATCACCGGAAATGAGCTTCGCGCCCACGCCTACACCGTCCATGGCGATGATGTACCGCTTCTCACCGGTTACGTATTTGACCAACGCAAGGCGCGCTGTGCGGTTCGGGTCGTATTCAATGGCAACTACTTCAGCTGTCTCGCCGCGCTTGCGTTCGAAGTCGATGACGCGGTACATGCGCTTCGAGCCACCGCCGCGGTGCCGGACCGTAAGCTTGCCTTCGTTGTTGCGGCCACCGCGCTTCCTCATGTCGACGAGGAGCGACTTTTCCGGCTTGTCCTTCGTGATCTCTTTGAAGTCAGGAAGGACCGTGTTCCGGCGGCTGTTTGAGATAGGTTTTACTTTGCGGACGCCCATTTGCCTATGCTCCCTCAAAGAGCTGGATCTTGTCGCCCGTTTTCAGGGTGACAATCGCCTTTGCGTAGTCAGACTGCTGTACCAGCTGGCGCCGCCCGAACCGCTTGCGCTTGCCAGAAATGTTCATCGTATTGACAGCCAGTACCGTGACGTTGAACGTCTTTGCAACGGCCCTAGCAATCTCCTGCTTCGTCGCGTCGGGAGACACCTCGAAGACGTACTTGCCGCGCTCCTGAAGGAGGGTGCTCTTTTCTGTGACCATCGGGCTGAGCAGCACTTGGGAGAGGTTCACTTCGCCGCTCCTTCTGTCGCCCAGAGGCCGTCGACAACCTTGACCGCGTCGACCGTTATCACGATGTTCGTAGAAGCTATGGCCTGCAGCGGGCTCAGCTGACGCGCGGGGACTATTTCGACGCCCTGGAAGTTGGCGGCCGACTTCACGATGTTCTGGTCGGATGCCTGCGTAACGATCAACGTGTGGCCCTTGAGGCCGAGCGCGGCGATCACGTCACGGATGTCTTTCGTCCGGGGCTTCTCGATCGCCAGGGCGTCGAGTACCGTGACCTGGTTGGCGCGTACTTTGTCAGAGAGTGCAACACGGAGGGCGAGACGCCGCATCTTCTTTGGGAGGGCCTGACGGTAGTCGCGGGGGTGCGGGCCATGGGCGACCGAGCCGCCCATGGACGGCGAACCGCGGCTGCCGAGGCGTGAACGGCCTGTGTGCTTTTGCGCGCGCAGCTTGATAGTCGAGTACTGCACGTCGATTCGCGAGAGTGTGTCGTGTGTGCCCTGCCGTTTGTTGGCAAGCTGGGCGTTGACGGCCTGGTGCAATGTGGCGCTGTTCGGCTCCGCGTTCCAGACAGAGTCGCTCGCATTGATCGAGCTGACGTTCTCGCCCTTTTTGTTTTTGACCTGTAGTTCCACTGGAGTCCTCAAACCTCACCATACGCCAGAAACCTAGCGGACGGCCCGTGCAATTACGTCTTTGCGGGAGCGGGTTTCTTAGGCGCTGCCGAAGCGGCCCTGGACCCGGCCGTCTTGGCCTGCCCTGCCGGAGTCGCCTTTGCCTGGGCCACGGCAACCCGCTTCATCCTGCCGAGCTTGTGAATCGTGACTATTCCATCATCCGCGCCCGGTATGGCGCCTTTGACGAAAACGATGTGCTGTGCGGCGTCGGCCTTGACCACTTCCAGCCCGCGCACGGTCGACTTAGCGTCGCCCATGTGCCCCGCCATGCGGGTGCCCTTCCACACATGCCCCGGGTGCGTCGTCGAGCCGATGGCGCCCGGCGCCCGCTGCCTGTCTGACTGCCCGTGTGTCATCGGGCCGCCGCTGAAGTTGTGCCGCTTCATGCCGCCCTGGAAGCCGTGGCCGCGCGAGCGACCGGAAACCTTGACGATCTCGCCGGCGACGAATACATCGGCGTCGAGGGACTTGCCGACTTCGAATTCGCCGAGGTCTTTGACCTTGAATTCGACCAGGTGGTGGAACTTGCCCTTGGAGCGTTCCAGGTGCCCGGCTTCGGGCTTGGTCAGCTTCTTTGCGCTGCCAAAGCCTAGCTGAACGGCCTCGTAGCCGTCGCGCGCCTTCGTCTTCACCTGTGTGACGACGCAAGGACCGACCTCAATCGCGGTGACGACCACAGTCATCCCGTCTTCACGGAAGAGCGTGGTCATGCCTATCTTTCTACCTATGAGTCCGTTTATGGGCATTGGAATCTCTGTCTGACTAACTCAGTCCGGCGCTTGCGTCCCGCATTCAAGGGCAGGACCAGCGGCTTAAAGCTTGATCGCCACATCCACACCTGCGGGCACATTGAGCCTCGTCAAAGAATCTACCGTCTTGGAGGTAGGCTCTACGATGTCTATCAGGCGCTTGTGCACGCGCAGTTCGAAGTGCTCACGGGAGTTCTTGTCGATGTGCGGAGAGCGGATGACGCAGAACCTGCGGATAGAGGTGGGCATTGGAATAGGCCCCGCGACGCGCGCACCAGTCCGCTGCGCCGCCTCCATGATCTGCTGAGCAGAGAGGTCCAGTACGCGGTGGTCGAAGGCCTTCAGTACTATCCGTATTTTCTGTCCTGGCATTTCCGGCTAACCCTTCATCTGCTTTTCCATCACGCTCTTTGGCGCGGGGGCGTAGTGGTGTAGTTCTTGTACAAAGCTTGCCCGGCCCGTTGTCAATGAGCGCAGCGTAGTAGCGTACTGGAAAGTTTCGCCCAGCGGTATGTACGCCAGGACGATTTGCGTGCCGCCGACACCTTCCATGCTGAGGATCTGGGCGCGGCGCGAGTTGAGGTCGCCTATCACCTCGCCGAGGAAGTCGGCCGGGGTGATGACCTCCATCTTCATGATCGGTTCGAGCAGCACAGGCCCGGCTTTGGCAGCCGCAGCCTTGAATGCCATAGACGCGGCGACTTTGAATGCCATCTCTGACGAGTCTACTTCGTGGTAGGAGCCGTCGATCAGGACAGCTTTGAGGTCGACGGTCGGATAGCCAGCGAGCATGCCACCCGCCGCCGCCGCCCGGAACCCGTCCTCGATGGCGCCGAAGTACTCTTTCGGCATGACGGCGCCGGTAATCTCGTTTTCGAACTGGATGCCGCCGCCGCTCGGGAGTGGCTCCAAGCGGAAGGTGACATCACCGAACTGGCCATGACCACCCGACTGACGGACGAACCTTCCCTGGGCTTCGGCGATCTTCGATATCGTCTCGCGATAGGCAACGCGCGGCGCACCGACTGTCGCCTCGACGCGGAATTCGCGTTTCATGCGCTCGACGATGACGTCGAGGTGGAGCTCGCCCATCCCGGAGAGCACGATCTGGCCGCTCTCGGAATCGGTGGCCACACGGAGAGTTGGGTCCTCGTCGGAAAGACGGACCAGCGCTGCTGTCATCTTGTCCTGGTCGCTTCTCGTCTTTGCCTCGACGGCTACCGACAGCACCGGGTCCGGGAACTTGATCGATTCGAGGACGATGGGGTTTGTAAGGTCTGTTAGCGTGTGGCCGGTGAAGACGTTCTTCAGCCCGATTGCCGCGACGATCTCGCCGGGTCCGGCAGACTTGATCTCTTCACGGCGGTCGGCGTGCATGCGCAGCAGGCGCCCTATGCGCTCAAGGACGTCGCAACGACTACGGCTGCAGCGGACACGGCGGTTGGCCATCCTGTCGCACTTTGCGCCCCGCACTGCGCAGGTTGGCCTGCTGGCGGGCGCGAAGTCTGGAGCACCCACCT
>SXGR01084539.1_pt1 | contig 10713 bp, 10 predicted proteins | sample 3174711 | NCBI WGS metagenome assembly SXGR01 (sample SAMN11356860, study PRJNA531348) | freshwater metagenome | isolation source: freshwater sample F1-60 | place: China: Fuxian Lake, Yuxi | collected 2017-12-25 | reverse complement strand
GCACCGAGCACGAGCAGCATGACCAGCGTGATCGCGCTCATGTTTCGCGCGCGCGGCGAGCTGCGAGGCATGACGGCCGGTCCTTAGCGCGCCTCGGCGCGGCGCGGAAGGGCGTGGCGGACTCGCTCCGCCGCGCGTGCAGGTCTCGCTCCGCAGCGCGTCGCCACGGCGACCTACCGATCGGTAGGCCACGGCCCTGTGGCTCGCGGCGCGGCTACTCGAGCACGACGTCGCCCGAGCCACCGAGGGCGTGCGACAACATGTCGCTCATGCCCATGGCGAGCTCGCTCGGCAGCAGGTCGGCCGCGAACAGCCGCGCCTCGCGGATCTCGACCGCGTTCTTCGGGCCGCGCACCGGCTCGCGCACGGTGGCCTCGACGCAGATCGTCACCGCGTGAAACCGCGGATCGCGCTCGGGGTGCGAGTAGACGCCGGTGACGCGCCCGAGGCCCACGACCGTCGCGCCGGTCTCTTCTTCGAGCTCCCGAGCGAGCGCGCGCGAGAGCACCTCCCCCCACTCGAGCGTGCCGCCCGGCAGCGCCCACGTGCCCGTGTCTCCGCGGCGGACGAGCAGCACGCGCCCATCTTCGGTACGCGCCACGGCCGCGATGCCGACCACGGGGCGACGCAACGCGTGACGCGCGATCTCCTTCAGGATCCCGAGGGCTCCCTTCGGCAGCCAGGCGAGCGGCGCGAGCGACGGCATGCGTGCGCCCATCGTGCCTCGCCACTTCGCCATTTCACACGCGCGAGCTACGCCGCCAGCCAACGAAACAGCTGCGCCACGAGCTTCTCGATCCCGGCGCCCACCTCGGCCGGCCCCTTGGCGAGCATGTAGCAGGGCGTGCTCACGATCTTGTGCACCTCGTCGACGGCGATGTCGTCCGCCGCGCGCTCGACGTGCCTCGCCCCGAGCGCCTCGAGCGCGTCCTTCGTGCCGGCGTCGTTGCCGATGGTGAGCGCGACGTGGTGATCGGCGCCGAGCACCTTGGCGACGACCGCGGGCGCGATGCACAAGGCGGCGATGGGCTTCTTCTGCGCGTGGACCTCGCGAATGAGCCGCGCGACCTCCGGATCCACGGAGCAATTGGCGCCCTCGCTCGCGAAGGTCGACAGGTTCTTCGCCGCGCCGTATCCGCCGGGGATCAGCAGCGCGTCGAGCTCGCTCGCCTGCACGGTCGCGACGTCGCGGACGTTGCCGCGGCTGATGCGCGCCGACTCCACGCGCACGTTGCGGCCTTCGCCCTGCGGCTTGCCGGCCTGGTGATCGAGCACGTCGGCCTGCGGTTTGTCGGGCGCCATGGCGACGATCTCCGCGCCCGCCTTGTCGAGGAAATACAGGCTCAGCGTGGCCTCGTGGATCTCCGACCCATCGCGATGCCCCGCGCCCGAGAACAGAACCCCGACTCGCTTGCCCATGACGCCTCCGCTTTGCCGTGCCGTGGAGCGCGAACTATAGAGCCCCGTCCGTTCGGCACAACAGGATCCCACGTGACGCTCCCGCTCCTCCCCGAACGACTCGATCTCGGCCACGTGCGCGAGGCTGCGCGCCGCATCGCGGGCCACGTCAAGAAGACGCCGGTGCTTCACCTCGACGCGCTCGACGCGGTCGCGGGCGTCGCGCTCTTCCTCAAGTCCGAGAACATGCAGCGCATCGGCGCCTACAAGGCGCGCGGCGCGATGCACGCCGTCGGTCGCCTCACCGAAGCCGAGCGGGCGCGGGGGGTCGTCACCTTCAGCTCGGGCAACCACGCCCAAGCCGTCGCGCTCGCGGCGAAGACCTACGCCGCCAAAGCGTACATCGCGATGCCGGTCGACGCGCCGGCCGTGAAGGTCGCCGGCGTGCGCGCGCTCGGCGGCGAGATCACCTTCGCGGGCACGACCTCGACCGAGCGGCACGAGGCGGCGCTGGCACTCGTCCACGCCACCGGCGCCACGATGATCCCGCCCTTCGACGATCCGCACGTCGTCGCGGGGCAGGGCACGGCCACGCTCGAGCTGTTCGAGCAAGTGCTCGACGAGACCGGCGCAAACCTCGACGCCGTCGTCGTGCCGGTCGGCGGCGGCGGGCTCGTGGCGGGGGCGTGCCTCGTCGCCGCAGCGTACGGCGCGCGCATCTTCGGAGCCGAGCCCGACAGCTCCGACGCCCTCGCGCAGAGCCTCGCCGCCGGCGAGCGCGTCACCATCGCCGCCTCGAACACGATCGCCGACGGCCTCAAGCCGGTGCAGGTCGGCGAGCTCAACCTCGCCATCGCGCGCGACCACCAGGTCGAGAGCGTGCGCGTCAGCGACGACGAGATCGGACGCGCCTTCGCCACGCTGCTCTTCCACGGCAAGACGCTGGTCGAGCCATCGGGCGCCGCCGCCGCCGCCGCTGCCTTCGCCCGCAAGCTGCCCCGAGGGCTCGCCCGCGTCGGCGTCGTCCTCTCGGGCGGCAACGTCGGAGGCGACACCGTTTGCGGGCTCCTCGCGAAGTATGCGCCTCACGCCGTCGACTGACTCCTCGTGCGCGTGGCAACGGCGGCGCGCGACACGCTGCGATCGATGCGCCGGCGCCGCGCTCGCGCACCCTCGCCCGCGTCTGAATTCCTCCCCCGGGAGAGGGCGGCGGCTATACAGTATCGCCTCGCGATGACCTCATCGTTCGCAGCACGCCTCGGATCGCCGGCTCTCGTCCGCCATGGTTGACCCCGCTGCCGGGCACGGCGCCGTCGCTGCTGGCGCCGTTGCCGCGGCTGGCGCCGCTGCTGCGGACGTCTCAGCTGGCGCCGCCGCAGACAGCAGCGCCTACGTGGTGCTCATCGTCTCGGTAACCGTGGCGCTCATCGTGTCCGCGGTGTGCTCGGTGTCCGAGTCGGTGATCTTGAGCGTCAGCCGCGGCGAGATCGAGCGCATGGCGAAGAGCGGCAGCCGCGCCGGCCGCATTCTTCGGCACTGGAAGCAGTCCGACATCGAGGCGCCGATCGCGGCGATCCTCATCCTCAACACCTTCGCGCACACCGTCGGCGCGACCTTCGCGGGCTCGGCCTACCAGGAGATCTACGCCGGCAGCGTCGCCGTCTTTTCGATCGTCTTCACGCTCGTCGTCCTCATCGTCACCGAGATCGTCCCGAAGACCCTCGGCGTGGCGCAGGCCGATCGCCTCGCCGCGCCCATCACGCTCATCCTCGCTTCGATCACCTGGGTGCTCCACTACCCGCTGCGCTTCACGAGCTGGTTCGCGCGCCTGTTCGTGCCCGAGAACCGGCAGCCGGTCACGTCCGTCGAAGAGATCCGCTTGCTCGCGGCGGTCGGCAAGCGCGAGGGCGATCTCGGGCCGCGGTTCGCGGAGCTCATCGAGGGGATCACGAGCCTGCGCGAGCTGACGGCGCGCGACGTCATGGTGCCGCGCGCGCTCATCGTGTTTCTTTCCGGCGGCAAGACCTACGAGGCCAACCTCGAGGTGATGCGCGAGTCGGGCAACAGCCGCTTCCTCTTCACCCCGACGGGCGAGCTCGACGACGTCGACGGCGTCGTCATCGCGAAGGATCTGCTCTTCGCCGAGCGGGACCCCGCTCCCAGCCTCGCGGAGCTCAAGCACCCGCTGCTCGTCGTGCCCGAGAGCAAGACGCTCGACGAGACCTTGCGGATGTTTCAAACGGAGCGGCGCCACCTCGCGGTCGTCGTCGACGAGTACGGCGGCACGCAGGGGCTCATCACGCTCGAGGACGTGCTCGAGGAGATCGTCGGCGAGATCGAAGACGAGAGCGACAGCGTCGAGCGCATGATGGTCAAGCGCAAGGACGGCAGCTATCTGTGTCGCGGGCGCACCGAGATGCGAAAGCTCTTCCGCGTGCTCGAGCTCGACGAGAAGGTCGAGGCGATCACCCTCTCGGGCTTCGTCGCCGATGAGCTGCGCCGCGTGCCCGTCGCCGGCGACTCTTTCGCATGGAAGGACCTGCGCTTCCGCGTCACCAAGGCGACCCGCCGCCGCGCCGAGCGCATCTTGCTCGAGCGCGAGCCACGAGCGACCGAGCCCAGCTCCGGCTGATCGCAGCGCCCCGCTCCAGACTGGGCGCGGCGCCCGTCGTCGTGATAGATGCCGCCCGTGATGGCACTCCCCGCCGGAGCGCGCTCGTTCGAGGAGCTCTTCGCGCGTCGTCCCGCGATCCTCGCGCCGATGGAGGACGTGAGCGACGACGTGTACCGCGCGCTCTGCCGCACGGTGGGCGCCGAGCTGTGCGTCACCGAGTTCGTCAACGTCGAGGGGCTCCTGCGAGGCTGCCGCAAGGCGCGCCACAAGATCACCCTCTTGCCGAGCGATCGCCCGACCGCGATCCAGATCTACGGCGCCGATCCCGAGCGCCTCGCCGAGGCCGCCACCGTCGCCGAGCGCGCCGAGCCCGCGTACATCGACATCAACTGCGGCTGCTGGGTCCCGAAGATCGCGCGACGCGGCGCCGGAGCCGGCTGGCTGCGCGATCCGGACGCGATGGTGGCGATGGCGAAGATGGTCGTCGAGCGCGTGAGCCTGCCGGTCACCGTGAAGACGCGCATCGGCTACGGTCCCGAGTCGCACATGCCGATCGTCGAGCTCGCGCGGCGCCTCGAGGACGCGGGCGTGCGTGCGCTCACGGTCCACTGCCGCACGGCGAAGATGGGCCACAGCGGCGCCGCGGACTGGAGCTGGGCCGGCCGCGCTCGCGCCGTCGTGTCGATGCCGGTCGTCGTCAACGGCGACGTGAACAGCGCCGCCGACGCGGCGCGCGCGCTCGCCGAGACCGGTTGCAGCGGCGTCATGGTCGGGCGTCGCGCGATCGATCACCCCTGGATATTCCGCGAGATCCGCGCGCTCCTCGACCACGGCGTCGAGCTCCCCGAGCCCACCGTCGAGGAGCGGCTCGACCTCTGCCGGGCGCTCCTGCGCGCACGCGTCGACGAGCGCGGCGAGACGCGCGGTGTCACCTGCTCGCGACGCCACCTCGGCGGCTTCATCAAGGGCCTCGCGGGCGCGAGCGCGCTGCGCCGCGAGCTGTTCGATTGTCCGACCCTCGCCGGCTGCCTCGAGATCCTCGACCGCGCCGCGCTGCGCATCGCCGCGTGACGCGTCCGTCGCGCCGGTTGCATTTCGTGCGCGCTCCCGCTCGAATGACGCCGTGATCGTCCTCGCGCTTGCGCTAGAGCTCGCCGCCGCGTCTCCGCCTGCTGCGGCGTCGCCGCCTGCGGTTGCGCCGCCGCCAGTCGCCGTCGCGTCTCCGCCTGCTGCGGCGTCTCCGCCTGCTGCGGCGTTGCCGCCTGCTGCGGCGTTGCCGCCTGCTGTTGCGTCCACGTCTGCTGCCGCTGCGATTCCGCCAGCGGTCGCGTCTCCGCCTGTCGCTGCGCTCCCGCCCGGGTTCGCCGAGCCGCCCATGCCGACCTGGTTCGCGCGCGTCACGGTTGGTCTCGGACCGCCCGGATTTTCCGAGAATGCCGTGCTGTTGCGCGAGCAAGGCCACGCCCCGGTCAAGTTGTGGGCCGCATTCGACGGCGCCTACGCGGTGCACTCTCGCGTCGGCGTCGGCGTGTGGGCGGGCCTGAGCCGCGGGGCCTCGCGGCACGCGGGCTCGGCCTACGGGATCTACCCCTCCGGAGCCTCGCTGAACGAGGTCGGCTACTACGTGGCGGCGCAGGCGCCCGTGCGCGTCTGGGGCGACCGCGATCTCGCGCTCGAGCTCGTGCCTCGGGTGGGCTACGCGGCGGGCAGGCTCTCGTGGAACCTCGAGGCGGACGAGAGCGACTCTCCCTCCGTGTCCGGCAGCTCGCGTGAGGCGAGGCGGCTCGAGGCCCCGATGCAGCACACCGCCATCTTCGGCGCGGCGGTGACGCTCACCTCGTACGCGTACCACCTCGGGCTCGACACCGGGCTCGTGTTCGCGCCGGTCGGCGCACCCGGCGAGCTCGGGCAAAGCCACGATTTTGGCGGGTTCTACTTTGCATTCGGAGGCACGATCGATGGCTGAACCCATGACGGTGCGGCGGCTCGCGGCGGCCGTGCTCGCGCTCGGTGCGCTCACGGCGCTCGGGGGTTGCTCGGTGGCGGAGGGCGGCTTTCTCACCGAGGTCTGCGGCGCGGAGTACACCGACTTCAGCGTCGGCTTCGGCGAAGGCTCGACGTACACGGCCTGCAGCGTGAGCGGCGACGCCGCGCAGGTCACGGGCACGACCGCGGACAGCATCGCCTTTCGCTTCGGTCCCGACACCGGGGCGCTGCAGATCCGGCTCAGCGCGCTGCCGCTCGCCTTCAATCCGCAGCCCTTCACGGCCGAGGTACTGGCAGCCGCGTCGCGTCCCGAGGGCTCGACCCTCTACCGCGAGCTCACCTGGGGCGCCTGCGGGCCGGAGTGTCCGGACGACCTCGTGGACGCGAGCGCGCCGCTCGTCGCGGACTATTCCTGGCTCAAGATGCTCGACGCGGTGCCGGGCTTCGACGGCCGCGTCACGCTCGGCGCGGACGCATTGCTCACGTTTCGCGGCGCGTCCGTCGACCTGCTGGATCTGCGCTGGCCGCCCCAAGCCGACCCGTATTCCTTCGAGTGACGCGCGCCGACTCGGTCCGTTGTTCAACAGCCTGCTAACGCCGCACGACCGTGACCGCGTTGGCGAGCGCGCGGCCGCCGTCGAGCTCTTGCGCGAGCGCGTGCGCGACCTTAAGCGCTGCGGCCTTCGAGCTGCGCGCAACGATCGGAAACTTGAGCACGCCGTCCTCGATCGGCGCCTCGGGTTGCACGGCCGCGAGCACCTCGCCGTTCGCGAACAACAAGAACCGCGCCCTCTGCTTGCTTTGCCACGCGACGAGGCCCTTCGCGCCGCCGGTCACCCCGAGCTCGAGCATCACGCTCTGCCCCTCTTCCAGCGCTCGGGCGCGCGTGACGCTCTCACCGCGCGCGCCGCGTTTCGCGAGCACCGCGTACGTCCGATAGCCGCTCGGCTCGTCGCTGCCGCGAAACAGCGGGCCGAGCCGCATCGTATCGCCGCGCGTCGCGACGTGCGCGACGAGGGCCTGCCTCTCGGCCACCGGCGCCGTGACGTAACGCACGGTCACCGGCCCCGAGGCCATGCTGACGCTCTCGCTCTCGACGGCGAGCGGCGCGCCCGGCTCCGCCTCGCCCGCGGGCGGCGCAGCATCGTCCGCCACGAGCACGTCCACGCGCCCACCCTCGAGCGCCGCGCGTGCGCGCACCGCGAGCGCCTCACCGACGTAGACATGCACGTCCGCCCCGGCGATCTCGACGTCGCTGTCGCTCAGGCCGAGCGGCGCGAGCCTTCGGCGCACGGCGTCTGCGACCGGCTGGCTCGAGAGCGGCGTCCCTGGCTCGACGACGAGGCGCACGAGCTGCCGCGCCGCCGCGCTGGCAGCGCCCTCCGGCCCGTGGCTCACCGTGCCCTGCGGCTTCTCGCTGCACGCGGCGACGGCGATCGCCGAACAGAGGAGGAGCCATTGACGCATCGCGGCCTTGCGACGGCTATGTAGGAGCGCGCGCCATCCAGCGCAAGCCAATGCGCGGCCTGCTGCGCTGCGTTTGCCCACCTCAGGTCTACGGCAGCCCCACCGCTTGCCCAGCGGGCGCCTGGCGTTCGTCCTCCGCTCGGCCACGGCTCGGCCACGGCTCGGCCACGGCTCGGCCTGCGTTCGCTCTTCGGTTCTACCTACCAATCGGTAGACAATCTCCCTACCACATGGTAGACAGCTCCCATGCGGTCGGCAGGCAGCGCACGTGCGGCGAGCCCGGAGCCCTCGGACATGCGCGCCGAGATCCTCCGTGCAGCGACGCGCGCCTTCGCCGAGCGCGGCTTCGACGGCACCTCGCTGCAGGACATCGCGGACGCCGTGGGGCTGCGCAAGGCCTCGCTGCTCTACCACTTCGCCTCGAAAGAGCAGCTGCGCCTCGGCGTGCTCGAAGAGCTGCTCGAGCGGTGGAACGCCGTGTTGCCGCGCTTCCTGATGGCGGCGGCCGGCCGCGGGCCGCGCTTCGGCGGCGTGATGCAAGAGCTCGTGGAGTTCTTCGCGGCCGATCCCAACCGCGCGCGCCTGCTCCTGCGCGAGATCCTCGATCGCCCTGACGACATGCGCGAGCGCCTCGAGACGCACGTGGCCCCGTGGGTGAAGGTCGTCGCCGACTCCATCCGTGAGGGTCAGAAGGCCGGCGACATCCACGTCACCGTCGATCCCGAGGCCTACGTGCTTCAGGTGATCAACATGGTCGTGAGCGGCGTCGCCACCGCCGCGAGCCTCGCCGGCGCGCTCATCACCGAGGCGCCCGCACCTCACGCAAAGGCGCCGCGCGGCAACGGTCGTCGCAAGCCGAGCGTCGCCGTCCGGGGCCAAGCGACCCCCGCAGAGCGCACCACCCACGAGCTGCTCCGCATCGCGCGCGAGAGCCTCTTTCGCGAGCGAGCCTCCTCGAGGAGCGAGAGCCGCTAGCGCGGCGAATCACCGACTCGCCACCCACTCAACACAGCAGTCGCAAGTCAATCCGAGGGCAAGGCGACGACCTCGCCCTCCCTCGCCCCGATCCCCCCTCCACACGCGGAACCGAACCATGAGCTCCAACTACTTCGCCGACAACGACGACCTCCAGTACTACTTCGACCGCGGCATCGACTGGGAGCCGCTCGTGCGCGCCAACGAGCGTGGCTACCGCGCGAAAGACGGCTTCACGAACGCCGCCGACGCGGTGGAGTTTTATCGCGGCATCGCCGACATGGTCGGTGCGTTCGCGGCGACCGAGGTGGCCCCGCGCGCGGCGGCGATCGAGAAGGCCGGCAATCACCTCGAGAACGGGGAGGCGGTGTGCGCGCCCGAGATGGACGAGCTGTTCGAGATCATCAAGGGCCTCGAGCTGCACGGGATGTGCGTGCCGCGGGAGCTCGGCGGCATGAACGCGCCGCTCATGATGTACCTCATCAACTCGGAGCTGTTCGCGCGCGCCGACGTGTCGGTGATGGCGCACCACGGATTTCACGGCGGCATGGCGATGGCGCTCTTGCTCTTCTCGCTCGGCGATCCGGCGACGGTGTTCGACAAGGACGGCAACCTCGAGTCGATCCGATTTGGCAAAGAGCTCGAAGAGGTGCGCACCGGCAAGGCCTGGGGCTGCATGGACATCACCGAGCCCGACGCCGGGAGCGACATGGCGCGCCTCAAGGCCACGGGCGATCAAGACGCCAGCGGCCGCTGGTTCGTGACCGGGGAGAAAATCTTCATCACCTCGGGCCACGGCAAGTACCACTTCGTCATCGCGCGCACCGAGAAGGTGAAAGAAGGCGCCGGGCCGCTCGCGGGCCTCGACGGCCTCAGCATGTTCCTCGTGCCGACCTACGAAGAGGACGAAGAGGGCAATCGCAAGCGCATCGTCACGCTCAGCCGCCTCGAAGAGAAGCTCGGTCATCACGGCTCGGTGACCGCGGCGCTCAGCTTCGACCGGGCGCCAGCTGCGCTCATCGGCAAGCGCGGGGACGGCTTCAAGCACATGCTGACCTTGATGAACGGCGCGCGGCTCGGCGTCGGCTTCGAGTCGCTCGGCCTCTGCGAGGCGGCCTATCGGCTCGCGCGCGACTACGCGGCGCAGCGGCCGAGCATGGGCAAGACGATCGACAAGCACGAGATGATCGCCGATTACCTCGACGAGATGCGCACCGACGTCCAGGCGATCCGCGCGCTCGCGATGCGCGGGGCGTACGCCGAAGAGATGGCGCGCAAGCTCGGGCTCTTCGGCAGCGAGTCGCAGAGCGAGACGGAGAAGAAGGCCCAGAAGAAGGAGCGCAAGGCCTACGCGAAGCTCGCGCGCCGCGTCACGCCGCTGCTCAAGTACCTCGCGTCCGAGAAGGCCGTCGAGATGGGGCAGCGGTGCATCCAGATCCACGGCGGCAACGGCTACATGAAGGAGTACGGCGCCGAGAAGCTCCTGCGCGACGCGATGGTCATGCCGATCTACGAGGGCACGAGTCAGATCCAGTCGCTGATGGCGATGAAGGACACGATCGGCGCGGTCATGAAGGATCCGCAGGGCTTCATCAAGCGCATCGCCCAGGCGCGGTGGCGCTCGCTCTCGGCGACCGAGCCGCTCGAGCGGCGCGTGGCGAAGGTGCAGACCCTGTCGCTCGGCGCGCAGAACCACCTCATCACCAAGACCGCCGCGGACAAGGTCCGCTCGCTCTCGGGCAAGCCCGTCGCGACGTGGAAGACCTCGCTCACGAAGGACTGGGATCCGAAGCGCGACTTCGGCTTCGCGATGCTGCACGCCGAGCGCCTCACGCGCCTGCTCATCGACGAGCTCGTGTGCGAGACGCTGCTCGAACAGGCGAAGAAGCACCCCGAGCGCCGCGAGCTGCTCGAGCGCTACCTCGATCGCTGCGAGCCGCGCTGCCGGTACCTGCACGACGAAATCACGACCACCGGCGAGCGCCTCCTCAAGAGCCTCGCCTCGCTCGACGACAAGAGCGCGGTCGCGAGCGCTGCCGAGTGACCGGGTTTCTTTGGTGGCGAATCTCTGATTTGCCACATTAGACTTGCCGCACGGCTCATGGCGAGGAACCTGAACGACGGGTGGGTGCTCGGGCTTAGCGTGGTCACGGCGATGGCGGCGAGCACTACCGCCGGCTGCCCCGATGAGACGTCCGGGAAAAAGATCTCGCCGACGAGCGTCTCGGTGCAGGCCTCGACCGCCTCAGCGGGCGGCGCGGGCGGTGCGGGCG
>SXGR01510131.1_pt1 | contig 10714 bp, 9 predicted proteins | sample 3174711 | NCBI WGS metagenome assembly SXGR01 (sample SAMN11356860, study PRJNA531348) | freshwater metagenome | isolation source: freshwater sample F1-60 | place: China: Fuxian Lake, Yuxi | collected 2017-12-25 | reverse complement strand
GCGAAAAGTCAGTCGAGCTGGCGTCCGATCAGGCGCGACAGGAAGGATTGGGGACGTGGCGGCGGAACCACCCGTGTCTTCGCGTCTTTCGGCTTGGTGGCGGCCACCGGCCGGCTGGGGTTAACGGCTGTTTTGGCGGTGATCACCGGTGTTGTTGCGGGTTTGGCGGGTGCGGCCGGGGGTTTGCCGTCCAGGCTGACCACCTTGGTTTCAGGAGCAGGGCGAGGCTGCAGTTTGCGTTCAGCAAAGCGGTCGTACTCGGCGGATGCAATCTGGGTGATTGCTGGCGTGCTGAAAAAGGCTTTCAGGTAACCCATCACGGCTTCGGCCGAGACGTTTTCGCGGAAAAAGCCCAGACGCAGAGCGTGTCTGATGGTGCCGCCTTCCATCACGGCGACGCTGTACAGGGTGTAGGCGGCAAAAATGTCCAGCTTGGGCATGGTGTCCAGATTGATAGGTTGTTCGGACAGGGCCAGCTGTACCGCGAACCATTTGGGGCGATTCGGGTCGTCGGCCTCGGCACTGGTCAGGGTACGAATGGTGAGCGTGGTGTCCAGGATCGGGACATAGTCATCGACCACTTTCGGCGGGTTGATCAGTGTGGCGCTGCGTACGGGGCCGGTGCCGGCGGTTGCCCCCGGCATTGTGGCGGCCGGTTTGGCGACAGCGGCAACTGCAACGCTCGGGGCTGCAACCGGTGGTGTTTCCCTGGCGGTTGATGCCATGGGCCCTGGCAGGATCGCGTATTCGTCGGTCAGTTCCAGATTGGTTTCAGGAACTTGAACGCCACGGGCAACGTGGAAGGGTTGGTGAGCGTTGTTCTGATCCGGTTTGGCGGCAACGGCTGTTGGGGTTGCCAGCGTCAGATTCTGTTTTGGCGCGACAGGTGCCGGTGTTGCAGGGGCGGGTTTGGCAACGCTGGCGGGTGCTGGCCCGGCCTTGGAGGTAACGGCGGCTGTCGCCACTACAGCCGGTTTGACGCTCGCGGCCACCGGCGCCGGATTCTGGTGGGCAGGCTGGCTGGATACCGGAGAGGCTTTGGGGGGTGCGGTCCTGACGGATGGCGTCGTCGGTTCGCCGTAGTAACGCAGATCTTCCTGAGTCACGCAGCCGGTGAATGCGGTGGGATACAGGCTGCGTACCGAGTTGAGCACCCACTCGGCATCGGTTTCACTGGTGAAGAAACCCAGGCGCAGTCGAAAACGGCGGCGGCCGTCTTCCTGACGGGATACCTGGTACAGCTTGTATTTCTCGAAGCCCTTGAGGTTGCGGGGCACCGACGGCATGGGCGTCATCGAAGCACACAGGTTGATGACGAACAGTTCCGGCACGGCTGCGCCAGTCCTTTGCACCAGCGTCTCGCCGGTGGATTCAAGCTTCGCGACTTCGTTCATGCTGTCTTCCCCAACACGAAATAAAAACTTCGCAAGACTTCGTGGTCTGGGGGATCAGCTGTGCCACGGACGGTGGCCGGGTGCTACGGATGCGATGACGTTAATTGTCTGATTCGCCTGTGGCGACCGTCATCTGCATCAGAATGGACTTGCGGCATGCGCTCATGCCCTCAGGTCTCACTTCTTTGTGGCGACCCCGCTGTCATAGGCTGTGCCTTTAGACCGGAAGTTTTGCGTCCCCATCTTTCGATGAGTTTGCCATTTACACTATGGTTGATTCTTCGTTAGCACGGGTAATGAAGTCAAGCGCTATTGTCGGCCTCGCACGACGGATATCATTTGCATTTAACGTAAGGCGAGACCTGAGCGACGGCTAGCATATGCCGCAGGGCAACCCGGCGATCTCGTTGAATCGGAGCGTTTGTTCGCATCGGGTGCGCATGCCGGAGAGCTGCTGGACGGAAGGCCCGATGTGGTAGCTTAGAACCCGCTGACGAGACGTAATCATTGGTAATGACAACCAGAACCACCGGCTTGACTCCCTCCACCGCAAGTACCGAAACGATCACGGCATTTGTCGGACGTACGCTGCGCGGGCCAGTGAGTGTTCCGGTGAGTCTGCGCAGCTTTGCCGACTATCAACGTGTGTTTGGCGGTTTGTGGCAACCGAGCGCGCTGTCCTATGCCATCGAGCAGTACTTCGAGCATGGCGGGCGGCATGCGGTGGTGGTGCGTGTCATCAACGGCGGCGCGCCGGCCACCATCACCCTGCCCTGCGGTGCGGAGACGCTGACACTGGAAGCGCTGGCGCTGGGCAGCCGCGAGTTTCTGCGCGCATCGGTGGACTACGACCACCTCGGCGCTCAGGATCTGGATTGTTTCAACCTGGTGGTGCAGCGGGTGCGCATGCATCGCTCCGAGCACATCGAGGAACAGGAAACCTACCGGCGCATCTCCATCAGTCCGACCACGGGCCGTTTCGTCGGTACGGTGCTGGTGGAGTCTTCGCTGGTGCGGGTGCGCGGCCAGGTCCCTGCGCAGCGGCCTGATGCAACGCCCGGCAGTCAGGCCCATCGCATGGTCGGTTATGTGGATTCCAGTCCCGATGGTAATGATGGCGCACCGCTCACCGACTATGATCTGATCGGTTCGGCCACCGGGTGCAGCGGCATATTCGCCCTGTCGATGCTGGAGCGACTGGATTTCCTGTATCTGCCGCCGCTGAGTCGCGACCAGGACGTTGGGCTGAGTGCGCTGCTGGTGGCGTCGCGTTTCTGTCGCGATCATCACGCCATGCTGATCGTGGATCCGCCGCAGGGCTGGAGCAGCTGTCAGGCTGCGCTGTCCGGTTTGCGGCAACTGAATTTTTCCTGCGATCACGCGGTAATGTTCTTTCCGCGTCTGCTTGCACATGATCGTCTGCGCGGTCGACCCGAAGTATTCGCCAATGGCGGCGCGGTGGCGGGCATGCTGTCACATGCCGATGACATCCATCCTGTATGGGACACCCGTCAGGCCGAGCCCGAGCTGTTGTTGCGACCGGGTGTGCGACTGCAACAGGAGCTCACTGAAATCGAGCGCTGGCGTCTGGCGGCGCAGGGCGTCAATGCACTGCAAACCGTGCGTCGTGCTGCGCCGATCAAGCTGTTGCGACGCACGCTGGCGGGCGGCGCCAACGCTGCAGTGGACTGGGGTTATCTGCAGGCGCGTCGCCTGGCGCTGCACATCATGGGACAACTGGAGCGCAATACCCGCTGGGTGTTGCTGGCCAGCCCGAGTCGTTCGATGTGGGCGCGACTGGTGCGTCAGGTGAACGCATTCCTGCATGAACTGGCTGCTGTGGGCGCGTTTCCGGGACGGGGCGGCCGGGAGTTTTTCGTGATCTGCGATGAGCGCATCAATGCGCTGGCGCCCGAAGCGGTGGCCGACATCAGGATTCTGGTTGGTTTCGCTTCGCTGCAGGCCGATCAGTACCACACCTTTCTCATCACACACTCGCTTACTGGCAGCCAGACCCGCATGGTGGCCGTCAATCGCTACGAAACGCCCAGCCGTTTTGACGATGTGGAGCTGACCGGCACGCTGCTCGCCTTGCGCTAGGTATGCTTGGATCAGGGCGCCGCTGTTACTGGGTCACCTGCACCCGTACACTACGCCGATGAACTTTCATTGCGGCACTCCATGAACGAACGCATCGTTATCTTCTCCCATGGCAAGGACGGTGAGCCCCGGGGCAGCAAGATCATGGCGATGGCGGAGTGCGCGCGGACGCGGGGCTATCGGGCCGAATCGGTGGATTACCGCAGCATCGATGACCCCACTGCGCGTATGCACACATTGCTGGAGTTCGGTCGCGACTTTCCGGGGGCAGTGCTGGTGGGTTCCAGCCTTGGCGGTCACGTGGCGACTGCGGCATCGGTGGCGCTCAAGGCGCGCGGATTATTTCTGCTCGCGCCTGCGTTCTACATGCCGGGTTACGAGCAGTACACGCCCAGACCGCATGCCTGTCCGATCAGCATCGTGCACGGCTGGCGCGATGACATCGTGCCGGTGGCCAACAGCATCCGCTATGCGGGTGAACATCATGCAACGCTGCAGCTCATCGATGCCGATCACCGCATGCTGCAGCACATCAGGCCCATCGCGGCGTACTTTGAGTTGTTTCTCGATCAGCTTGAAAGATCCGAAGCGACATGAGGGGGAAACCATGAGCACCCGCTACCTGATAAGTCTGGGCATGATGCTGAGCCTGACTGCATGCGAGCCTGCCCGGGAGGAGCCGCCAGCCAAACCACCGATGCCCGTGTCGGAAACGGTGCTTGGGCCGACCATCGGCACCTTGGACAAGGCGCGTTCGGTGGAAGGTACGCTGCAGCAGGACAGGGACAATGCGGACGCAGCCATCAAGGCGGCGGAATAAGCCGCCGCATATGCGCAGCAGAGTCTGATCAAGGTGTTTACCCGGCGCTTGTTGTCACCGCTCGTCTCGCTATGGGTGCGCTGCTGGGCGCGGCCGCGCAGCCTGCCGGAGCAGTTCGCTGAACGGCTGTCCGCCGGCCGGCCGGTTTGTTTCGTGTTGCCCAGCGATGCCAGCGTCGATCAGGAAGTTTTGCGTCGCATGCTGCAGCAACCGGTCTGGCGACAGAACCTGGCGGGCGGCAGTGTGATCCCCAGCGGTGAAGTGATCTGCCTGCAACGCTGGGCCGGCACATTGCACAACCGGCTGGATCGTCGCGTGCCTGCGGAATTGCGCACGCTGGTGGCGTCGGTGCACGCGGCGACGCTGCTCGCGGACGATTCACACGATGTGGACCTGATCCCGGTGAGCCTGTTCTGGGGCCGTGCGCCGGACAAGGAACCGTCGTGGTGGCGCCTGCGTTTCGGCGAAACCTGGGCGGATGCGAGTGGGCTGCATCGTCTGCTCGCGGTCCTGATCAATGGCCGCAATCTGGTCGTGCAGTTTGGCGAGCCGGTTTCGCTGCGAAGTCTGATCGGCGATGCGTCCGATGCTGCGCAGGCGGTACGCCGTGTGGCGCGCGCTTGTCGCAACCAGCTGTACCGCCAGCGCGTGGCCGTGATCGGTCCGGAAATCGCCAGCAGGCAGAGCATCGTAGCGCAGGTGTTGCGCACGCAGGCAGTGCGTCAGGCCATGCGCAGCGAGATGCGCAGCAAGGGCCTGACGCGCAAGCAGGCCATGCAGGCGGCGCGCAAGTGCATCGATGAAATTGCAGCCAATTACTCCCATGTCACGGTGAGCCTGCTGGCGCGCCTGTTCCGGCGCGTGTGGAATCGTCTGTACGACGGCGTTGAACTGCACCATCTGGACAATCTGCAGTCGGTGGTCGATGCAAACGAAGTGGTCTATGTGCCGTGTCATCGCAGCCATATGGATTATCTGCTGTTGTCCTATGTGATCTATCAGAGCGGCTACGCCATTCCGCACATCGCCGCTGGCGTGAATCTCAATTTGCCGGTAATCGGCCGCATCCTGCGGCAGGGTGGCGCGTTTTTCATTCGCCGCAGCTTCGCCGGCAATGCGCTGTACACCACGGTCTTCACCAAGTATCTCGGTCTGATGATGGCGCGTGGTCACGCCATCGAATACTTCATCGAAGGCGGACGCAGTCGTACCGGCCGCCTGTTGCAGCCCAAGACCGGCGCGCTGACCATGACGGTGCGCAGTTTCCTGCGCGATCCAAAGCGCCCGGTGGCGTTTGTGCCGGTGTATTTCGGCTACGAGCGCGTGGTTGAAAGCAGCACCTATATCAACGAGCTTTCCGGCAAGCCCAAGGAAAAGGAAAGCATCTGGGGCATGCTCAGAACCCTGCCGGCCTTGCGCCGTCGCTTCGGCAAGGTGCATGTCAGCCTGGGCGAGCCGATCCGTCTCGATGAGTTGCTGAACCGGCATGCCCCCGAATGGCGCGGCGCGCCCGTCGAGGAAAAACCCGCGTGGATGGGCGCGCTGGTCGATGAGCTGGCGTCGCGCATCATGCGCAACATCAACAGTGCCGCCTGCGTGACGCCCGTCAATCTGCTGGCGGTGGTGCTGCTGGCCACGCCCAAGCAGGCCATGCTGGAGGCGGATCTGCAGCGGCAACTGACGTTGTATGCATCGCTGCTGCGTCGGGCGCCTTACTCGAAATGGGTAACCATCACCGACATGCCCGCTGCGGGGATCATTGCCTATGCCGAGTCCATGGGCGTGCTGCGCCGTCGTCAGCATGCCATGGGCGATGTGCTGAACATGACGGAGCAAAGCGCCGTGGAGATGACCTACTTCCGCAACAATATCCTGCACCTGATGGTGCTGCCCTCGGCCATTGCCAGCTGTTTCCTCAATAATCGTCAGGTGCGCACCGAGGACCTGCAGCGTCTGGCGTGGCGCATCTATCCCTACATGTGCGATGAACTGTTCCTGCGCTGGAGTGAAGACGAACTGGCAGAGGTCGTGCAGGAGACGGTGCGGGATTTTGCCGCGCACGGCCTGCTTGACTCCACTGACGATGGCGCCAGCTGGTCGCGGCCGCCGGTGGGCACTGCCGAGGCGGTGCAGCTGTCGGTTCTCGGGCAGCTCAGCATGCAGATTGTCGAGCGTTACTACCTGGCCATTGCGCTGCTGCTCAAGGCCGGCAGCGGCCGCATCAGTCAGGATGCGCTGGAGCAGCAATGTCATCTCATGGCGCAGCGCATGTCGTTGCTGTACGAACTGAATTCACCGGAGTTCTTCGACAAGAGCCTGTTCAAGAATTTTCTGGATCTGCTGCGGGGACGCGGTGTGCTGGGCGTCAATGCCGAAGGCCGGCTGACGTACACCGACCTGCTGTTTGCAGTGGCGGATGATGCACAGCTGGTGCTGCACGAGCAGATCCGCAACAGTATCCTGCAGGTTACGCACCGCTGACAGCGGCGCGCGGTAAAAACCATGGAGTTCACCATCGACTTTGTCACCGTGCGCCGGATCGTGGCACAGGAAACCACGCAGGCGCAGTCGGAAATCGCATCCCTCGGCGCATTGACGGCCTATCGCAACTCCCTGCAGCGCCATGACGAACGGCTGCGCGCAGCGCCCGATGCCGGCTCGCTGGCCTGCAAACCGGGATGCGCGTGGTGCTGCCATTTTTCCGTGGATGTGCGTCCGGTTGAAGTGCTCAACATACTGGAGTTCATGCATCAGACTTTCTCAGTGGCCGAGCAGCAGCGTCTGCGTACCGAAATCGAAGCCAACGCACGCATACTCGGTCCCCTGGATGAAATGCAGCGCATGCAGCACACCCTGAAGTGTCCGTTTCTGAGCGAAGGTCGCTGCGCGATCTACGCGGTCCGGCCACAAACCTGTCGCAACTATCACGCCACCAGTTCGGCCGGGTGCCAGCTGTCCTGTGAACAGCCCGACAACTTCGACATCGCCCCCGAGTATGCGCCGCTGGTGTATCAATCCGGCGCCGCGCATGTCGATGCCTTTTCCAGAGCCATGCAGGATGCCGGCTACGATATCGCGGCCTATGAATTCAGCAGCGCACTGGCTGAGGCGCTGGCGCAGACTGCCATCATGCGGCAGCGCTTTGCAGCCGGGTTACCGGTGTTCGTCGCCACCGCAGGCGCCGATGTGCCCATGGAATTCCTCGATCTGGACTGACCGGGGGTTTTTCTGAAGGCCGGCGCCCGCGTTCAGCGCTATCCTGAGCCTGCCACCCATGCCGAGGACACAGTCATGATCCATCCGAACGTGGCGGCGCTGCTTCTGAAAATACGCGAACTGGAAGAAGAGCTGGAGGCCGAGCTGGCCAGACAGCGGGCGCAATTCCGTTTCACGCTGCAGCAGCGCAAGGTGAGCTTCGAGCGCGACGTGCGGCAGCGTCACCGGCTGCTGCGCAGGCGACTATCCGCTTATGTGCTGGGCGCAAGACCCCTGATCCTGCTGAGCGCGCCGGTGATATACGCGATGATCGTGCCATTCGTGCTGCTGGACCTGTTTGTCACGCTGTATCAGTACATCTGTTTTCCGGTGTACGGCATCGAACGCGTGCGCCGCACTGAATACCTGATCTTCGATCGCGTTCATCTGGCCTATCTCAACGGCATTGAAAAACTCAACTGCCTGTACTGCTCGTATGCCAATGGCGTGATCGCCTATGTACGCGAGATTGCCGCCCGCACCGAGCAGTACTGGTGCCCGATCAAGCACGCCCGCCGCCTGCGCGCCGCGCATGATCGCTACCACAGGTTCAGCGAATTCGGCGATGCCGAGCACTACCAGAAAGATCTGGAAGCGCTGCGCAGGGAGTTGCGCAACAGCCGCGGGAGCTGAACACGTAGTCCCTGCAGCAGGTTAGGTGGAATCCACGTTCGCACACGGCAATTTACGGTGCAAAGTGTGCACTGCACGGAAATTACGAGGTGCCTGTCATGAACAGCAAATTGTTTACCTTCGCCGCCATGCTGGTGGCGTTGCTGGCGTTTCCCGCCGGCGCTGCACTGGCCGCCGATGAACACGCCGCGCACCATCCGGCAGACAGCACTGCACCCCCTCCTGCCGATGCAATGTCGAACATGCAGAAGATGCGCGAACAGATGGCTGCCATTCGCGCCACCAGGGACTCGACGGAGCGCGCCCGTCTGATGGATGAGCACATGCAGACCATGCAATCCATGATGCAGCAGATGCGCGGACACAATGGCTGCATGATGATGGGCAATGGCATGCAGATGAAGGAGGGGCAGGCCGGGGGCGGCATGAACATGATGCAGATGATGATGGAACAGATGCAGCAGCATCAGGAAGCAATGCGCGGAGCAGGCAAGTAGGGATTGTTCTGTTCGGCACTGCAGCCCGCCGAATTCATGGGCCGCACCTGTAGCCCGCCACGTATGGCGTGACGGGCTTGACTCTGGATCATGCTCCAGGGTTTAGACTTTGCACATCGGTGCAGCAACAGGTGCCTCATGTCAGCCTTGTCCATCGGCCAGCTGGCCAGATCCGCCCACGTGGCCGTCGATACCATCCGGTTCTACGAGAAGCAGGGCCTGATGCCGCGTGCTGCGCGGCGCGCTTCCGGCTATCGCGAATACGGCAATGATGATGTGCGCAGGTTGCAGTTCATCCGGCGAGCCAAGGAGCTCGGCTTCTCACTGGAAGAGATTGCCGGGTTGCTGGCGCTGAGACACTCGTCCGGTCGCGGCGTTGAAAAAGTCAAAGCCGTGGCGCGCCAGAAGTTGCAGCAGGTGGATGCCAAGCTGGCGGAACTGCAACGGCTGCGCGCCGTACTGTCGGAGCTGGTCGCCGCCTGTCCGGGACATGGCGCCACCGAAGCCTGTCCTATTCTGCGCGCTTTCGACGTCAGCGAAGGAGTTGAGCCATGAAGCACGAAGATGGCCGCCATCAGGGTGGCGCAACACATGCGGCTGTCGACGAGCTCCATGCCGATCCGGTTTGCGGCATGACGGTGGCCGTCAATCCTGACAAGTCGGCTGAATACAACGGGACGACCTACTACTTCTGCAGCCACAGCTGTGTGGTGAAGTTCAAGGCTGAGCCGAACAAGTACATGACGGCACGTCCCGATGCGCCGCAGCAGGCGGATCACTCTTGCTGTGCGGTGAATTCCGGTGCGCATCATGCTCATCACCGACACCCTCTCCCGGGGGGAGAGGCAAACAAGACGGATGCAGCAACGCAATGGACCTGCCCCATGCATCCGGAAGTGATCAGCGACAAGCCCGGCAATTGTCCCATCTGTGGCATGGCGCTGGAGCCACGCATGGTATCGCTCGAGGACATGGAAAATCCCGAACTCAGGGACATGACCCGGCGCTTCTGGATCAGCACGCTGCTCACCTTGCCGCTGCTGGTGATCAGCATGAGCGATTTCATTCCCGGTTTGAACCTGCATCACCTGTTCGGCGTCGAGGGATTCAACTGGCTGCAGGCCGTGTTGGCTACACCGGTAGTGCTGTGGGGAGGCTGGCCGTTTTTCGAGCGTGGCTGGGCCTCGTTTAAGACCTGGCGCCTGAACATGTTCAGCCTGATCGCTATCGGCACCGCAGCTGCCTATGTGTTCAGTCTGGTGGGTCTGCTGTTTCCGGAGCGGTTGCCCGAGGCGTTCAAGATGAGCGGCATGACGCCGCTGTACTTCGAAGCTGCGGCGGTGATTGTCACGCTGGTGTTGCTGGGGCAGGTTCTGGAATTGCGTGCACGTTCGCAAACCAGCAGCGCCATCAAAGCATTGCTGTCGCTCGCACCCAATAGGGCGGTGCGTGTTGCGGCGGATGGCACGGAACAGGAAGTGCATCTCGATGCCATCCAGCCGGGCGACATCCTGCGCGTCAAGCCCGGCGGCAAGGTTCCGGTGGATGGCGAGGTGACGCAGGGCGGCTCCAATGTCGATGAATCCATGCTCACGGGTGAGCCCATCCCTGTTGCAAAACATGCCGGCAGCAAGGTGAGCGCCGGTACTGTCAATCAGACCGGGTCGTTCCTGTTGCGTGCCGAGAAAGTCGGCGCGCATACGCTGCTCGCGCAGATCGTGCATATGGTGAGCGAGGCCAGCCGTTCGCGTGCGCCCATCCAGAAGCTGGCCGATCAGGTATCCGCCTGGTTTGTGCCCGCGGTGATTGCAACTGCGTTACTGGCCTTTGCAATATGGGCGATTGCAGGTCCGGTACCGGTGCTGGCCAATGCGCTCATCGTTGCCGTGTCGGTGCTCATCATTGCCTGCCCCTGTGCATTGGGACTGGCCACGCCCATCTCCATCATGGTGGGTATCGGTCGTGGCGCGCGCGAAGGCGTGTTGATCAAGGATGCGGAAGCACTCGAACTGATG
>SXGR01371877.1_pt1 | contig 10714 bp, 11 predicted proteins | sample 3174711 | NCBI WGS metagenome assembly SXGR01 (sample SAMN11356860, study PRJNA531348) | freshwater metagenome | isolation source: freshwater sample F1-60 | place: China: Fuxian Lake, Yuxi | collected 2017-12-25 | reverse complement strand
GTCACGTCGTGGCGCATCGCCTCGAAGTACGGGTTGTCCATCAAGGCGACGATGTTCGCCTTGGCGCCGGTGAAGTAGTTGTCGGCCGAGATGACCTCCGCGCCCGCTGCGAGCAAACGCTCGCACAGGTGCGAGCCGATGAAGCCCGCGCCGCCGGTCACGAGAATGCGCGATTTCACGAGGCGCCCTCCGTCTGAGGCCGGCGTGCGAGAAATGCCGGCCGGTATGAACCGCCCACCCAGCGCTTGAGCGCGCCCGGTACGCCGAAGGCATCGATGGCCTCGAAGCCCGCGCGCGCCATCATGGCGCGCACCTGGCCTTCGAGGAAGCTGTGGGGATGGGCCTCGACGAGGATCGAGCCGCGCGCCAAGCGGCGCGTCACATGCTCGAACCGCGCACGCCCGGCAACGGACAGGCAATCCACGCCCACCAAGATCGTGCCACCAGGCTTGAGCGCGGCGCGCCCGCGCGCCAGGACCGCCATGGGATCGCGCACGTGGTCGAGCACGTTGTAGGTGATGACCGTGTCGAACCCGCGCACGTCCAACTCTTCGCCCGCGCTCTGGAGGTACTCGCCCTCCTCCGTCAAGGCGTCGATCCAACCCACGAAGGGTGCCGCCCACGACGCGCGCGCCGCGGCCGTGTCGGCCAGGCGCCGGCGCGGCAGCGGCTCCACCTTCACCAGGCGCCGGATGGCCGCCTTGTTGGGATGGAAAGAGGCGAGACTTAGCCCCAACGGGCCGCAGCCGATTTCCAGGACGTCCTTGCCGTCGAAAAGGCGCTGGGCGCGGTCCGGACCGACGAGGGCGAGGAAGGCCGGCTTTTCAGCGGCGATGCGCAAGAGTTCGGCCACGTCGAGCCCGTCCCAATAGCGCGCCTCGGCCGCCTGGGCCTGGCGCCAGCGTGCCTCACCGGCAATTCCGGCGGATCGATGCGATTCAGCGCTCACCGTCACGGCGCTACACCTAACCCTTCGCGGGTCCGGCGGCAATTTCCGGCACCCCCGTGGCGGGACGCCACAGGCCCTTGAGGCGGCGCCCGACGCGTCGGAGTGCCACGCTGGGCTCGGCCGCCAACAGCCATTCGCGGCGGAGCGTCGCGAAATCGCCCAGCTCGTCCGGATAAAGCGCGCGCGTCTCGGCGACCAAGCGGCGAAACTCGCCGCGCGCCAGGCCCCCCGGCACGCGACGAAGAGACAAGGGTGCGCCCGTCGCAACCCCCAGCGTTTCGAGAAGCGCGAAGAACGCGCGCGCGGGACCCGCCAAATGCCCGGCCAGGAAGACGGCCTCAAGTTCGTGCCAATCAAGGTCTGGCGCCGTCCTCAGGACGCGGATGGCGTCGATAAGCTTCTTGGCGGCAAAGATGCTGAACTTGTCCTTCGCCGCATTCGACACCGAAAGCGCCAGCATGTGCTCGAACGATGGCACGCGAATGGGCCATCCCGCCGTCTCGACGGTGCGTGCGGCGCCAAAAATTGCGTCGGCGGAGAGTGCACGGTCCGCCGGCGCGTTGTCGCCCGCCGTGTGCAGATCGACATTGCACGCGCCGTCGGCCGATACATAGGGCGCCCAACTGGCCGTCGCGGTGAATCCCCACGGCCGGCCCGCACCGGCGCGAAATCGAAAACCGTGCACGGCAAGGCACGCGATCGCCCGCGACAGATCGCGAGGACGAACGAGCACGTCCAGGTCGCCCGAGCTGCGATCCTCCGGCGTCTCATAGAGCACGTGGGCGTTGGCGAATCCCTTGAGGTACACGGTGTCGATTCCCGCGTCGGCCAGGACACCGGCCCAGCGACGCTGCACACGGTACCGGAAGCGACTGTATAGGCGCGCGCGCGCAAGCTCGTCCGTGTCGAACAGCGCCGCGCCAAGCCGTCCCTCCACCGGCGCCAGGAGCAGGGCGGCATGGGCCGGCGCGATGATCTGCACGAGACGCCGCACGGCGGGTTCGAGGGCGTCGCGATCGGCCGGCAGAGGGGCCTGTGCCGGATCGGCCACGAGCGCCCAGAGTCCTCCCCACGCGACGGCCGAAGCGCGATCCATGTCAGGTGGTGTGCAGGAAGTCGCGCTTCGCGCGCTCAAGCACGAGGCAGGTAAGCGCCCCGGTGGCATAGGCGCCCGTGTCGATCCCGATGCGGTTGGACTTCACCTCCGGCGTGAAATGGATCGAATGGCCGTGGACGATCATTTTCGGGTGGAGGACACCGGAAGAAAGAAATTCCTGTCTGATCCACATGAGGTCTTGCGGCGTTTGGCGCTCGAGCGGCACGCCAGGCTTGATGCCCGCGTGCACGAAGGCGTAATCGCCTTCCATGTGCATGTAAGGCAGGGCGTCGAGGAAATCCTTGTGCCGGGGTGGAAGTGCGGCGCGAAACGCGGCCTGGGCGTGCTCGGCGCGTTCGTCGGCGCGCACGCGATCGCCCAGTCCCACGCCGTAGCTCAAGATCGTCGCAAGCCCGCCATTGGCAAACCACGACGGACCCATGGAGGCATCCTCCAGGAAGTCCAGCATGAAGGCTTCGTGGTTGCCCTTGAGATGCACGCTCTCGAACCCCTCAAGCGGCGCATCGACCAATAGTTCGACAACCTGGCGGGACTCGAGTCCGCGATCGACGTAGTCGCCCAAGTAGACCACGACCTTGCGCGCGATGGGCGCGCGGCGCGCATCCTCGACGATCTTGGCCCGAAGCGCGCGCAAGAGATCCGCACGGCCATGGATGTCCCCGATGGCATAGACCCGGGTGCCCTCGGGCACCCGGGGTTCCGCCGCCGACCGTCGCTCACCAAAGGGCCACATGGCATCAATCCGATTCGTCCGACCTTACCACGCGCGACCCCGCCCCTGGACCCGCGCGAAGGCCGCCTAGATATGGGGAAGGGCCCCCGCCATGGCATGGCCCTGCCATTGCTTTCGTTTGCCGGGACCCACAATTGCCGTGGCATTCGCCATGGCACGTGCAAGACGGAGGCCGGAGATGGCCGTGAGACCCGGAGGGAACAGCGAGGTGCGGCGCCTTATTGCAGCGGCCTTGGCCGAGGCCGAGCGCCACGGCTGGCAGGACTTCCAGATGCGCCATGCGGCACGGCGCGCGGGGCTGTCCGCCGCCCGGGCCCGTGCGCATTTCGCCCACAAGGAAGACCTGGCGGACGCCTGGTTGGCCGAAGCCGATGCGGCGATGTTGGCCGCCGCCGACGCGCTGGAGGACGCGAGCCCCGCCGAGCGCCTGGCCGGCACCCTTCTCGCCTGGCTCGACCATCTGTCGCCCCATCGGCGCGTGGCCGCGGGGATTTTCGCCGGCCGGCTCTATCCCTTCCATCCGCACGATGTCGTGCGCCAGGTGCTGTGGACGTCGCGGACGGTGCAATGGTGGCGCGAAGCGGCGGGACGCGAGGCACGGTCCCCGCGGCGGCAGGCGGAGGAGATCGCGCTCACCTGGATCTTCGCGGCGACGCTCGTGCGGTGGTCGCTCGACGCGAGCCCTGGCCAGGCCCGCACGCGCAAATTCCTCGGCGCGGCGTTGAGAGCGGCCGGGCGCGCGGCCAAGACAGCGGGACGTCTGGCGTGCGCCGCTTCGCCGCGCGCCATTAGGCCGAGAACGGTGCGGAGGCGGTCGGCGCAGAGCTGACCGCGCCCGTCGCCGATCCGATCGCGGCCTCGAACGCGGCACGCCCGCCGCGGTTATCCAGGTGATTGGCCAACGCGGCGACCACCCGGCGATCGTAGGCGCGGCCGATTTCGGCGAACAGATTGACGAGTGCGTCGTCCACGCCAAGGACGGGCCGGTGCGCGCGCGGGCTGGTCATGGCGACGAAGGCGTTGGCCACCGCGACGATGCGTGCGGTCGTGAGAATCGCCTCGCCCACGAGGCCCGCGGGCCCGCCCGTGCCGTCCCACCGCTCGGCCGATTGCCGGATCGTGTCGGACACGGGGCCGTCGAACTCGACGGACGCGACGAAATCCGCGCCGGCCAGCACGCTATCGCGAATCTTCTGGCGCTCCTCCGCCGCCAAGGGACCCGAACGCGTCAGCACGGTCTCGGGCACCAGAATCTTGCCGAGATTGAGAAGGCTGCCTGCGAACTCGGCGGCCTCCCGCTCCGCTTCCGGCAGTTCCATTTCCGCCGCGATCGCACGCGCGAGCGTGCCCGCGCGCAAGGAGTGGTTGGCCGCGTGGGGGTCGCGGCGGTCGACGGCGGCGAGCAGGCACTCGACGAGCCGGCGCAAGGTCCGCTCGCGCCGTTCGCGTTCGGACACGACATCGGTCACGTCCTCCTCGACGACAAGCACGCCGCCGGGCGCCTCGTCGTGATCGAGAAGCGGCACATGGGCCGATTGCAGGATGCGCGCGTGTCCGTTGAGTCCCACGCGCTCGACGGCCGTGGCGACGGCACGCGCGGCCCAGGCCTGCTGATTGAGAAGCTCGTAGCGCCGCGCGTGATCGGGGCCCATCACCGCCGCAAGGCTCTTGCCCAGCATATCCGTGGCATCCACGCCCGCGCGTTCGGCCGCGCGGCGATTGGCGAATCGATACTTGTTCTCGCGGTCCGAGACGAAAATGACATTGGGCGCGCTGTCCGTGACGAGACGCAGGAACTTGCCCTGCTTCTCGTGGCGGTCCGCCAGGTCGCGGAACTGCGCCATGGCGGCCTCGGCGCGGCGCGAGGCACCGTGTCGCCAAGCCGCGAGCAACGCGGCCCCCGTCGCCGCAACGGCGAGCACGAGAATCCCGAGGAGACGGTCGAGCCGGGCATCGCTGTCCGAGAGCGCCTCGGCCCGATCGACCTTTTGCACAACCATCCAAGGCGTCCCCGCAACCGGGCGCGCCAACGCCAACACCTCCACGTCGCGGTAGTCGCGGCCGAGCCAAAATCCGCCGGTCCCCTCGACAGCGCGTGCGTCGACGAGATCCGCCGTGTCGCGCGCCAGGCTGCGGGCAAGAGGTGCCGTGCCGTCGGCCAAGGGCGAGAGGAAGTCGATCATGCCGCCGCGCGCGCGGACGAGCGTGGCCTCAAGCGAGCGCTCGACCGCGCCAGGCTGGGGCAGGAGGCCAAACAGATCCGGTCCCGCCTCACGCAGGCCGAGGATGGACCCCACGCGATCCGCAGGCTTGGCGCTGCCTTGTACCGCGTAGACGGGAACAAGAAATCCAACACGCGGCCGGCCCGATGCCATCGCTTCCATGTCGAGGAAGGCGCGCTCGGCCGCAACGTGCTGCGCCACGAAGGCGGCCAGCGCGCCGTCCATGGGCGGGACGTGTGCCGTGGCCGCGACGATGCGGCCCTCGCGATCGAGAATGGCGATGCCGGTGGGTGCCATGCGGGCCGGTTCGCCCTGCACGGCGGGCGCGGGCGGCTGGGCGAAGCCCGTGCGCGCCGCCGTAACGGTCAGCAGCAATTCCAGGTAGGCCGCTTGTGCGCTGGAGTCCGTGACGCGCCTGGCATCGCCTGCCGCGGCGAGAAGTTCCGTCATATAGATTTGCAGCGACGGATTGGCGGCCAGGCCCTGAAGCTCGGCATACTGCGCATCGACCCATCGGCCGACCGCCGCCACGCGGCTGTCCGCGACGATGGCAAGACGCGTCTGCCACGCACGCACCTCGCGCGCACGTTCCGCCTCGACATATTGGACGACCAGCACCAGTGCCGCGGCCACCAGCGCGCCGAGCAGAAGGGCCGTGGCCAGGACGCGTTCGCGCGCGCCCGACAGGATGGATCGAGTCATGGTGTCCGTCGCCGCAGAGGGCGGCCAGACCCATGTTCTAGGGATTCGCGATTGATGTTTCGTTAACGCTTCCGCTTCAGTTCCGGTTAAGCACGGCGGTCCCACACTCCGGCGGGCCAAGGCGAGGTTGGGAGCGGAATATGAACGGGCGAAGCCCATGGCGGGCGGCGATGTTCGGTCTTCTCGCCGGCCTCCTCGCCGCAGAACCTGCTGCCGCCGGCATGCCGCCCCTGTTCGGCACGCGCGAGGTGCGCTCGGACGACTTGAAGCCGTTCCAGAAATGGCTGGGCGCGTTGGAGAAGTACGCGGCCGAACGACTCCAGATGGACTCGGGCTGCGTGCCGGGCGCGCTCGAACGCTGCCGACTCCAAGTGTGGAAGTCATTCCTCGAGCGCACCGCACCGCTCGACCGTCGCGCGCAGATCGAAGCGGTCAACCGCTTCGTGAACGAGCATGCCTATGTGCTCGACATCGTGAATTGGGGGGTCGAGGACTATTGGGAATCGCCCAAGGAACTGCTCGATCGCAACGGGGATTGCGAGGACTACGCCATCGCCAAGTTCATCTCGTTGCGACTGCTCGGCATCGAGAACGACGCCATGCGCATCGTCGTGCTGCAGGATTTGAATCTGCGCATCCTGCACGCGATCCTGGTGGTTCGGCTGGACGAGCAGGTCCTCGTGCTCGACAACCAGATTCGCGCCGTGATTCCCATCGAGCGTATCCGCCACTACAAGCCCGTCTATTCGATCAACGAGCGCCACTGGTGGCTTCACCGGCCGATGCCCTGAGGGCACGCCCACAGGCTGGCACCAAACCTGCATCATGGTAGGGTCGAACACGCCCCGGGCCGGCCTGGCTTCGGCTCGCCGGTGTTGATTAATATATTGAAATAACATAATAATTCAGACCCACATGGACGGCGCGACCGCCTCGACCAAGCCGGCCCAGGCCCGGATGAGTTCCGCGGCCGACAAGCTAACCGTGGCGGCCGGCACGCTCAGGGTCTCGGATGCCATGGTCGTGGTGGTGGCGCGGGTCGTGGCCTACGGCCTTCGTCACGGCACGCTTGCCGCTCCGGACATCTACATCACCGCACTGGGTGTGGGCGCGCTTCTCACGCTGAACATTTTCCATTTGGCGCGCCTCTATCTGCCGGAGCGGGCGCGCCGGCCAAGCGCCACGCTCGACCGCGACGCCGCGGCCGAATCGCTCGATAAGCTCATGGTGGCGCGCCGCGAGCGCGACATCGCGTACCGCACGCGCGAGCAGCAGCGCTCACGCCTGGAGAACACGGTGTTGCGCGCGCCGGTGGAGGGCATCGTTCAGAAGCTTGCCATTGCCGCCGCGGGCCAATCGGTGCGCGGGGGCGATCCCATCATGAACGTCGTTCCGGTGGGCGATTCGCTCATCGTGGAGGCGCAGGTGGGCAACCAGGACATCGGCTATATCCGCGTCGGTCAGACCGCCACGGTGCGCGTGCTGACCTACGACCACATCAAGCACGGTACGCTCGAGGGCGTGGTGGAACAGATCTCCGCCGACGCGGTGGAAGACCAGAAGACGCGGGAGTTCACCTTCCCCGTCGTCGTGCGCACCGCCAAGACCTATCTGGGCGACACGCCCGGCCAGTTCCCCGTCGCGCCCGGCATGTCGGCGGAGGTGGACTTCAAACTCGGCCGGCGCTCCGTGCTGTCCTATCTAACGGACCGCATGGAGGCGACGACAAGCAGCGCCTTCAGGGAACGCTGACGACGAATCCTTCGGCCAGCAGGCGGTCGAGGGTCGCGGCCGCGTCGCGCGCGAAGGTCGCGTCATCCCCCTCGGGAAACGCCGCGCGAAGGAGAAACACGATCTCCTCGCGGCTCGCGGGTTCGGCCAACGCCCTCCAGATTCCGGCCGCCATCGGATTGAGGTGGAACACCTCCTCGGTCCGCGGCTCGACGAGAAAGATGTCGTCGTCCACCTCCGTCGCGCTGATACCTTCTTTCTGGCGATAGCGCGTCATGCCGGCCCACCGTGCCGCGCCAGCAGGACGGCCGCGGCCTCACGGCTCGACGCAAATTGCATTACATCCGCCGGCACCGCCGCCGCCAACGCCGCCAGGCGCCCGACGAGCCCAGCCACAGACACGCCCGGCGCGAAGGCGTGGCGCAGAAGCGCCTCGGTCACAATCGCCCGCGACGCGGATGCGAGCGAGGTGGGTTCGCCCTCGCGACGATCGAGAATGGCGAAGCCCGCCAGCTTGCGCGCCTCGCCGAACGAAGCCGCCACGGACGCATCGGGGCCGAGCCACAGAAGACCCTGCCCTTCGCGCACGCGATGGGCGTCGAGGAAGCGGCGGAACGCCGCGCCTGCGTCTTCGGGAACCGGCAGGCGGAGCTTTGGCGCCAAGCCCTGCGCGATGCCGTGCGGTGTCGCGCCGAGTTCCACGATGATCCGGTCGTCGCCGAAGAAGCGTGCGCCCTGTGCCGCCGCGTGAAGGCCGACGGAGCTTTTTCCCGCGAAGGACGCGCCTAGGCACACGACCAGCCCCGCGCGCGCCTGAAAGCTCGCAGCATGAAAGGAGACGAGCGATTCGCGCCCGCGAACGAGGTGCGCGATGAGCGAGCCGACCAGCATGTGCGCGGCCTCGACCGCGTTCGCCGCGATTTGGGACTCGAGACCCGGCACGTCGACGGCGTAGCCCGTATCCGTCGGCGTGATTCGCAGATGGGGCACCCCACCCGCCTCCTCTCGCCACGGCCAGTCCGCGAAGAGCAGGCGAATCGTGTCCATCGCGTCTTCGGGCACGCGAACGCGGATCGTCTCCGACAAGCCGTCGAAGACGAGATCGAGGGACCGCGTGCGCGTCGGGGCATCGTCCATGGCGCAAGCAATTTGGCACGGACGGCAGGTCCGCGCATCTTGGTGCCGGTAGCCCACGCGGCGTCGATCGCGCAAGATGCGGCCATGGCCGCCCCCTCCCACGCCGCGTCGCGCCCGCCCGCCATCCTGGCGCGCGGACTGACCAAGCGCTTCGGCGCCGTTTGCGCCGTGGATGGCATCGATTTCGAGGTCGGCCATGGCTGCGTGGTGGCCCTTCTCGGCGGCAATGGCGCGGGCAAGACGACGACGCTTGCCATGCTCATGGGCCTCGTACGCCCGACGGCCGGCACGGTGCGCGCCTTGGGCGTCGATATGGCCGAGGACCGATTCCGCGCACTGCCGCGCATGAACTTCTCCTCGCCCTATGTGGAGCTGCCCCGCGCACTCACGGTCGAGGAAAATTTGAAGGTGTTCGCACGCCTCTATGGCGTGGCGAACGCCCGCGCGCGCATCGCACGGCTGGCCGAAGAGCTGGACGCGACGCGCTTCTTGAAACGCCCGACGGGCAGCCTCTCGGCTGGCGAGAAGACGCGCGTGTCCCTTGCCAAGGCCTTGCTCAACGCGCCCGAACTGCTCCTTCTGGACGAGCCCACGGCATCGCTCGATCCAGACGCGGCCGATTGGGTGCGCGCCTATCTCGACCGCTACCGACACGATATCGGCGCCGCCATCCTCATGGCCTCGCAAAACATGGTGGAGGTCGAGCGTCTGTGCGACGACGTGCTCATCATGCGGGCAGGAACGATCGTCGACCGAGGCACGCCCCAGGCCCTCATCGACCGATTCGGGCGCGACACATTGGAGGAGGTCTATCTCGACATCGCCCGGCGGCGCGGCCGGGGCGCCGAGGCGGCGTGAGGCGGCCATGAGCGTGGTCGAGGTCTCGCCCCGGCGCATCGGCGCCATGGTGCTGCGCCACGTCTACATTCTCAGGCGGTCTTGGCCACGACTGTTGGAACTCATGTATTGGCCCACGGTGCAGGTGCTTCTGTGGGGTTTCATGACGCAGTTCCTTCTGACCAACAGCTCCTGGCTCGTGCAGGCAAGCGGGGCGCTGTTGGCCGGCGTTCTGCTATGGGACGTGCTGTTCCGCAGCCAGTTGGGCGTCACGATCTCGTTCCTGGAGGAACTGTGGTCGCGCAATCTGGGCCATCTGTTCATCAGCCCGCTCCGGCCCCACGAGTTCTGCCTGTCGCTCATGCTGATGAGCGCCATCCGCACGCTGATCGGCATCCTGCCCGCCGCCTTCCTGGCGAGTCCCGCCTTCGGCTACTCCATCGTCTCCATGGGCCTGCCGCTCATGGCGTTCTTCGCGCTGCTTCTCGTCTTCGGTTGGGCGCTCGGGATCGGCATCACGGCGGCGTTGCTGCGCTACGGCCTGGCGGCCGAGAACATCGCCTGGCTCTTGGTCTTCGCCTTCGCGCCCATCTCGGGCATCTACTATCCGGTGTCGACCTTGCCCGATTGGCTGCAACCCCTCGCGTGGGCAATGCCGGCGGCGCATGTCTTCGAGGGCATGCGCGCCGTCCTGTTCGACGGCGTCTTCCGCGTGGACCTGTTGGTGAGCGCGCTTCTGCTCGATCTTGCCTATCTGGCGGCGGCGGCAGGTCTCATGGTGTGGAGCTTCGCGGTCGCGCGCCGCGACGGGCTTCTGCTGCGGACGGGCGAGTAAGCGCCCCCGCGAGTACGTTCCTAAGGCGCCGGGCCGCTCACGCCCGCTTCGGCGAAGCTCGCCATGCCGTTGTGGCACGCAAGCGCGGCGCGCAGAAGGCCGAGCGCGAGCGCGGCACCGGAGGCTTCGCCCAGGCGCATGTCGAGCGCGAGAAGCGGCACCTTCGAAAGGCGCGCAAGAAGGCGCTCATGGCCCGGCTCTGCCGAGCGGTGCGCCACGAGACAGTGATCGAGCGCGCCGGGCCGCGCCCGCTCGAGGACGGCCGCCGCCGCCGTGCAAGCGAAGCCGTCGAGCAGCACCGGCAAGCGCGCCATACGCGCCGCAAGGATGGCACCCACGATGGCCGCGAGTTCATGCCCGCCGAGGCACCGCAGCATCTCGAAGGCGTCGCCCGCGTCCGCGTGCCGCGCCGCGCCGTCCGCCACCGCGCGGCGCTTGCGGGCCAGCGCCG
>SXGR01244872.1_pt1 | contig 10714 bp, 10 predicted proteins | sample 3174711 | NCBI WGS metagenome assembly SXGR01 (sample SAMN11356860, study PRJNA531348) | freshwater metagenome | isolation source: freshwater sample F1-60 | place: China: Fuxian Lake, Yuxi | collected 2017-12-25 | reverse complement strand
TTTGTGGGCCTTTTCCGGGCGATGGATGGCCTGCCGGTCACCATTCGTTTGCTCGATCCACCGCTGCACGAGTTCCTGCCTCACGATAATGCAGTGCGTCGGCAACTCGCATCGCAGCTCGGGGTGACCTATGACTTTGTCGTCGAGCGCATCAAGGCGCTGCATGAAGAAAACCCGATGCTCGGTTGCCGCGGTTGCCGGCTCGGTGTGCTTTACCCGGAAATTACCGAGATGCAGAGCCGCGCGATTTTCGAAGCGGCCGTGCAGGTGACCAAGGAACTTCGCAAGAAGGGGAGCAAAGGCGCTAGTAAAAACGCGATGGTGCGACCAGAAATCATGGTTCCGCTCGTTGGGTTCAAAGCCGAACTCATGGACCAGGTGGAGATCATTCGTCGTGTCGCCGATGGCGTCTGTGCGAAGGCCGGCATTGAGCTCGAGTATCAAGTTGGAACGATGATCGAAGTACCTCGTGCAGCGATCACCGCCCAGGAGATCGCTGAAGTGGCCGAGTTCTTCAGTTACGGCACCAATGACCTCACGCAAATGACCTTGGGTCTTTCGCGCGATGACATGGGCTCGTTCTTCGAGCAGTACCGGCAGAAAGAAATCTACGCCAGCAATCCCTTTGCGAGCATCGATCAGACCGGTGTTGGCCGGCTTGTTGTATACGCGGGAGAAGCGGGCAAAAAGTCACGGCCGGATCTCAAACAAGGTGTCTGCGGTGAACACGCAGGAGATGCGGCTTCGATTGATTTCTTCCATCGCGCAGGTCTTGATTACGTGAGCTGCTCACCACCACGCGTGCCTTCAGCCCGATTGGCAGCGGCGCAGGCGGCGCTTCGCAACCCGTCTTAAGCGCGACTGTTCAAAGAAAAAAAAGAAGCAAAAAGGGGAGTGATCGATGAGCGAAGTTGAAATTCGCAATGAAGGCCATGTGCGCTGGATCGTGCTGAATCGACCAGAACGCATGAATGCCATCACCGGCACGATGCTCGGTGAACTGAACGAGGCGCTTAAGGCAGCGGACGACGACCCGACTGTACGTGTGGTTCTGCTGACGGGAGAAGGCAGAGCCTTTTGTTCAGGCCTTGATCTGAAGCAAGCAGCTTCAGGCGAGGGAATCGGTGGTTCCGGATTGGCCAATGCGGGTGTGCGACACTTGTCGACGCGGGAGATCTGCACCGTCACGCTGCAACGCGTGGACACGCCAGTCATCGGTGTCATCAACGGCGCTGCTGCAGGTTATGGGCTCGACCTCGCCCTCGGCTGCGACATGCGCATCATGTCGGATCGAGCCATCCTGATGCCGGGATTCGCGAAGATGGGTGTGATTCCGGAAAGTGGCGGGACCTGGTATCTGCCAAGACTTCTCGGTTGGGCGAAAGCGTGTGAAATCGCCATGCTCGGTGAAACCCTCAGTGCTGAGAAATCTCAAGGGTATGGCCTCGTGAACAAGGTGGTCCCTGCAGACTCACTGAAGGAAGAGGCGATGGATTGGGCCAATACCATTGCAGCGAATGCACCGCTTGCGATTCAGGAAATGAAGCGGCTCTTCCGGCATGGGCTGACACAAGATTTCGAAAGTCACTCGCACCATGTGCTGTTGTCCGTGCTCAACCTCTTCAAGTCGCAGGACTTTCGTGAGGGTGTGCAGTCGTTTATGGAGAAACGACCGCCGGAGTTCAAAGGGCGATAATCACCTAGGCGCTCGCAGGCCGAGCACCTTTTCCGCCTCATCTCTAAGTTCACGTTTGAGAATCTTGCCAGACGCGGTACGTGGCAGCGGCGTGTGCACGAATCGCATGTAACGAGGCACCTCGAATTTAGCGAGGTGTTGACCGAGGAAGTCCCGGAGCCCCGCTTCATCCACGGGGGTTTTTAGATAGATCGTGGCCCCAACTTCCTCGCCCAATCGTTCATCGGGAACCGCATAGACTGCCGCTTCGAGTACCTCGGGATGCATGATGAGCGCAGCTTCCACGGTTCCGCAGCCGATGTTCTCACCACCGCGGATGATGAGGTCCTTAATCCGGTCGACGATGAAGAGATAACCTTCTGAATCGAGATAGGCGACATCACCGGTTCGAAACCAGCCGTCGTTGAATACGGTGGCGTTGACGTCAGGCCGGTTCCAATACTCACGAAAAAGACTCGTACCACGTATCAGGAGTTCACCTCGTTCGCCGGCTTGCAGGGTGCTGCCCGCATCATCGATGACCTTGAGTTCGAGCACCGCAGAACAACGTCCTGAGCTGGCAGGTCGTTCGAGGTAGTCGAGCCCACCGATACCGGTGCCGATGGCGTTGGTTTCTGTCATGCCCCAACCGGTGTTGGGTAGCGCGGTGGTAAAAGCTGCATCGATCTGACGAACCTGCTCAGGCGCGCGTGGCGCACCACCTCCACCCACTGACTGCAAGGACGACAGATCTCGATTCGTTTCCCGAGCGACGCGTACGAGATCACCGGTCATCGCCGCCGGTGCGGTGAAGGATGTGATCCGCTCTCGTTCGATCAGCCCCGCGGCCTCTTGCGGATCCCATCGATACATACACACGAGCTTGCGTTGTGCACGGTACGACTGCAGGAACACGGCATGTGACCCGGTCACATGAAAGAGAGGCACGGCAAGCAAGGTGGCAGGCTGGTGGGGGAGCGGTGGTGCCGTTACGCCCGAAACCCGAGCGCCGGCTTGCACGTCGAGTTCCCACGAAAGGAGTGCAGTGAGGATGTTGCGGTGGGTGGAGACAACACCTTTGGGATGACCTGTGGAACCCGACGTATAAAAAATGGTTGCCGCATCATCAGCCGGAACCAGAACCTCGGGCATCTTCCTGCCCAGATATGGAGCTATCCGAATGTGAAACTCTTCTTCGCGCGATCCTTCCATCGGCCGAACGGTCAGAATTTTTACGCCGACGGTGTGTCGAGAAGGTGCTAGGCGCTCCAGGCGCTCCTGATCGCAGACCAGGAGTCTTGCGCCCGAGTCCTCCAGTCCGTACACCATTTCCTCGGTTTGCCACAGTGCATTCATGGCGACGGCAATGGCGGCAATGGACGTGATGCCCATGAATGCGGTAACCCACTCAGGGTAGTTACGCATGGAAATCGCCACGCGATCACCGCGCTGAATCTGATACTCACCTTGCAACAAGTGAGCAAACGCTGCGGCCTGGCTGTACGCGTCCCGGAAGGTAAGGCGTTCGTTCTGGAAAACTATAAAAGGCAAGTCGCTCATCGCACCGCTGAAGAGGGCGCCGAGGTGCTGCGGTGCATTCACGAAGACCTTGTAGTCACAGCCGCGAATCGATTCGGTTGTGAGCTCGTACGGTTGTCCGTTGGCCGTGAGTTCGGCAAGTGCTTCCTGGCGGGTCAAAGTCATGATGCAGTTCTTGTTTTTCTGAAATGGGACAGAGCGAGTGTAGCCTGACCGACCCGAGTACTGGGGATACGTTGCAGCGGGTTGGGTAGAATCGACTACACCAGGAAGGGAAGGTAGATATGGGTGGCGCCACGGGATTTCTCTGGCTTCGACTACGGCACCAACGGACGAGTGCGGAGCTTGCGCATCAGGCGCTCAAACAAGCGTGGGAACCGAAGATCACGCCCCATGGCTTAGGCGTCTGGGGTGCGTTTGCTGGTCACTTCGGACTCGATACACGGGAACTTGTCTTCATCGTCAACCATCCAAGGCGAGGCTACGATTTGCCCGGTGTGTTGGCTGATTTGCCGAACTCGGGCGTCGAAGTTGTTGAGGAGATCAACCTGATCCCAACAGCGCGCCCGTCCAACACGCTGCCGCTTAGCAGAGCGGGGTTGTATGTGCACCGCCTGTTCGAAATCGAAGCATCTCATGCCGATGAATTCGTGCAGCTTTCCGCTGCAGGATGGCAGACGCTCGAGAACAGCGACCGCTATGCGTCAGAGCCGATGGGACTTTTTCGCGAAAGTACATCAACACGAGCACTGATCCGCATGGTGTTGGTGACGTGGTACGACAGTTTTGCGTCCTGGCAGGAGTCACGAAACTTCCCGCCCGGCGCAGCGGTGAATTTCCAGCGACGTGCGGAATTGACGCTCGGCACGATCGCCTACGCGACTCGCCTGTTGCCGGTGGAGGCGGGTTGAAAGTACTGCTGCACATCAACAGTCTCGCTGTTGGTGGGGCTGAGGTCACTGTCGTAAAGCTTGCGGGTCACTGGGTGAAGCAAGGCCACGAAGTCGTAATTCTCACGCAGACTACCGTTGAGTCTGATCGGCTCCAAGTGCCGGAGGGCGTGCTTCGATTGACTACAGACACCGCCGGTGTTTCGCAGAGTCTATTCGATGGCCTTTCTCGAAACCTGCGACGGTTACGGCGCTTACGAAGGATGATGCGAACACTCAAGCCTGGCATGGTAATCGGTTTTTTGCCAACGGCGAATGTTCAGTTGTTGTTGGCTGGGATCGGGTTGGGTATTCGCACCTTTGTTGCAGAGCGCGCGTACCCTGAGCATCTGCAGCTACTACCCCTGCAGACAATAGTTAGAGATGTGATGTATCCGCGTGCCGCAGGCGTCGTAGTCCAGACTCGTGAAGGAGAAAGCTGGTACCAGAAAAGACTCAGCCTCCGTAACACGGTGGTGATTCCTAATGGCATAGCCTTGCCAATCCCGCAGCGCTTACCTCCCGCGCCCGAGGACAAGGTGGTCCCGCCGGACGCCAAGATCATCCTGTTCATCGGACGAATGGCGGAACCGAAATGTCCTGAGGTCGCGGTTGAAGCGTTTAGCGACGCGTTGGCTGATCGCGAGGAATGGCACTTTGTGCTGATCGGCAGTGGCGACAAACAACAGCTTGTCAGTGACGCAGCCGGCCAAGGGAAACTGCGCAGACGAGTCCACGTACTCCCTGAAGCAGGCAACACGGCGGAGTGGTACGAGCGTGCATCCATCTTCGTTTCGGTCTCCCGCTTTGAAGGGTTCCCGAATGTGCTTCTGGAAGCGATGGCACATGGTGTTGCTTGTGTCGCCTGGAATTGTCATCCAGGACCCTCGGAGATGATCGACGACGGCGTGAACGGCTGTCTTGTGCCGGTCAATGACGTGCAAGCGATGTCGCGGACGTTACGCGGGTTGGTGGAAGATCAGGATTGATTGAAGACGTTGGGTGTGAATGCGCGAGCGGTTGTCGATACGTTCAGTGATCAAAGGTTCTTCCGCGGCTGGGATGCACTTCTGGACAGCGAGCGTTGAAGCGATTCGGCGTTGCTGCTCAGTGCAAGTTGAACCACGCCGTCAGCATTGCAAAATCCCACAGCTGAACACCGAGATCGGCATCACCGCTCAAGTGGGCGTCGCGCATCGCGAGGACCGTTTCGACATGAAGCAAGCCCTGGCTGCGTAATGCAGACTCGGACAACACGTCACCGATCCAGAGTTTGAGTGGGCCACGCAATCAGCTGTCGAGGGGTACACCAAAGCCCTGCTTCGGTCGGTTGGTCAACGACTCCGGTACAAACTCGTTGAGGATTCTGCGCAGCGGCCGTTTTCCTCCCAGTGCATCGATCACCTGGTGACGAGGCAACGCAGAGGCGAAGGCAACCAAGCGGTGGTCCAGCAAAGGAATGCGAGTTTCCAATGAGGTGGCCATGCTGGCACGGTCGACCTTGGTGAGAATGTCGTTGGGTAGATAGGCGAGGGTGTCGGCCAGCGCAACTGCACGCCAAGGTGGTGCGGTGTGTACCCAATGATCGGTGTCGCCATAAACCGTCTTCGGTTCCGTGGCGCCTTCGATGAAAATCTCCGGGGTTTGCTGATGGGAAATCAGCTGGCGATACAACGATCGGTTATCCGGCTCCCGTAAAAGGTTGCTGATTTGTTGTAACCGCTGCGCGAGTGAACGATTAGCCCCTTGTGGATTGACGACCCTGAGCCGGCTTGAAAGCGATTGCACAGGCGCCGCGGTGAGCAGGTTAGCGATACCACTACGCAGGGTGCTTGGGGCCAGTGCACGCCATCGACAGGCGCGCTCCCAGAGGCGATAACGCCGGTATCCCCAGAAGAGTTCATCGCCACCATCACCCGACAGCGCTACGGTCACGTGTTGCCGACAGAGGCGGGACAACGCCCACGTGGGGATGAAGGAGCTGTCAGCGAAGGGCTCGCTGATCACAGAAGGAAGTTGTTCTACGGTATCGAGCAGCTCTGTAGCACTGACACACATGGTGGTGTGTGTCGTGCCGAGGTGGTCTGCAACAGCTTGGGCATAAGGCGATTCATCCCACGCTGATTCTTCGAATCCCATGGTGAACGTGCGAACCGGTGCTCCGGACATTTCCTGCATCAGTGCCGTTACCAGAGAGGAGTCAATCCCGCCCGACAGAAACGCGCCTACGGGAACGTCGGCCACGAGGCGTCTGCGAATGGAGCGGCGCAAGAGCTCGAGTAATCGTTCATCGACCTCTTCCGGGCGCTCCGGAATCTCTACCGCGGCGATGGCGGACTGCAGTGACCACCAGCTCTGTATGGTCGGGGTTCCTTGTCGTTCTGCAGCGGCACGCGTCAGTCGAACCAGGGTCCCGGGACGCACTTTGGATATACCGGAAAATGCCGATGTTTCGCTAACGAGATAGTTGTGGCGAAGGTAGCCCGCGAGTGCATCACGATCCGGGGAGAGTGCGCCGCCACAACCTGCTCGCAAACTGGATAGCTCTGACGAGAATATAAAGGCGCGACCTACCCAACCGTACCAGAGGAGTTTTTCTCCCAATCGGTCCCGGGCAAGATAAAGCGTTTGATCATGGCGATCGAAGAGTGCCAGCGCAAACATGCCGTCACAGAGGTTCAGTGCTTTTTCCAGACCAAGATATTCAATCGCTGCGAGCAGGACTTCGGTATCGCTATGTCCACGCCAGGTCAGCGCGGGCAAGTGGGATTTTAGGTCTGCTGCATTGTAGATCTCGCCGTTATAGGCGATGACGTAACGCCCCGATGCGCTGGTCATGGGCTGCGCGCCGGCTTTCGACAAATCGACAATGGACAGGCGACGGTGGGCGAATGCGACTGGACCTTCGGACCAGGTCCCGGAATCATCAGGGCCGCGATGATGAAGCGCAGCGCTCATTCGGGCGAGCGCGTTCTGGTCTGGCGAGTCCGAAGGGGAATAGATGCCGGCGAGACCACACATCAGTGTGTCTTCCTGTACATCACCTTGGGCGACAGTGCGGACGCTGAAGCGGTTCTCGGTATTGTTATTTGCCGAACACCTTTTTGAGCAATCCCGTCGTGCGTGCCGCGGGATTGCTGCGGATGTCTTGTTCCTGCTGGGCGATGACAGAGAAGAGCCCGTTGATGGCCTTGTCCGTCACATAGCCGTCTAGGTCTCCTGATTTGGTGGATTTACTCAGCAACGTTGCGCCCAGCGGGTTGTTGCCCACCGAACCTGTGAGCGACTTGTGCTTCTGGGTCACACCCGTAGCTGCAGTTTGTTCGGAAATGATGGGCAGGAAGGCGTTGTAGAGCTTCTCCTCACTGGATTGGCGAAAGAAATCCGTGGCTGCGGTATCGCCACCTTTCACGAGGCCTGAGGGCATCCTCCATCGACATGCCCCGTACCGCATCACCCAAAATGCCAGCCGCTGAAGGTACGGCTTTTTCTGCGGCTCGATTCATGGAAAGTTCAAAGGCATCGACCTGTTGTCCGGCACCTAACTGTTTGGCGAGGTCAGCGACCTTGCGAACTTTCTTTGGCACCAGAATCTTCACGGCCTGATCGCTGAAATAGCCATCCGGCTTGCCGAGTTGATTGATGGCGCGTTCAACACCTTTGGCGAGGGCTTCTTTGATGCCGCCGGCTGCATCACCTTGAGTGAGTGATCCGGTGTTGGAGCCGGCGCTTCGCGACTTGAGTGCACCCTTGAGGGTGTCTTCCAAAGATGCACTGAAAGCCAGTGTGGGCACCAGGCAGCAGAGTAAGGTCAAGAGTGTCCTGCGCATCGTCATGACTCCACGTGGATTTGGACACGAAGGATACCCGCGCCGATCACCTGACCCAACGATCATCCAAGACGCCGTTGTAAAAAACCGGTAAGACCGGGTGGGTGACGTCGTTTTACTTCACCACCCGTAAGGGCACGACAGCAGACGTCTCCTTGGATCCGGCAGTGCCACTTCGTTCGAAACCCAGTAGGGAGACATCTTTGTGGAAGAAGAGTGACCAATTCCACTCCATAAACAGACGCACCTTCCACGCAAAAGTGGGAATGCGCGCGAGGTAAAAGGCCCGCCATAGAAACCACGCACCGAGGCCAGCGACACGATGTCCATAGATCTCCGCCACAGCTTTTCGATGTCCGACTGCTGCCAGTTGTCCTTTCGCTTCATAACTGAAGGTTTTTTGTGAGTGGCCTTCAATGCTGGCGAGGAGGTTGTGCACGAGCAACGTCGCCTGTTGCACGGCGAACTGGGCAGTCGTCGGTGAGGGTGCATTGTCGATGGCATTCGGAACCACGGCACAGTCGCCGAGTGCCCAGATGTTGTCATAGCCCGGCACCTGGAGTGTCGGCCCCGTTTCGATGCGACCGCGGGCATTGGCAATAGGCAATGCGGTCACGAACGGATGGGCCTGAGCACCAATGGTGCTAATAACAGTGGCTGCATCGATGCGTGTGCCGTTATCGAGGGTGACGCCTCGCGCATCAACCGCGGAGACGCGAGTGCTCAGCTGAATGTCGATGCCGCGATTACGCATGATGCCTTCGGTGTAACGCCCTAGGGATTTACGCACTTCCGGTAGCAGGCGATCGCCGCTGTGGACGATGTGAACCTTGCAGTGGTCCGGGTTGACCCGTTTGAAGAGGGGAGCAGCTTCAGCGAGTAGGTCATGAATCTCCCCGGCTGCTTCGACACCACTGAATCCGCCACCAGCGACAACGAAATTCGTGAGCAATCGATTGCGGTCGTTGTCGTAGGTGAGGGTTGCTTCTTCGAGGCATCCGATGACGCGATTGCGTAGGTACAACGCATCTCCCAGCGTTTTGAGTGGCAACCCATGAGCGGCCATTCCGGGAACAGTATCGAGATTGGCATCGAGCCCTACGGCGAAGATGAGGTGCACGAACGGAATCGTGTCTTCGATGGGTTTGACGTAAGTGACGGTGCGTTTTTCCAGATCGATGCTGCCTACTTCCACCATGCGGATGCGGGTGCGTTTGAGGATTCGACGGAGCGGCACGACAACATGTCCAGGAAGCACGGATGCACCGACCACCTCCGGGAGCAGCGGGTTGTAGGTGATATAGTCGTTGCGACTGAGCAGGAACAGATCGAATCGTTCGGGCAGCTTTTTCTCAAGCGCTCGGGCGAGAGTTACACCCGCGAAACCGCCACCGATGATGACGATGTTCTCGCGATGATCGGAGCGTACGGTGTTGTCGGCGTTCATCATGAATGTTTGTATGTGGATCTCGATTCGGGGTTCCGGGTGCCAGACCTTTGCCGGGGGAAAAAGTTGCACGCCAGACACTACATCACTATGGCTGTTTCATCACTGCTAGGTGTGCTGATGTTCTCCGCCAACGCGGCTACGCCGCATCTTGGCAGCGCAGCGGCGCCGCGCCTCAATGAAATCCAGTTCATTGGCAGCCACAACAGCTACAAAAAAGCCATGAGTCCCACCTATGCCGCCGCGCTGCAGGCGACCAATCGTGCAGCGGCCATCACGCTCGACTATGCGCATCTGCCTATCGGCGCACAACTTGATTTGGGGATTCGCAAACTGGAACTCGATCTATTCAACAACCGCGCCGATGAGGATTTTACGGTCGGTCACGTGCAGGTCATCGACATGAACAGCCACTGCGAAGTACTGCGGGTGTGCTTGCGGTTGATTCGTGCGTGGTCCAAAACCCGTCCACGTCATGTGCCTATCTGGATTGGATTTAACTTAAAGGACGAGCCGGTATCGGGGCTTCCTGATCCGGCGCCGTTCGATGGTGTAGCACTCGATCGTCTTGATCGGACGCTGCGCGAAGGGTTAGGTGACACCATTCTGCAACCAGGAACCGTAGGGCCCGGACGATGGCCGAGCATCGATGATGTGCGTGGTCGATTCCTCTTGATTCTCGACCATACCGATCACAAGCGCGATCTCTACGCCAAGACCTGGCAGAAGCGGCCGATGTTTGTAACCGTTGAACCGGAACATCCTGCCGCAGCGGTGATGGTGATCAATGATCTAGTACTCGAGTTCGAGCGTATTCGTGAAAGTGTACTAGCAGGTTTTCTCGTCAGAACACGCGCTGATGCGGATACGCGAGAAGCACGTTCCGGAGATATCACGCGGCGCGACAAAGCACTCGAGTCAGGCGCACACGCCATCAGCACCGACTACTACATACCTGCGACACATTTTGGAACGGGCTACCTGGTCGATCCGGCAGTAGGTGTGCGCTGCAATCCGGTCACAACTAAGCAGGTGTGCCGAGTCGAGGAATGACGTCGTGTGTTCAAGCTATAGTTGAGGCCACTGTTGTGACGTTTAGGGCGTCATCAAAAATCGCGACCGCACGGGTCCACCCTGCAGATGCACCCCGAATCTTGTGAGGAAAACACGAGATGAAGAATCCATCCCCTGGCAGTACTTCGAGGAGTAGGCCGGCTCATCCCTTGCGGGTTCGCCCGCAGCCTGCCCCGAAGCGCGATCCCGACCTCGCGTCGACCGGCTATGGCTTGCAGTT
>SXGR01430235.1_pt1 | contig 10717 bp, 7 predicted proteins | sample 3174711 | NCBI WGS metagenome assembly SXGR01 (sample SAMN11356860, study PRJNA531348) | freshwater metagenome | isolation source: freshwater sample F1-60 | place: China: Fuxian Lake, Yuxi | collected 2017-12-25 | reverse complement strand
CGGGCATGGTCGAGGTGCTGTTCGACAGCTCGTACGCCTCGCGCAGCCGCCCCTCGGCGGTCAGGCGCCGCCAGTCGGGGATGTGGTTGTGGAGCGGGCACTGTACTGAGCAATAGGGGACGCCGCATTGCGAGCAGCGACCTGCCTGCTCCCCCGCCTTGGGCGGCGCGAAGCGGTCGGCAATCTCGCGGAAGTCGCGGTTGCGATCGTCGGCAGCGCGTTTCGACGGATAATCCTGCGCGGTTCCGACGAACTTCAGCGTGGCATTCATGGCGCGTCCTTCTCGATCCGAAGGCGCGTATAATTTCGCGGAAGCACGCTGTCACGCACAAAACAGTGCTTATGGCAGCGTAGCTTACCTATTTAGTTTTGCTGTGTCGACGCAGTTTGAGCTATCCCAAAGAAGCCTCGATCAATAGGGCCGGCTCGGATCTACCGGGCCAGCAGCCAGATCAGCGCAGCACTGCCCGCAATGATCCGATACCAGGCGAACGGCGCGAAGCCGTAGCGCGAGACGAGCGCCACGAATGCCTTGACCACCAGCAGCGCCACCACGAACGCCGCGGCAAAGCCGATCGCGATCGCGTGCAGGTCGTCGAAGCTGAGCAGCGCGCGATCCTTGTAGAGCGCATAGACCGTTGCCGCGGTCATCGTCGGCACGGCGAGGAAGAAGCTGAACTCCGCCGCGGTCCGGCGCTCGACGCCCATCAACAGCGCGCCCATGATCGTCGCGCCCGAGCGGCTGACGCCCGGCACCATCGCGATGCACTGCACGACGCCGATCGTGGCGGCGGTGCCGAGCGGCATCCCCTCGACGCTGTTGACGCGCACGCGCTTCACCATCCGCTCGATGACGAGGATCGCGACGCCGCCGACGATCAGCGCGACCGCGACGATCACCGGCGTCTGCATCGCCGCGCGCACCGCGTCATAGGCAACGACGCCGATGACGAGCGCCGGCGCGAAGCCGATCAGGATGTTGCGCACGAACCGCCACGCATCGGGCCGCCCGGCGATCATGCCGGTGCCGACGTTCCAGAAGCGCCGCCAATAGACGACCAGCACCGCCAGGATCGCGCCGAGCTGGATCGCGATCTTGAACGCCACCGAACTGGCGTCGTTGAAGCCCAGCAGCTCGCCCGCAAGGATGAGGTGGCCGGTCGACGACACCGGCAGAAATTCGGTCAGACCCTCGATCGCTCCCAAGAGGAGGACCGTCAGCAACTCGCCCATGCAATCCCCCGCCGGCGTTGATCGTCAGTAATCTGGTGCGCCGATCAGGCCGGCTGTTTGGTCTGGCCGAACCGACCCTGGCGGCGATAGAGCACCAGCCAGCCCGGCGCGACCGCCGCCATCGGCGTCGGTGCGATGCCGAACGCCTCGAACCCCTCGGCCCCGCTCGCCACGACATTGTCGCGCTGGAGCATCAGCCACTGGTCGCGCGTGATCGGCGCACCCGGCAACTTGCCGAGGCTTGCCAGCGCGGACCCTGCGAAATCGGGCAGCGGCGCGAAGATCTTGTTCCGCCCCGTCGCCTCGGCGATCCAGCGGTGCAGGTCGAGCATCGTCAGCACGTCCGGCCCGCCAAGCTCATAGGTGTGGCCGCCATGCGCCTTCGGATCGGCGAGCGCCGCTGCCGCCGCGCGCGCCACGTCGACGACGTGCACCGGCTGGAATCGCGCATCGGGCTTCAGCACCGGGATTACCGGCAGCGGGCTGGCGATCATCGCGGCGAAGCGATTGACGAACTGATCCTCTCGCCCGAACACGATCGACGGGCGCAGGATCGTGGCGTGGGGGAACGCGGCCTTTACCGCCGCCTCGCCCTCGGCCTTGCTGCGGCCATAGTGCGAGGGGCTGGCCGGATCGGCGCCGATCGCGGAGACATGGACGAGCGCCCCTGCCCCCGCCGCCGCGGCCGCTTCCGCCACCAGCCGCGCGCCGTCGACCTGAATGCGCTGATAGTCTGTGAAGGTGCCGACCAGATTGACCACCGCATCCGCGCCGTCGACCGCGCGTGCGATCGTGTCGGGCCGCTTGATGTCGGCGCCGACGAACTGCACCTGACCCAGACCGCCCAGCGGCTTCAGGAAAAAGGCGCGGCGCGGGTCGCGCTGGGCAATGCGGACGCGCGCGCCCGCCGCCATCAGTTCCTGGGCCACATAGCGGCCGACGAACCCGCCGCCGCCGATAAGGGTGATGAGCTTGTCGCGCATGGTCTTGGAAACTGCCTTTCGAACCCGGTCGTTCGCGGCCCGCAATGCCGCGTCGCAACCCAAACGGCAAGTCGTCAGCAAGGCTCCACATTTTTCCGCCGAAAGTGCGTTGACAACCCCGCGGCCCCTCCCCTCGAGGCGCCGGCCTACCCCGTGCCCAGAGGGCGGACGTGGTAGACGCACCAGCTTCAGGTGCTGGCGCTCGCAAGGGCGTGGAGGTTCGAGTCCTCTTCTGGGCACCATTGTCCTGTTCGCGGAAGCCCGCCAACAGTTGAGAAAACCACGGAAATCTGCGATAAATTGGCACGATCTGGTCGCTGCCGTCCGCCATTGTTCGCCCGCAGTCGGGCACTTTTGGGGGCCACGTTGGGGGCCAGTTCAAAATGTGCTTCTGGAGTGGCCCCCATGCCCCTGAATGACGTTGCTATCCGTGCTGCCAAGCCCGGCCCTAAACCGATCAAGCTCTCCGATGAGCGCGGCCTGTTCCTGTTGGTGCAGCCTTCGGGCGGAAAGCTGTGGCGGTTGAAATATCGGATTGCGGGCAAGGAAAAGAAGCTGTCGCTTGGGCGATATCCCGATGTGGCGCTGAAGGAAGCGCGCGAGCGGGGCACTGAAGCACGGAAGCTGATCGCGGCTGGCGTCGATCCTTCGGAGAAGAAGCGGACCGACCGGCTGGATGCGACGCTGAAGGCGGCGACCACGTTCAAGGCGGTGTCAGACGAATACATCCAAAAGTGCGAGCGTGAGGGCCGCGCCGATGTGACGGTAGGCAAAGCGAGATGGCTGCTGTCGCTGCTGGAACCAGCTCTAGGCACGCGGCCGGTGGATGAAGTCAGCCCTGCTGAGCTGCTGGCGGCGCTGAAGAAGGTTGAGGCGCGGGGGCATCTGGAAACGGCGCGACGGATGCGATCTTTCGCCAGCCGCGTGTTTCGCTACGCCGTAGCCACATCGCGCGCCACTGCTGACCCGGCCGCCGCGTTGCGCGGTGCCTTGGTAGCTCCGAAGGCCACGCATCATGCTGCTATTCTCGACGCGAAGGGCGTAGGCGCACTGCTGCGCGCGATAGAAGGGTACGAAGGCCAGCCCATGACGCAACTCGCGCTCAAGCTCGCACCGCATGTGTTCGTGCGACCGGGCGAGCTGCGGCAAGCCGAATGGTCGGAAATCGATTTGGAAGCGGGCGTGTGGAAGATCGCCGCTGAAAAGATGAAAATGCGCCAGCCGCATATGGTGCCGCTATCCCGCCAAGCGATCGAAATCTTCCGGGCGGCGCAAGCGTTGACCGGCCGCCATCAATATGTGTTCGCATCGCTCTACCCCGGCACGCGCCCAATGTCGGAGAACACGATCAACGCCGCCTTGCGACGGCTAGGCTATGCGGGCGACGAAATGACGGCGCACGGCTTCCGTGCGATGGCGAGCACGCTGCTGAATGAAAGCGGCAAATGGAATCCCGATGCGATCGAGCGCGCCTTGGCGCACAAGGTTGCGGATGGTGTGCGCGGCGCATATCATCGGGGAGCACATTGGGGTGAGCGCGTCGAAATGGCGCAATGGTGGTCGGACTACCTAGATGGCCTGCGAGGATAGGTCCAAAGCCATCCTTTCCCTGTTCGCGCAACGCATTCGAAGCCGGCCGCCGACTGTGAGATTTATGCCACAGCCGCCCATGAGCATTGTGTTGAGCTTCGGTTGTCTTTTGCGACATAGATGATGGCAACACGCGGCAATCTTGGAGGGGCGCTTGCTTTCGCGCGAACTGAATGGTTGGGACGAGCTGTCCCTCGACGATCTATTTTTCGCCTTCCGCAAGGCAAAGGTTGATTGCTTTTATGAGTCCTCAATTCGCGTTTGCGAACGCTTCGTGGAATACGAGCAGAACCTAGCGGATAATTTGGACACATTGTTTGCTCGGCTGAAAAACGATGAGTTGCTCGACGTATTGCTTGAAGGGATCGGCAATCCCATCATTTTCCCAAAGCGCCTCAACCTCGATCCCGACGAGTCCAATACGACGGCGGGTCACGCATTTTTCTCTGACTCGGGTCGGGCGTTCAAGAAGGCCATTAAACAGAAATTGAAGCCGGAGTTTAGGTTAATCGGCGACTTCACCGTAGATTGCCACGTTCTGTCAGCACTTTGGGTCAATCTTGTCGGCCATAAGTTCGACGCCAGACTATCGCCGCGCGCTTTGGCGTCTCGCGTTCGACGTTATCGCGCCACCAAAGAGCGGGAACACATTGGGGCTTACCATCTGGAGGCTTTGGGTTCGTTCGAACCGTATTTCACACCGTACCGCAAGTGGCGGGATGACGGCATTAAAGCTATGCGAGCCAGCGTCTCAAGCGGCGATCCGATCATCGCGATAACACTCGACGTTGGAAATTTTTATCACAGCATTGATCCATCATTTTTTGTTGATCCCGAGTTCATTCAATACCTAGGCGTAGAGCTGAATGAATTTGAACTATCTCTCAGTGTTACATTTTCTACCGCCCTATCCGCATGGTCCGACCGATGCGCTGCCCGACTAAGGCATTTTGGATGCTCGGAAGGTGACGCACTCACAGGCGGCATTCCAATTGGGCTTTCGATAGTGCGAGTAATATCGAATGCCGTTCTCTCGTTCTTAGACGAGAAGATCGATATCGGTCTAAGCCCGATCTACTATTCGCGATATGTAGATGACCTTTTCCTTGTTCTTAGAGATAACGCCGATATTTCTTCTCAAGAAGAGCTGTGGCATTTTATCAGCGAAAAGGTGCCCTATTTTTCTCGTCAAGAAGATGGAACCGTGGCGCTTGGGCTACCACAGTGGGGTGGCCGCACGCGGCTCAAACTCCAAGCCTCGAAACAGAAGACATTCTTTCTCAACGGCCGGAGCGGGCTGGACCTCCTCGAAAATATCGCATCGCAAATCCGTGACGTTTCCAGTGAGCGGCGGCTTATGCCCCTGGCTGAAAGCCTTCAAAGCTCGCAGTCGGCAAAGGCGCTAGCGGCCACAGAATCGGCGGACGACGCGGATAGCCTTCGGCGGGCCGACGGGCTTACCCTTAGAAGGCTTGGCTGGTCCGTTTTGTTGCGGTCAGTAAATACGCTAGCCCGCGACTTGCGGCCGAAGGACTGGGCAAAGGAGCGCGATGGCTTCTATAATTTTGCCCATGAGCACGTCATTCGACCAGACAAGATACTTGAGCAACTAGACCATCTCCCACGTCTATTTTCTCTTGCGATATCCCTGAGTGATTGGAAGCAGGCGCTCCGCGTTTACCGCGAAACGATATCCTCGATATATAAGTTGGAAGAAGCGACGTCTCAGCGCTCCATGCGGATCAATGGGATCGATGCACCTCTCGTCGTGCCGGAAGTCTGGGGCGAAACCCGCTTCCAAGTTAATGTGTTCTTCCGAGAGGCACTCATTAGAGCGTATCCGTTACAGAATACGGCACCGACCACCCGAGCGTTCCAGAACATTCTCAAGGAACTCTCACTGCCCCTTCCCGCCTTAGAGCGATTGGCATTGCAGTGCCGCGAGGCAGATTGGTCACGCATCGCTTATCGCGAGCATCTTCGACTATTTGCAACTCGGTGCGCGCCAATCAAAACAGGCGAGGAGCGTCTTCACGGCCGTTATCCAAGGCAGAAAATCCTCCATCAGTTTCTCAGCCGTTCGCGTGCAAAAAGTAGCGGACAGGTCGTCCGCCGGCTCCCCGAGATATTGGCGAATGAGGAGGGGCAGGTTGGGTCAATGCTACCGTTCCTGTTTCCGACGCGACCGTACACGCCGGAGGAGGTTGCGCTTTATCTCCCTAAAGAATGCGTTTTCGCGGAGCCTAGGCAAGCGGAGCGAGACTGGGCCGACTACACCAGAGCCGTGCGCGGCGTATGGGTGAGGAGTGAGCTTGCGGACGAAGTGGCTCTCGCAGACGATACGCCCGAACTGATCGTCGGTAGTGATGTTGACATCGCGCCGCCCGCTATCCCTCCTTTGGTGATTGTGAACGACGGCGCATTAAACCGCCCGATCAGGCTTGGCATTACGAGTTTCGCAACTTCCGATGAGACTTGGTCAAAGGCGGCAGCCGGTGCGCCTGATCTGTCGCCGTCCCGCTATCGAGCGCTAGCGAAACTAGTAAACGCGGCAGTTGGAGAGACGCCAAAGCCGGACTATTTGATCCTGCCTGAGCTATCGATGCCTGAGCGGTGGATCGCAACGATCGCCGGTCGCCTTTTAGACGCGGGTATCAGCTTAATTGCTGGCCTGGACTACGACCGGCACGCGGGCGACGAGATTGATAGCTCAGCGGTGCTGGTCCTAACGGACGATCGTTTAGGATACCCTTCCTCACTTCAGGTAAGGCAACGCAAGGAGCTGCCCGCACCTGGAGAGGAAGAAAATCTCTTTGTCAGTCATGGACAGACTTGGAAGCAGCAAGCGCCAAATCCCAAGCCGGTATATATTCACAATGGAATGTATATGGGCGTGCTAGTTTGTAGTGAGCTACAAAACATCGAATATCGGTCCGCTTTTCAAGGCCACGTCGATTGCATGATGATACTGTCGTGGAACAAGGATATCGAAACCTTCTCTGCGCTCGTCGACTCCGCCTGTTTCGACGTTCACGCTTACATCGCTTTGGTCAATAATCTCCGGTACGGTGACAGTCGGTTACGTCGTCCGGCAAAACAATCCCATCTCCGCGATGTATGCAGGGTGCGAGGGGGGCTTAATAATCAGCTCGTAGTCGTCGAAATCGATCCCGCGCAACTCCGGGCACAGCAAAGCAGGGCGAAGCGGTGGCCGAAGAAGAACGATGCGTACAAACCAGCCCCAGAAGGCTTCGTCATTTCCGATGCTCGCCGCTCAGTACCGAGTTAGCGGAAGTGTTGGTGAAACGCAGCTTCGCGCCTATGCCGTAGAGGGTCCCTCCCGATGGGGCACTGGCCCATGCGGGGGCGCTGAGCCGCGTTGCGCGATTTTCTGCCAAAATGCGTATGGCCCCAGTGCGGAAAGGGCGGCTTTTCTACCTTTGACCAGAACGATGCTCAAATTCACATTTTGAGCATCGTTTTGGAAAATTAAGTAGTTTACGCCCTTCCCGCACTGAGTTCAGATGTCGTCCGCCAAATCAATTCCGTGCAGAAATGGCTTCCCGTTACTGCTGTCGCGTTGGAACCCTCGCGCTGACATCATCCGAGAAAAGGCCGGTTGTGACTTTGGAGTCATACCCGCTCGCTGCATAGCCTCTTGGTAAGACCCGTATAGTGGCGCGGTTCGACCTCGCAGACCCGGCCGTGTTTCGCATTCATTTTCGATCCATTCGCCAACTACATCGGTGTCGGCTCGATACTGAGCCGTCTCACGGGAAATGGATTTGGGAACAGCTAGTCCGTGCTTCTGCCATTCGAGGCAGCCCTTGATGCACCAATTGAGAATGCCGCTGCCCTCTTCCTCAAGAATTTGGCGATCGAGTCCGTGCACCTGTTCATGCGGCGCAAACTTGCGCCGGAATGGAAGCAGAATAAGTCGCCGCCACATGCCGTCGCCAGCGTCCAGAACGGCCGGCCGATGATTGCCTCGCACCCACAGCTTGTGGGTCGGGTCAAAATCGAAGGCTTCACCGTATAGATAGCGGGCGGGAATCGCTTCGCTGGAAGTTACTTCCTTCAGCCGTTGATCGTTAAACGTGTCGTTCTGGCCAACCTCATTCACGAGTACCATTCGCGCTCCGCGCAACCGGACCTTGTGGCGGGATACCTCCCCCTCGTGCTTCGTGACCGCCAACAGTTCAAACCCTACCGTCACGGCATAATCGCCCATGATGCCGGACAGGATGTTGGCCAGCACACTTTTCCCGTTGGCTCCACCGCCTTGCATGAAAAGTAGCTTCTCTTCGACGACGGAGCCGGTGAGCGTGTATCCCGCAAAGCGCTGTGCGAACTTCACTTCCCGCTCGTCGGCCAGAATATCGGAAATGAAGGCTTCAAACTTGGGGCAGGTCGCTGTCGGATCGTATCGCACGCCGACGCTCCTGCTAATACGATTGGTCGGCGAGGGCGGAAGTAACTTCCCTGTGCGCAAATCGATCGCACCACCTTCAACGCCAAGCAGGTAGGGGTTGGCATCGAATGCTGACGAGTCAGCTACACTCATTCCCTCTTCGGCAGCCGCCATCTCCAGCATTGCCATTACGCGCTGCGATGATCGGTGAACCTTGACGGCTTGAGTGTGAGAAGCACGATTCGCATCGGTCGGATTTTCCGCCAGACGCTTGCCCGCCTCCAGCACGATTTCATCTGCAACTGCCTTGCCGGCGGCAAGGTGTTCGCCCGTATCGCACAGTTTCCAGATGCCATTGTGGTAGCGCCGCCACTGGCGGCTGGCGCGATCGTAAAGCAATTCTCCGCGAAAGCGGCTGGCGAACCGTCGTCCGTTGTCGATGTCGCCCAATGTTTCCACGTGCGGAAGCGAGGCTGGATCAGTCCAGCCGTTCCGCCTGGCATTGTAATAGATGCTCGCAATGGTGCGTCCGCCCGCTCGCCCCCTCTTCGCGCTTTGCCAGATTTTAGCGAATTCCTCTTCAGACCAACGATGTGGCGCGCTCTGGCTCCATTCGCGTGCCAACTCTTCGGCGCAGCTCCAGCCGGTGTCGTGAATTGCAAAGAGTCGATCGCGCCATTCATTTCGGGAACAATCCGCCGGAATGAACTCTAACGCAGAATTCAAGCGCGCTACTTCCGCGTCGCACTCGACAAACTGAGCCGCGGCAGGTTGGCTGGGCTGCGCGGCGCGAACGGTGGCCATCAATGACTTCGGCAGATATGTTAGAAGGAAGTCGTTGCCGATCAGCTCAAAGCCCTTCCGCCAGCGATAGGTCCCGCCTGATGCGTGGCGGCTGGGTGCGATGACGGGATATTTGTTGGCGCTGAGGACATCAACGCCTGGGCCAAAGCTGGCTGGGTAAACGACGCCCGGCTCTGCGCGATAGTAGTAGTGTGCGCCGCCGCCCCCTGTTTCGGCGATTACCTCCGTTTCTAGGCCGTGCTCAGCTTGCAATTCGGCAAAGGTCTCCCGTCCTCCGTTGCGGGGGTCGACATCCAACACGACCACGCCGGCCAATCCGCAATGAAGACCAAGATTCAAATCTCCGGAGTTTGTCTCCTTTCTGATTTGATCGATGTCGAGGGTCGCTCCTCGATCAGCTCCTGCCGCAATCGGGTGCTTGCCCGGTCGTGTGCAGTTTGCCTTTCCACACCCGCAATCGCCGAATTCATCGATTCCATGCACCAGAAAGGTAGGCACACCGATTTTTGCGAGACCGTTCCGCATACCGATGAGGACAGCACGCCGCTTCGCCGTCATGCCACCCCCCCGACGCGAGGGAGTCGATCGATGAAAGCGCGGGCGCTGTCAGTGCGGATGAGCGTGCGACGGCCAAGCTTGATCGCTTCAATGTCGCCTGAGTGGATCAACGCATAGAGTTTGGTCCGCCCAATGCCAAAATGGGAGACCGCTTCTCCGATCGTCAGATTTTCAGGTGTTCGTTCCATGTCTGTTCTCCTCTGTGCTGGTGAGCACAGGCGAACATTGCCGACCGGGGCGGCGCGCGATTGGGAGCAACCGGAACTATTTTCGTCGCATTGTTCCCCCTAAAGGTCGCGAAGTCCTTTCACGCGGGGGGCGCGGACACCGTTCCACGTTGCCCGCAGTTCTTTCAATTCCCGCTTCACGGCATCGACGGATGGCACCTGAAAAGCGTGATGACTCTCTGGAGCGGCGTGGAGCGAGAGTGTTTCAAGCGCTGAATAAAGAAAGCGCATTGCCGGCCCTTCGCCCGCGCCTGAAGCATTCTTCCCGGTGATCGCCTCATACAGCTCAAGTAGCGCTCCGATCATGCGCCAATCGAACTTGGCATCACTGCCGCGCTTGAAATCGGGATTGTTCGATCCGATCCAGAATTCCCAGTCAGTCACACCGTCGCGTTCAGGGATCATGGGAGGCGGATAATCGCGATTCTGAAGGCTGTTCAAAACCGCTCGAAATCGGCGATAAGCGCTTTCCACACGATCAACATCTTTCCGCGTTAGCGACAACCTCTTTGGTCTCGCGGCGTTGCCCTCCGCCCTATCCAGCGTCCGCGCGAGCCATTCGCCGACAATCTGCGCCTGCCGTTCCGATGGAACGCAGTTCGGCAGTGCCGCGCGCCACACCGCATTGACGGTCTCGATCGGAAGTAACTTCAATGCCGCACCCTTGCTTCGCCCCGCGACAAGCCGATGCCCGTTTTCGTTGCGAACGGGACTCGAAAGGCATTACAGTTCCAAGCGTTGCAACGAGGTTATTGGGGGCCAGAACACATGCCGAGGGGACGGCCGCGCAAGGATGCTGCGCCGGCACAGAAGAAGGCGTCCAACGGCGCGACACTGGGTTTCGAGGCGCAGCTCTTCCTGGCCGCCGACAAGCTCCGCAAAAATCTGGAGCCGTCCGATTACAAGCATGT
>SXGR01055576.1_pt1 | contig 10717 bp, 14 predicted proteins | sample 3174711 | NCBI WGS metagenome assembly SXGR01 (sample SAMN11356860, study PRJNA531348) | freshwater metagenome | isolation source: freshwater sample F1-60 | place: China: Fuxian Lake, Yuxi | collected 2017-12-25 | reverse complement strand
TTCCAGATCATCTCGTAGCGGCGCTTAGCGAACCCGGCGCACTGCGCTTTTGATTCGGTGTCATTCTGCCTCACCATCGAGCAGACCTGGTCAATGATGTCGCCGAGGTTCATGGGTTATGCGTAGTAACACTTCACGTTCCAGAAGGCAGGGTTCAACCCTATCGCCTCAGATGCGTGCCAAAGGTAGCATCTGGATGCGGAGGTTCTGGTCTCAAAGGACTCTGAATAAGGGTTTCCACCACTGTTGTTCACATGCACGTAGACATCCACCTCATCATTTAATGAATAATGGGCTGTCGCTGTCGTGTTCACCAGCACCCATCTAACGAACTTGGGGGCTGAGCCTAGTAAATGCGCAAAATCGACACTGACACCGGCGGCTGGGCAAGCGACAGGCACGCTGGTCTTGATTGCAGATTGCATGCCGGCTGCGGCGTAGGTCTTCAGGTCGCTCAGGAGCAGCTTCTTGAGTGTGCCTGCGTCGTTGACCTGCGCTAGCTCGGTGCCTGCCGGGGTCACTAGGGATGTGGCGATGCCGCTGATGAGTGTGGCAAGCGTGACATTCTTGACGGTGACGCCGTCTGTGATGGCCACCTTCATCGCTGCGGCGGGGACTGTCTCCGCCACCATTCCGTTCAGGAGGTTGACCAGGGTCATCCCGCGCACCGCGCCGCCCGCCTCCCTGACCATGATCTTGTCGCCTGCCACGGGGGCCGTATGGGCCGCGAGCAGGTCGATGAGATTGCTGAGCGTAATCTTGCCAAGCGCGCTTCCAGCGCTGTTGTAGATGGGGATGCAGTCGGCGGCAATGGGGGCGGCGTGCGCTCCAGCTCCGAATACGATGGCGTAAACGGTAGAAGTCTTCGGTGCTCCACCGGCGGCACTGTCCCCGATCAGGATCGTGTCGGCAGCGACGGGGGTCGCCTTGGTGGTGCGGTTTTGAATGAACTCAGAGCTATCAAAAAACGCAGCGGCGAGGGTCGCCTTCTTATATGTTCCTCCACTTGAGTCCAACAGTAGAACGTAGTGCGTGGCCTTGTCTGGGTTCGCTGATGCGGCGGCTTTGCCGCTGACAAAAGTGGTTTGGATCACAGCATTGGCAACGATTGCATTGAGCTCCGCGTCCCCGACGTTGATCTGACCTGGCTTGAACACCCCGCCACCGCTAGTTACAATGTCACTCATGCGTTAGCCTTCCACGTTTTGACTACGTCGCTCGGGCTTTTTAGCCCTAGATCCTTCATTCCTGTCATTCTCATCACTTGCGCCGTCCCGTGCTTCTGCTCCATCTGATAGAAGCCCTTGAGCACGCTGTCGGCCTGAGATGGCCCACCTGTTGGACACACTGAGATGCGGCTTGGCACAGCTGCTAGCTGCCAGCCTCGCGGGATCTGAGTTCTCAAATCCACCTGGTTGCAGAAAAGATCGCGCCGCTGGCCTGTGCGCTTGTGCTCAATCTCGTAGGTTCTCATGCGCGGACCTGAACAAAGTCGATGTTGATGATTGCTGTCCCAAGGAGAGCTGCTCCCATGGGTGTTCCGTTCGCTACTGTGATTCCCTCATTCTCTGCCAGCCATATCACGGCCTCGGGCTCATTAGTCACAAGCTCGGTGAGCGGGATGACGGACCCCTGCGCCATGACTGTGGCTGCCGGGTTAATCCATCCACTGACAGACGCCAGTGCCAGCGGGTCCAGAGTCCTCGTTCCACTTGTGACGGACGCTGTTGTGGCAATTCGGGCCTCCACTGTGGGGTCCACCATGGGGGTTCGCACCTTCTGCCGGTTGGTCGTAAAACTGATGGCGGTGCCATTAGAGTCAGCCGCTGTGAATGCCCTAGCGAAGTACAGAGATATATCGATCAGTTGGCCAGTAGTGGGGGCTACTGTGGCCACCCACTGGACAGCAACGCGCTTGATTCCGACGAGCGTGTTGGCTCCAGTGTTGCGTAGGCTAAACAGTGTGCCATTGGATCCGGTGCCCGTTAAAACTCCGGTGCGGGCAGACATGCGGATCCACGTTGGAATTTCGCGACCGTGTTCGATTTTGACAGATTGGCTCATATTGTTGAGTCGGAGAGTGTGTTTCGTTGGTCGATGCTAATAGGTGATAATGGAATAGCTGCGGTGGACAGCTCCCACTCGGGCCCTTTGCGGATGGCGTCCCATTGCGCTTGCCATGCGGCTTCCTGCTCCGGCGTAAATTCCTGGCTCTGCCTACCAGCATTAACGGTGTCGCGGTAGAGCCGCGCAAGCGTGGCGATGCTGGAGAGAATTAGGGGGATGGCTGTGGCTGGGTTCATGGCGCAATTCTGTGTTGGGCTGCAATGGCTGTGTGAAGCTCCACCTCGCGCATGGCTGCGTCCAAGGTGGATAGTGCCGCTGTGAGCGACGCACGGTTCTCTGGATTCCTGCTGGCCTTATAGCCTGCGAGCACACGCGTTAGGCTTTGGATCCAGCCATCAGACTTTGAGCGCACTTGATCGGCGATGCGTGCGAAGTCGCTGCTGATGGCTCGAAGCGCTGGCCTGTTGTAGTGCTCAAGTTTGACGAACGCGGCGAAAGTGGATGCCGCAATGGATCGTGTTTGCTCCGCTCGCACAACGACTGGATCATGCCCCGGTGCCACGGACGCACAGCCGGATCCGAGAAGGGCGAAGGTCACCAACAGAGGGGTGATCTTGCCAGCGACGGACGCGGCAGCTGGATCCGCAATCGGCTTGGTTTTTCGCGCCTCGTAAAGAGACATGGCGATGCCAATCAAAAAAGACAAGGCCCCGGCGAGCTGCTCCACGTTTCCGTCGGTAGCCATGCCGACGCCACCAAGCGCGGTAAGCCCGTGGCGAGCGAGTTTCTTGAGAATTTCCTTCATAACTTTTTGTCGAGTAGTGCCCGAATTTCGCGGATGTCTCGGTGCAGGTCGTCGGTAACGTGGACGCTCCTCTTCTCCACATCTCCGACGGACATCTCAAGGTGGTTGACCTGGGAGATGATCGCTGCGAGCGCCTTGCCGTGCTCCTGCACCTGACTTAGCGCCCAAGTGGACAACGCCACAGCCAAGGCCATTAGTGCCCTGACGATTGGGTCCGACACCTTGGTTGGCTTGCCTTGCTCGCCCATGGGTCAAGGGTAGTTGAACAGGCTGGAGATGTAGCGTGCCAGGTAGAAGTGCCCGAGGCTGGTTAGGTGGATTTGATCATTTTGGAATGTTGGGGCCGTGGAGCCGAGCGCAGCAGTGTCGAGGTAGTTTTGCAATTCCAGCACCCGGTCCACGTCTATCAAGACGTCGTAGAAACTCGGGCTGTTCCTGATGAGCTTGTTGAGTGTAGCTCGATTGGCAGCGTTAGCATCCGTGCCGACGGTCTTAAAAATAGTGAAGGCTATCACCTTAAAGCCATCGCTCCGCGCCCGCGTCCATAATGACTTGAGTGAATCAAAGACGGTGAAAGGGTCTGATGCCGTGTCGTTGTTGGCTCCCCATAGGGCGTAGTATTGTCGTGGCGCGTAGTCGAACTCAACGCGACTCATGGCGGCGCTCGTGCTGTAGTCCGTGGACATGGCCGCAATCTGCGCTCCAGAGGTGGAAAGGTTGCGGACCTGCAGTCTGTTCTGGTGTGTGCTATTCGTCACCGTCGGCCCCCAGGCCCATACCAACTCTCCAGCAGCACCTGCTGAAAGTGAGTCTCCCTCGACGATCAGATTTATTTCAGGCATGAATCCCGCCCCGATTGTCTTGTGATACAGCCTGCGGATGGCCTGAGTCTCCCAATGCGACCAAGCCCGATTGGCGACAATGACGCAAGAGATTGTCCCAGATAGCGGGTTGCCTCCCGCCAGGCTGACGCCCACACGCCACGATACGCCGTTGTTCCACACTGTGCCAAACGCGCCCGTAGCCACGCCCATTAGGTCAAATCCAGGTGTGAGTGTCTTTGTTCCGGCGCTAAAGCTGGCCGCCAGCATCTGAGGGCCGGTGGTAATGCCGCGCCCTCTGATTGTGCTGGCAGAACTCAGCATGTCCCCAGGCTGACCCGCTCCAGTACCGTCGGAGCTGTAAGTGTGTCCCAGTTGGAGGTGCACATAACCGGCGCTGGGGCTTCCATTAGCCCACAGTGTTGGGGCACGCGCGCTGGCGGCGTCTGATCCACCAACAATCAACATTGCCGCGCCGTTAGTCGATGCGTCCACGGCGCCAAATGCAGCGATTGTGTAAGCGGCAATGGCCGTACCTTGTAGCGGGTTGGAATATTGCACGTAGTTGGCCGCAGTATTAGTGAAATACAGCCCGTTAGTCCCCTGACTTACGGTGCCCACAATGGTGCCGCTGCCGCCCACCATGCTGGATAGAGTGGTGCCAGAGGCCGTCCCGTGGATAGACCTGTAGGACGCCATCAGCACAATGTTCGTGTAGCAGTTGAGCCCCTTTAGACCTGTATACCACGCATGAATGCGCTGGATGTCGTCTGGGTTGGATATCTGGCGCGCTGAGATGTACGACTCCGCGTCAGTGTCGGTAAGGCTGACTGATTCAGCCCTGACGATAGGGCACCCAATGGCGAACAGTAAGGCGAGGACAAATGGCAACTGTTTGTAGTGCATAGCAGGCTGTTGAAAGTGTTTTAGTGTTGATCCGGTCATGAAAACGCAGGTTCGCGCTCTGCCATGATATCGCTGTCTAGCTGCTCCTCCTCACTCAGCGGACCCTCTGGCGGGGTGGGGGCTTTGATCGGCTCACCGTTGATGGTAGCAAGCTCCATGTAGGTCTTGCCTCCCTCCACACGTGTCACCTTGCCGGACGCGGCGAAGTCCACAGAATCCCCGACTTCAGGGGCAGCCTTGTCGGCATCGTCCCCGACCTCCAGCGATGTGGATGGTATGCAAATTTCGTTCATGCCGGCAGGGCTGGTGGGCTCAGAGGCTTCGGCGATCAGATCGGTCTCGATTTCTTCGGGCGTCATATCAGTTGAAGTGGTGCGTGTTTTAAGTGGGGCGGCAGCACCCGCCGCCGCCCCTGTGAATTGTGTCCGTCTCAGGGCTTAGGCCCAGGTGGATTTGGCGCGAAGCGCCACGATGTTGTCGGTGTCGAGACCTGCAGCCATGTAGAAGGCTTTCCAGCCCGCAATGACAGTCTGGTTGAGCGGGTCGAACTTGTCCGCCTGGTCGTTGATGATGACCTGCGGTCGCTTCGGGCTCTTGCTGCCCGCCAGTTTCGGCACGCCGTAGGCACCCGCCCCCAAGAATAACGCGGTGTAAATGAGCCCGTCGCCATTGTCGTCGGTGGAGTCATAAATTCCATACGACTCGTCCTCAATGTAGGGGTTCGTGGAGTTGACGAACGTCACGCCGTCGATGGTGCCTAAGACGTTTTTGTACACGCCCTCAGCTCCCTTGCCCTGGAAGGCAACTTTATAGTCGCTGTCCTGGACTAGGTCATGGCGTTGCTGCGGGGGAAGGATGCAGACATAGTTTCCGTTCTTGAGCTTCGGAGCCTTCTTGACTGCCAGGCGCGTGGCTGCTGACAGCACGCCTGCGCGTGTAAGCTTGCTCACGCTTGCAGCCGCACCGCTAAGCGCGGTGAACAGTGTTGCCGATACTCCAGCCAGAGATGTCGGAGTGAATGCACCGAGCACAGCGGTTGCGAAGATCTCGCATCCGTAGGTGGCGGACCCTGCGGAGGACGAGTGCGTTAGAGAATTCCCCCCTGTCCCTGGGTGAGCGCTCCCAACAAGGGCATTGCGTGTGCATGTGTCGAACGACAGCGCACAATCGCGGCCCATCAGCGCGATGTTCTGCTTGAGCGGCTCGTAGGCGTCGACGGCAGACAGGATGTCGGTTAGCTTGGTCACCTGGCCATACTGCTTCAACGTCACATCCACCTTAGTCCAGACGTTTTCACGAAATGTAGTGGGGGCGGTCCCTTCTGTTAGCTCCTTGAGCGCCGCTGTGTTAGCGTCTGTGGGAGCGGAGTAAAGGCCAGAGGCGGCCTTCTCCGGCTTGAAGAAACGGATCTGGTTGGCACCCGCGTTGCGAGGAAGGTCGTCCAGCATGGCGAACTGATCCATGACTAGTTCATCTTCCTGCACCTTGAGCAGCTTCTTGCTGAGGAGAAGCTGCATCCGCTCCGCGACAGATGCTGGAACCAACAGCGTTGTCATTGCATTACCCATGTTATTGTTTTACCGGCCAGCGTAGAGATCCGCCTCAATACTATCCTCCATCTCCCGTTCGCTTAGATCCCCAAACCTGCGGGCCGTAGCGCCGCCTGGTGTGTTGACCATGTGATTGGAGATTGGGGATGTCTGAGACCGAACCTGCGCCAGCTCTGCGGTGATTGTGGCCACCTGCTTTTCGAGGTCTGGGACTCGGGCCGCGATGGCATGCGTTGCCGCATACCGGGTTGCAAAATAGAGCCCGTAGGGGCTCGTCTTGATCAGCTCAGCAACGGGAGCCTCTGCAGCGACCAGTGCCTTGACTGCCTGGTTGAGGGGGCTGTTGGGGATCGCCACTTCAGGGAAGTCTGCCTTGGCCTGCTGGAATGCCTGGGCCTCCAACTCCTTAAACTTAGCCTCTGGATAGATGCTGGTCGGAGTGGCGGCTTTCTCGGCTTCGGCTTTGATCTGTGCCCTACGCTCCTCGGCCATCTTCCGAGCAGTGGCGGCATACTGAAAGTCGCCATCTGCTTCCATGTCTTTAGCGACCTGCTCAAGACGCTCGGGCGACGGTGCGTCGCTTGGCTTGTCCTTGGCTGCTTCTTCCCTTTGCGTTAACTCCTGGCGTTGTTTCTCCAGGGCCGCTTTCTCCTCGTTAAGCTTGGCCCACGAACGGTTTTGACGTTCGACGGCCTTCTCATACTTGGTCTGCGGCTTGGCTGGAGCGTCGGGAGTTGCTTCTGGATCCTTAGCTTCCCTGTTCTTTGCTGAATCTAATTGCTGTGCGGACTGAGTGCCAGACCCCTTGGCGGGGGCCTTGTTGATATTGGTGTGACCATCGTCCGATGTCGCTGCATTGGTGTCGGCCTGTTCGACGGGTTTCAGGCTGGAAGGATTCCTGGCGCTGAAAATATCAGCATCCAAAGCGGCTTCCTCCGCTTGCAGATCATCGGGCGTTTCTTGTATTTCGTCTTCGTCCATGGTCGTAAACTAGGGTGACAATCGTTCAATGAGGGCAGCGTCACCCGCAGGCTGCGTCTCATTGGTGTCCTCCGATTGCGGCGGGAGGGGGGCCGAAAGGTGTTGCAGCAGGGCAACGAATTCGTTGAATCCTGCGGCGTATCCGGCTGCATATTCGCGGCCACCGGATGGGGACGCGTTGACAACCCCGGCAATAAGCTGGGTGCGCCGATAGTCCAGCGCTTGCACAAGGGCTTTGCCGGTGAGGCTGGCGAGGAAAGTCGATAGGGCTGCCCCTTGGGTGTCTTTGTCCCATTTAGGCTCAAATGAGAATGCGATAGACTGGAGCCTGCGAGCTAGGCACCACGCACGCAGTAGAGAGCGGAGGCGGTTCATATCGCAGCCTCCATCATCTGAGGCGCAGCTTGCATTTGGGCCTGCTGCTGCTCGGAGGCTACAAGCTCCGCGATCATCTGCTTGCCGGCCTTCGGGTCCACCTGCTGAAGCATCTCGACGTGCATTGCCAGGTGCGCTAGGAGGCTGCGCTGAGCTAAGGCGTCCACGGGACGCCCCAACTGCGAGAGTTGCTCCAACTTCCCGTGTAAAATCTTGATGCGGGTGATGTGGTCTTGCTCCAGGCGCGCCTTGACTGGATATCCCTCCATAAGCAGGAGGATTTCCAGTGCCTCATCCTTCTCCTCGCTGGCCGCCTTCTCGTTCGTCGGAATGAATAGCCTGCGAGCTTTCCGCGCATCGTCCTCCGTCAAAAAGTCGAGTGTTAGCTCCTCCTGGTTCACGTTCGGATTACCGCGCAGTGTCAGCATGCGGGTTAGTGCGCGCTGGACGCGGCCTAGTTTGTTCCAGTTGTCGGTCGAGCCGTCGGGGACGATGTGGTAAGCGTCCACCATAGCTTCCTGCGGAAGAATCTTGACCTCCTGAGCCACGAAGTAGGTGATGGGCTTAGGATTGTGGTAGAGTTGGGTGGCCCAAGCCACGCGCAGGAGGCTGGTGAAAGACGACCTAAAGATTTTGCCCTTAAGATCGACCCCGGTAGATGATAGCGCTCGTATGTAGTCAACCTCGGTAGCCGTCTTGTTCTGGTTGCCAGCTTCGCCACCAACGCCAAAGTCGGGCATCATGATGGACTGCTCCGCCATACTGCGGGTGGACATTATCTCCTGGTCCAGGTTGACCGGTGGCGCTGAGAATTCGATAGGCGTTAGCCCGCCAGACAGAACCTCCCCAGGCATGAATTTGATGTTGCCTGAGTTTGGCATTGCACCGGAGGCGCTGAACATCGGCCTCGAAGTGAAGTCGATGAGGTCACCCTTCGCGTTCCAGACTTTACCTGACCACGCCTCGAACGGTCCAATGCGCTCCGCCACGCCACGTGAGGAGTAGTAACCCACGTCCTTCACCTCCATCACGAAGTCAACGTAGGGATGCATAACCCGCCCTGCCGCTGCAATCGGGCACTGGAACGGCTCTCGCAACTGAATGTCGGGCTGCTGGGGGCTGTAGGTGTTGACGTTGTAGCCGATGGATCCGTCTGGGCGTCGGAGTCGCGTGTAAACCTCCCACAGGATGACGGTGCTGGTGTTGGTGCTGTGTGTGATTCCCTCTCGCTGCCGCTTGTCCGCCTGCCCCGCCTGTGCGGTCTCATTGGCCTCTGGGGCTCCGCACAGTCGCTTATAGTCCACCCCCTGATCCGCCTGCTTAAACTGCTCAGACCTCTTGTATTCAGCTAGTGAAAGTTGCCGCACCTCGCAGATCCAATCCGCTTTCCGCAGCTCTACGGTTGCCGCTGGGACAATCAAAAAGACGGGGTCGATTGGCAGGAATCCAAGGGCTTTGTCGTCATCATCCCACACAACTTTGACGATGCCGCGGCCCCGCACCAGCATGTAGTCGACGGCTGACAGCAGCGAGTTGGACAGGTTGGTTTCCTCCCGAAGCGCCCAGTCGAACCCGTCTGAAGCCGCCTCACAGTGCGGTGCTAGGTCGCGTCGGCGCGCCACAAACTCAACGAGACGCTGAGTCCCAAACGCTTGAGCATGGAAAAAGGGTTTCAGCTTCTCGATTGACGTGTCAATGAGAGGCATGTGCAGGTCTGCGGCGTTAGCATACGGCTTACGCTTGCGCCGTAGGCCCTCGTGACGCATCTGATAGTAAACCTCCTGCTTCTGGTCCCAACCGGAACGATCCTTGATTGCACTAAGAATCTCAGCGTGCAGGTTTTGGTCTGTGGCGTTCACCTGCCACCCAACCATTGAATTCCTCGTCGGCTTGTCAACCCCGCAGTGGTTGAGATGTTTTAGGCCGCTTTTTTAATGGGTTAACGAATGGAATCAGCGCAACGAGAATCATGATCAGGGTAGGACATGCAGTGTCCCACCCAGAGCGGTCCCCCGAAGAATAAGTGTTGACACATTAAGAAAGATCGCTAAAGGAGCCAGCCTTCCACACACCCCAAAAAAAAGTGAAAATAAATCGACGTAAGTGTTGACATCCCCGCCGCTCATGCTAATTTCATCCCGTAGCAGAGAGCTACGAGCCACCCGGGGCTACCGGGAGAGAGAGAAACAAGAATATGAGAACCAACGGTGACTGGGAATCAATCCATGCGGCCCATGCCGCCCAAATGGCAGCCGATAAGGCTGCCTGGGCGGAGTATGAGGCCGAAATGGCCCCAATACGGGCCGCACGCGAGGCGCAGGAGTCGGCACTCTGCGCCGCCCGGGACGCTGAGATGGCAGCGCTCCTGGATGAGCTCTGCCCACTCAGTGCGGCGGAGATTTGGGCCCTGCCGCATCAGCGGCAGGCGGCCCGTCCAGGCGACCCAGCAAAACAGTGGGTCCCTGATTACATCGACTCGTGGGGGCGTCCGAGCCGCCACGGGATTCTTCTGCTTCGGGGGGAGCTAGAGTGGAGAAGGGACTTGAGAGTCCTTCGGGCCATTGCCGCTAACCGCACCACTCATGGAGGTGCCGCGTGAAGAGGCTAACAAACCTCACCCCCCACCCGATCACGGTGGTGGGGGTTGGTGCCGACGGTGGAACCGTCATCCCACCGTCTGGTGTGGTGGCTCGCGTCACCTCAAACCGAGAGAGTCTCGGGACCTACACGCTGCCCGACGGACGGGTCTGCGAGTTCACCACGGAGGGTGCGGAATCCGTGGTGACTGGCCTGCCGCCTGACGACGGCATCACTTGGTGGCTGGTGTCCCTAGCCGTCCGGCTCGCGGTTCCAGACCGGACGGACGTCGTTTCGCCGGGCGATCTGATTCGGGATGCGACCGGGCAACCTGTCGGATGCCGAGGCCTTGCGGGGAATAGGTGCCTGCTGGATTGATCGTTCTCCTCTCCCCAGGTGGGGAGACGAGAGCGATCACGCTCGAGCGCCCCGGCCGCTTGCCGGGAGAGAAAACGAATATGAACAACTACAAGATCACAGGCTGGGACGCGGTGCGAATCGGAGAGCGGGACGGGCTAACCATCCATTGCCATGCAAATCCGATAGACGACGGAGGTGTAGTGACCGCTGGGGTCGCAGAGCAAATCGCAAAGGAGGATCCTAGTCTGATTTTCATCGGTGTAACGCCCACCGGA
>SXGR01175807.1_pt1 | contig 10718 bp, 9 predicted proteins | sample 3174711 | NCBI WGS metagenome assembly SXGR01 (sample SAMN11356860, study PRJNA531348) | freshwater metagenome | isolation source: freshwater sample F1-60 | place: China: Fuxian Lake, Yuxi | collected 2017-12-25 | reverse complement strand
GTCAACAGATGATCAATCGCTGCCAGAGCAAGGAAAACAGCAACGGCTGGTCCGACAGCGAGGTCGAATAAACTTCGTGGCATTTCCAAGCGCGTTCCCGGAGGACCGACGGGAAAGTTGGAAGTAATAGTGATTGCGAAGTTCCCCGCCATTAACAGAATCGCCAGTGCCTGCACGGCGTGCAAGAACCCCAGGGCCAGATTCCAACGCCGCAAGTTGGCAAGTCGTTGAGGCATCTCTGACGTGATGGTGTTCATAGATGCACCCTAGAACAGACCGACCATCGAGGCTAACCCAGCGTCTAGTGGGCGAGGGGGGACTTGAACCCCCACGATCTTACGATCACTAGCACCTGAAGCTAGCGCGTCTGCCATTTCGCCACTCGCCCGAGTAACAGCCTTCAGGGTATCCCTGCACTCACCAACACCCCAACCCCCGATACCCTGAGCATTTCTGTGGGCTTACAATCTTTTGAGAATGGACTAGGGCGTATGGTTGAAGGCATGTTCAGTCGCGCATTCAAAAGCAGTGTTCGCCCCATTGAGATCGGTCGCCGACTCGTCAAAGAAATTGACAGCAAGCGCGCCGTTGATGTGAAGGGCCGGCGAGTTGTCCCCAATGAATTCATCATCAGCCTTTCACTCACCGACCAAGCCGCTTTGGCTGAAATTGAAGCTGCCCTGACTGACGAACTAGTTGAGGCTGTCAAGGAGTATTGCACCGATGAGGGTTACCATCTGCGCGGAACCGTCCTCGTGACAATCAGAAGCGATGAGAATCTCAGTACTGGTCGAATAGACATTGAATCAGTCGTCCGAAAAACGCAAGCAGTCTTAGGCACCGCAGTATTAGTTCTCGCCGACGATCGCCGGATCAATGTAGGTACTGCGCCAGTGGTCATTGGACGTTCGAGTGACTGTGATATCCCCTTTGATGATTCCAATGTCAGTCGTCGTCACGCTGAGATCACTTTTCTTGCTGACGCTCACACAGTCACCGATCTTGCCTCGACCAACGGCACCAAAGTCAACGGAGTCACTATCACCGCACCGCGAACTCTGCGCCATGGCGACATCATTTCTGTGGGAACTTACACCGTGCGCTTCGAGGCACAGTAGGCCTTCACTGAGGGCTTAACGACCATGACTGACCAATTGCTCAGCATCTTAAAAGTGGCATTGTTACTGGTGCTCTATTTGTTCTTTGCCCGAGTTTTGTGGGCCGTGTGGAATGAAGTTCGGTTACCAGCGATGAATCGATCGCCTCGGCCACCAAATGCAACCATCCGACCCCCTTCAGGTGCCATTCCAGGAGCGGTCAAGGTCGATCGCCCGTATCGTGTCACCCATATGAAAGTCGTGGCGCCAGCACACCTCAAAGGTTTTACCTTCACCGTCAATGAATCTGGCTATACCATCGGGCGCGGCGAAAACAACGACTTAAGTATTGGTGATGATGAATTCGCCAGCACTCATCATGCCCGCATGACTCTCAATGAAGGCCTGACAACAGTGGAAGACTTGTCATCAACTAATGGCACATTTCTCAATAATGAACGGATCACAGACAAGGTTCTTTTACAGATCGGTGACCGTTTGCAAATCGGCCGAGTCATCATTGAGGCCAACAAATGATTTCAGCGACCTATGGAGCGACGACCCATGTCGGTCAAGTGCGCACTGGCAACGAAGATAGTTATATCGCCATTGATGGTTTGTACTTTGTGGCCGATGGAATGGGTGGACACCGCGCTGGCGAAGTTGCGAGTGACATCGCCGTGCGTACCCTTGCGGAGATCTATCTTTCGCAGTCATCCCCCCTCACGTCACCAGAACTCGTGAGTGATGCCATCTCCACGGCGAACACCGCCATATATATGGAAGCCATGCACGATCCAAATAAAAATGGCATGGGAACCACCCTGACCGGTTTAGTTGTCATTAATCCTCTTGAAAATAAGATCGTTGTTGCCAATGTTGGTGACAGTCGAACTTATTTGTGGCGGCACAACGAATTACATCAAGTGACTAAAGATCACTCCCATGTGCAAACCCTTGTTGATCGTGGTGTCATCTCGCGCGCTGAAGCGCGCGTGCACTTTCAGCGAAATATTGTTCTGCGCGCTATGGGTATTGAATCGTGGGTTCTTGCCGATGTTGAAGGACGAATAGTCGAAGATGGTGACCGTTACATTTTGTGTAGCGACGGACTCGTTGATGAAGCCGATGACGCCGAGATTGAGAATGAGATTCGGGCCTCGGTTTCTGCACAAGATGTATCAGATCGTTTAGTGAATCTCGCCAATCGCAATGGTGGACGAGACAACATCACCGTTGTTGTGGTCGACTTTGAAGTAGTACCTAGCGAACTGATCACCGCTCCCGAGAGTAATCAGCCAAGTGAGAGCATCGCCGAGAGTATCCGCAACGTTGAGCGACCTGCCTCCACTACTTCGCCTTCGCCCTGGTTCAGAGTTGGGACGTACGCGATGTGGTTGGCCGCAGCAGCGATCACTGTTGCGGTGATCATTTCCGCTATCACATCGGCTCAGTGAACGGCACCAGCCAACCCATCGGCGCGGCGCGGCGCTCAACCGAGTTTCAATTGGTTTTCATGGCCGCAATGATTACGGCCACCGCCTACACCTTGGCTTCGCTCGGGAAAAACTCTGTCATACCGCCACGAATCCTCCCCTTTCTGGCTGTTCTTTTGTTGGTACTGATGTCGGCCCATATTGGTGTGCGCTGGTTGGCGCAGGGTGCTGATTCAACTGTGCTCCCAGTTGCCGTTCTGCTGAATGGTCTCGGTTACGTGATGATTGCCCGACTATCTGAACGCCTTGCAGGTCTGCAGACGACATGGACTTTTATTGGCGTGGCGTGCTTTATTGCTGTTCTTTTCCTTGTCCAACGAGTTAATGATTTAGCACGCTACACATGGACATTCTTCTTTTTGGGCGCTGGTTTGTTGTTGCTTCCTATGGTTCCAAGAATCGGTTTCTCATCAGGTGGGGCGCGCATTTGGGTGAGTGTTGGACCCATCAACTTTCAACCTGGAGAATTTGCCAAACTAGCTTTGGCTTTATTTTTCGCCGGCTACCTAGCGGAAAATCGCGAACTCATTTCGTCGGGCACATGGAAAGTCGGTCGACTCAATCTTCCCGAGCCGCGCCACTTGCTGCCACTGCTTTCTGCGTGGGGATTTTCCGTCGTCCTCATGGTTGGACAAAAAGATCTCGGATCAAGTTTGTTGTTCTTCACCTTGTTCATTGTCATGGTCTGGGTCGCTACAGAAAAGACGAGTTTTCTCATCATCGGTCTTGGACTTTTCGTTGCCGGAACCACGGCGGCTTATTTCATGTTTGATCATGTGCAAACCCGTTTCGCTATTTGGCTTGACCCATGGAGTCGGTATGACGCCAAAGGCTTTCAGATCGCTCAAGCCATGTATGCACTCGGTAGCGGTGGCGTCAGCGGTACTGGCTTGGGGCTCGGAGACCCAACCCGCATTCCAGAAGCGAAGAACGACTTCATCTTCGCAGCGATTGGCGAAGAGATGGGACTCTTTGGCGCGACGGCGATTCTCATCGCGTTTTTACTTCTCATCGGAGCAGGTCTACGTACCGCAATGCGCACACATCGCCCATTTGAAAAACTTTTTGCTGTTGGTCTCACAACGATTCTTGGGACACAGGCTTTCATCATCATTGGTGGAGTCATACGCGTCGTTCCCTTAACTGGCATCACATTGCCTTTTGTCAGTTACGGGGGCTCAAGCCTTGTCGCCAACTATATCTTGCTGGCACTACTCATCCGAGTGAGCGATAGTTCAGCAAGGGGCCTCGGCGAAGTTCCCAACACCGCAACCTCTAGGGAGCGATTGGCCGTTCGCAGAGCTAGACGGACATCAAAACGGCATCCAGTCAATCAAGACGATCAGTCATGAATACGCGCATCCGTCACCTGGCATTAGCGATGATCATTCTTTACGTGATTTTGTTCGTACAACTTAATGTGATTCAGGTAGGACGCAAAAATACTCTTGATAGCGACGCACGCAATACTCGTCAAACTGTGCGTGACTACAACGATCCCCGTGGAGATATTCGCACCAAGGACGGGGTCGTCATCGCCACATCGATCCGCAACGAATCTGGAAGTGAATTTGCGTGGCAAAGGATATACCCACAAGGTGATCTCTATTCGGCTATTACCGGTTATTTCACTTTTGCGTACGGTGCCACTCAATTAGAAAAGACGCAAAACGATATTTTGGCGGGCCGTACTGTGGAACAGCAGATCAGAGGAATTGGTTCGCTTTTCAATGGGCAGAACACCTCGGGTTCAGTGCAGACCACTCTTGACTCGCGCATTCAGCAAGCAGCCAAGGATGCACTTGGCAATCGTGAAGGCAGTGTCGTTGTCATTGAACCTTCGACAGGGGCTATTCAGGCGATGTGGAGTTATCCAAGCTATGACCCCAATCGTGTTGTCATTCAAGATGATGAACGTGCAGGTGAACTTTTGAGATCTCTCGACTCCATGTCAGGAAAACCTCTTTTGGCAAATGCTTATCAAGAGCGCTACATGCCGGGTTCAACGTTCAAGGTCATCACGGCTGCCGGTGCACTTGATGCAGGACTGATCAATACAGAATCATCGTGGCCTGACGAATCAGAATTTCTTCCGCCACAAACTAATGACCCCATTCAGAACTATGCCAACAAAGTCTGCGGTGGTGATTTGGCCGAAGTGTTTCGTCGTTCATGCAACACACCATTCGCCCGCACGGCTATCGCCCTCGGTCCGCAAAAAATGGTGGATATCACCAAGGGTTTCGGTATCGGTGAAGTCATCCCCTTTGATCTTCCCCGCGCTGTGAGTAGCCAATTCGGTGATGTTGATTACTTCGAGGAGAATTTGCCCCTGTTGGGAATCGGAGGATTCGGTCAAGGCAATACTCAGATGGTGCCATTACACATGGCAATGGTCGCTGCTTCAATTGCCAACAAAGGAATGATGATGAAGCCTTATGTTGTCGCAGCAACTTATGACCACAATGGCTCGGTGCTACGACGCACATCTCCCACGGTGTGGAAGACGCCGATGAGTTCTGCGACCTCAGCGTTACTGACTGAATTGATGATTGGAGTTGTCAACGAGGGGACGGCGAAATGTTGTATGGCCTTAGCCAACGGAATCCAGGCCGCAGCCAAGACTGGAACCGCTCAACTAAATGCCGCGGGGGAACCACAAAATTCTCATGCGTGGATGGTCGCTTTTGCCCCTGCACAGGCGCCGCGCTACGCCATCGTCGTCATGCTCAAAGGAACCACCGCCGAGATCAGCGCCGGAACAGGAGGCACCTTGGCTGGACCAATCGCCAAGAAGATTCTTGATATCGCCCTCAGGCGATGAAGTGACATTCCCTTTTCAACCCCTCTGAACAGGGACGACGGCATCTCAGCCAACGGACTCGGTAGCCTTTATCAGAGTTATGTCGGACAACAATTCAGTCATTATGAACGATCGCTATGAGATGCAACAACGCATCGGGCGCGGTGGTATGGCCGACGTTTATCTGGCCCGCGACATCCTGCTCGATCGTCTTGTGGCTATCAAAGTTCTTTTCCCCGAGTTCGCCACCGACCCCGCATTTGTTGAAAGGTTTCGTCGCGAAGCACAGTCCGCGGGAAACCTCAATCACCCAAATATCGTCAGCGTCTACGACTGGGGTCGCAGTAACAACACATATTTCATGGCGATGGAATATGTCCCGGGTCGCACACTGGCTGAAGCCCTCGCCGACGTTGGCCAAATCAATGCCACGAAAGCCGCCGAAGTTGGTATTGAAGTTGCGGCCGCCTTGTCTTTCGCCCACCGCAATAATGTCGTTCACCGTGATATCAAGCCCGGCAATATTCTCATTGGTTCAAATGGGCAATTAAAAGTTGCCGACTTTGGTATCGCTCGTGCGCTTGGAAGCGCTGCCGACAGCAACCTCACACAAGTGGGCGCAGTCATGGGTACCGCCGCTTACCTTTCACCCGAGCAGGCTCAAGGTGGCCAACCCGATCCGCGCAGTGATCTGTATTCACTTGGCATCGTGCTTTATGAAATGGTCGCAGGACACCCACCATTTTCGGGGGACAATCCGGTGTCTATTGCTTACAAGCAAGTTCATGATTCGCCCCAGCCGCTCAACCAAATCGCCGGTGACGTCCCGCGCGCTTTTGAAGCCATCGTGGCGCGTTTATTGGCCAAGGATCCTGGCATGCGGTATCCCACCGCTGAAGCGGCACGTGATGATTTACGCCGGTTCCGCGATGGCGTACCAGTGCAGGCTTTAGCTGACGCCATCAATCGCCGCAACGTTGATCAGTCATCATCTGACAACGCCCCAACAACGGTGATACCGGCTGGACCCATTGTTGGAGGGTCTGACGATCTGGCCTACACCCCAACAAGCGCGGCTCATGACGCGGCTGCAACTTCAGTTCTGCCACGCACAACCATCAACCCCAATCCCGCCTATCCACCTGGATACACGTCGAGCAGCGCAATCAACGACACTAACGATCTACAAAAACGACGCAGATCAATTGTGATCGCTGCAGTCTCCACCACATTGTTTTTGATTGTGGCAACTGTCGTCACCTTTCTTGCTCTCTCGGGAGGCTCAAGTCAAGCAGTCACGTTCATTCTCCCCGATGTGACCTCAATGTCACTTGATGAAGCCGTCACCACTCTCGAAGATTTAGGACTGACGGTCGTCCCAACGGCAGAAGAGACAAACTCTGTTGCCGACAACATCGTATGGAAGCAGATTCCGAATTCTGGCGAATCTGTGCGCGATGGTGACTCAATCACTGTTGTCTATAACCCTTCAAATACCCCGATTCCAGTGCCTAATTTGACTGGTCTAACCATTGATCAAGCGCGCACTGCGTTGTTTAATCTCGGACTCACTATCGGTATTATCACACCACAAAATGATCCAACTGCACCAGAAAATACAATCATCTCGACAATGCCTAAGAGTGGTGAGCAGGTACTTGGTGGAGCCACCATTGATCTCGTTGTCAGTCAAGGTAGTGGAGTCATCAAAATTCCCGATGTCCAAGGGCAAACAACCCAAGCAGCCCGTTCATTGCTGGAAGGCGAACCTTTCAAATTCCTCGTCACTGTTGTTGAAGAAGCAAGTGCCACAGTTGATGCAGGTCGCGTGACGCGTACCAGTCCATCAATCGGTGGTGAGACCACCAAAGGTTCAGCACTGACGATTTATGTGTCAACGGGTCAGGCCACAACTGCAGTGCCTGACGTATCAGGTCTCACCGAAGCGCAAGCCACTGCCAAACTTGTCTCGAGTGGATTTACCGTCGTCGTTGAATACATCGAAGTGCCCACAGCAAGCGCCAACGATGGCCGAGTGATTGCCCAAGACCCGAGCGCTAATGTGCAATCTGTTCCTGGAAGCCAAGTGTTGTTGAAGGTTGGTCAAGCCATCGCGACAGCGACAACAACCACGCCTGTCACGACCGCACCAACAACAACTGTTCCAGCAACCCCGTAATCTTCAATCACACACAAGTTGCGAGAAAATTTCGCAGCATGTCTCGCCCCGAACTTGTGAGAATACTTTCTGGATGAAACTGCACGCCTTGGACGGGCAAAGTCTTATGACGAACCCCCATCACTATTCCATCGGATGTTTCGGCTGTGATCTCTAAACCATCTGGCATTGTGTCTCGCTCAATCACCAAAGAGTGATAGCGCGTGGCAGTGACTGGATTCGCCACACCTGCGAATACGCCAACATTCTGATGTATTACTTCGCTGGTCTTCCCGTGCATCAGATGAGGTGCACTAATAATGTTTCCACCAAAGACATGACCAATCGCCTGATGTCCGAGACACACTCCGAACACTGGTGTTCCTCGTTCAGCACAAGGCATGATCACATCACAAATGATCCCTGCCTCTTCCGGGCGACCCGGTCCTGGTGATAACAAGACTCCGTCAACTGTGAGAGTCAAGGCCTGAGCAACCGTCAAATCATCATTGCGGTAGACGACTGGATCGGCGCCAAGTTCTCCGAGATACTGCACCAAGTTGTAGACAAAACTGTCGTAACTGTCGATGACCAGAACCCGTTTCACCTCATCAGCCTAAAACCCATTTTAATAAATCCGAGGTGGAACCTCATCGTTGGTGCGGTGGCGAGTCTCACTAGTGCGTACACTTTCATCTCGTGGCACCTCCGAAGCGTAAATCAGGCGGACGTACGACCCCGAAGGGCACTCGGCCCAACGGAGGCGACTCCGGTACACCAACTCATAACGAGCATGGGGTTTCAGCCTCCACGCGCTACACGCCGCCCGTCCCCAAATACGTCAAACAAAGCCCGCAATGGGTCCCGATCTTGATGTTTGCCTTATTTATTCTCGGTGCATTGATTATTTTGCTGTATTACTTGGGCGCGGTTCCTGGTGGACGCAGCAACCTCTATCTGGTCGCTGGGCTGGGTTTTATCCTCGGCGGGCTATACACCGCAACCAAATATCATTGACCTGACTATCTGGTTCTTATCCACACCTTGTGGATAAAGCAGGGGATAGTCACATGGGTGTAACTTCTTGTTCACTCAACGGGAGCCACGAAATCCATATCTTCCATGCAATGCCGAGGCGGAACAGGATCTTGTTCGGGAGCCATCGTCATACGCAATTCGACCCCACACAAACTGCAGCGATAGCGCACATTCACCCGCCGCAATTCGCCTTCAGGTGGCGGATCTGGAAGTGGGGTCGTCATGCTACGCAGCATCCCAACTCCGACGCGCCATAAGAAAAAGAATAAAACAACCGCCCCGAAAATCCAGATCACACCTGCGACATCCACGGCGAACATCGATTCTCTCAGCCCAATCGTTCCAGGATCGTGGCGTTCGCCATACCGCCACCCTCACACATCGTCTGCAGTCCAAAGCGACCGCCGGTGCGCTCAAGTTCATTCAACAATGTGGTCATCAAGCGCGCCCCCGAGCAACCGAGCGGGTGCCCTAAAGCGATGGCCCCACCATTGGGATTCACGGTCTCCATATCGGGATGAAACTCTTTCTCCCAAGCCAAAACGACTGAGGCAAAAGCTTCATTGATTTCCGTCAAATCGATGTCGTCCATCGTCATCTTTGCGCGCTCAAGAACTTTGCGGGTCGCTGGTATTGGAGCGGTCAGCATGTAACGCGGATCATCACCAGCAAGGGCGAAATTGACAAAACGAGCACGCGGCGTCAAACCAAGCGCACGACACTTTTCTTCACTCATGATCAAAATCGCGGCTGCTCCATCGGTGATTTGCGAAGAGTTACCGGCAGTCACGCGTCCACCTTCTTCAAGCGAACGGAACGCTGGCTTCAACTTGCCCAGACTTTCCATCGTCGTTTCACGTAAACCCTCATCCGTCGTCATCATGTTTCCTTCGGCGTCTTTGAGCGGAAGAATTTCTCGCTCAAAACGACCCTCGGCTGTCGCGCGAGCCGCACGGAATTGTGACTGCACGCCGAAACGATCCATATCCTCGCGACTAATGCCCCACTTATCGGCGATCATTTCTGCGGAAATACCCTGTGGCACCAACCCACCTTGTGGTTGGTAGCGCGCACTAACGCGCGGTCCAAATGGCCAGCCATATTTTCCATCAACCATTGATGCGCCCATTGGAACGCGTGTCATCACTTCGACACCAGAGGCGACAACGACATCGTATGCGCCAGCCATCACACCTTGGGCGGCAAAGTGTGCGGCCTGTTGCGAAGATCCACACTGGCGATCAACTGTTGTTCCCGGAACACTCTCTGGCCAATTTGCCGCCAAGACAGCATTGCGTGCAATATTCGTTGACTGTTCGCCGGCTTGCATCACGCAACCCATGACGACATCGTCAATCATGCCTGGGTCAATGCCAGTGCGCTCAACCAAGGCATTCATTGTTTCGGCAACCAAATCAACTGGGTGCCAGTCTTTCAATTTTCCGTTTCGACGACCGAGAGGCGTGCGAATCGCATCAACGATAACTGCATTGAACATAATGGCTCCTGACATTAAGGTAAGCCTCAAGTCTGCTGTGTTGGTCCGCCCAGAAACGAATTTAGAGCAACTCAGAGCAACTAAAAAACCTCAAGTGGCCACCAAATATCGGGAACATCGGATGGGTTAAAAGCGACAATGCCAAAGCGATCGCCGGGTGTGGATGCGCGCTGATTCAAGGTCGCTAACTCTTGGGCCATGTCATGATTGATATCCAATTCACTCAAACTCAAAGCCACCAAAGGGGAGTCAAGCGACGTCACCGCATCCACATGTCCAATCGTTCGCAACTCATGTGCCAAGAGGGTCTGAAGTTCAACAACTTTGGCTTCTTCCTCAGGTGTGAAAGGTGTGATCACACTGACAATCGTCGCCCCACTGGCGGCGGACAACAACGAGAAGGCGTATCCCGTATCACACACCATCCAAACGCTCGAAGCATTCGCTGGGTCCAAAACACGATCCCCAAAAACCCACTCCACATCAGCGGGAATTCCGCCAGCGAGACCGCGCTGTTCAAAGTCATACAGCAGTGCGGGATACAGACCCACCAGTCCCCCATCTCCGAGGCGAAAAAGGATCGCTCCCTCATCAGCTGAGGGAGAATTTTCCTGAAAGACAACCGCTT
>SXGR01384813.1_pt1 | contig 10719 bp, 11 predicted proteins | sample 3174711 | NCBI WGS metagenome assembly SXGR01 (sample SAMN11356860, study PRJNA531348) | freshwater metagenome | isolation source: freshwater sample F1-60 | place: China: Fuxian Lake, Yuxi | collected 2017-12-25 | reverse complement strand
CAGCACTATCCAAAGTCAACATTGCGAGTTTTGTCGAGCGTGCAACAAAAATCGCCGATTTACGCAAGGACACCGAGAAGTTGCGAAGCACGATCAGCCCCGAGGCAACAATCTGGCAGGACTGGAATGAACGACTGTTGGTGATGTCAAGCGACTCAATGACTGACGCTGAGCGCGACGAATTTATTTCAGCGACTCGCGATCAACTGAAGAAAATTAGACAATCAGTAACTCTTCAAGAAGGCACAACTTTCACCCTTGGAAGTCGCGAGAGCACACTTCGACTCGATCTTCAGAACTCATCTGATTTTGCGATGACGGTTCAAGTTCAAGTTGTAAGTTCGAAACTTCGATTCAAAAACGAAACTGCAACAATTCAAATACCTGCAAATGGCTCAAACGAACTGGTTGTAGATGTCGTTGCGTTGTCAAACGGACTATTTCCAGTTGAAGTTAAAATCTTCACCGCTGATGGGCTCAGTCAACTCGGCAAAAAAATCGAGGTGTCGGCACGAGTCAACGCACTCGCGGGTCTTGGTCAAGTTGTGACTGGTGTTGGTTTGCTGCTCTTGGCTACATGGTGGGTTGCACATATTCGCCGAAAATACCGCAAGAAAATCAGTAAGAACCACCCTGTACTACGCTCAAAACCATGACCATACGCATCGTTACCGACTCCGCCTGCGACCTTCCAGAATCACTGGCAAAAAAACATAACATCACTATCGTTCCCCTCACTTTTAGTCTTGGCGACCAAGAATTCACCGACCGAATCAGTCTGACGACTGCCGAGTTCTGGAAGCGTTGCGCAGAGTCGCCAGTTTTACCTCAGACTGCCGCTCCAGCACCTGGCAAATTTGCTGAAGCATTCAAAAAACTCGCAACTGACGGCGCAACAGGGATCTTGATGATCGGTTTGTCACGTGAACTATCTGCCACTATCCAGTCTGCAGAAACTGGAGCAAAAGAATCGGGCATAAATATTCCGATTCGGTTTGTTGATAGTTGCTCAGCCAGCATGGGTGAAGGCATCAATGTGCTTGTGGCTGCACAAATGCTGGTTGATAATCCGCAAATAACCCTCGATGAACTGGCGCGCAAAACTACCGAATGGGCAGGTCGCACACGTGTTTTTGGCGCCCTTGACACGCTAGAAAATCTCAAGAAAGGTGGTCGCGTTAGCGGAGCTAAGGCGTTTTTTGCCTCGGCGTTGGCGATCAAACCAATTATTGAGGTGCGCGAAGGCAAAATCATGGAAGGTGGAAAAGAGCGCACCCGCAGTAAGGCCCTAGCTCTACTGATTGAGAAGGTTAAATCTGCTGGCCCCATTACTAATTTGGCCGTATTGCACGCACAGTGCGCTGATCTCGACATGTTTCTTGAACAGCTCAAGAGCGTCTACTCAGGTGAAATAATTGTCGGCGAAGTGGGCTCGGTGATTGGCTCTCACACAGGGGTCGGCACAATGGGTGTAACTTTTCACGTCAAATAACACGTCAAACAATTAGCTAGTCGCTGTCGAAAAAGATTTCGCACGGCGACATTCCCCGTTTCATCGAGCGCGCAGAACTAGCGTCAAAGTTCACAGATGAGCCTTGAACAAGAACAACCAATCGATGATCCGAGGCGCCTTTTGGGCGGCAGATACAGGCTCGATCGGCAGATAGCACGTGGCGGAATGGCCGAGGTTTGGTTGGGTTTTGACACGTTTTTGAACCGACAAGTTGCCATCAAAGTACTGAAACCGCAATTGGTTAGCGACGCTGTTGTCGCTGAGAGATTTCGACGCGAAGCAATTGTTTGTGCCGGTTTAAGTCACCCGAACATAGTCGCGGTTTACGACACTGTTGAAGACGACGGCAAACAAGCAGTAGTGATGCAATACGTGCAAGGAAAATCTCTTCGCGAACTTTTAGATCGTCGCAAACGCCTGGGACCCTTGTTGACAATTCATATGGGAGCGGCAATGTCGGCGGCACTTGACGTCGCACATCGAGCAGGACTCGTGCATCGCGATGTCAAACCAGGCAATATTTTGTTGACGCCTGATGGCAAATTCTTGCTAGCTGATTTCGGCATCGCGAAGGCACTTGTTACTTCTGGTGAAGATCTAACTCATGACAACATCATGATGGGTACCGCAAAATATCTTTCTCCCGAACAAGTGCGCGGCAAACCATTAGATGGTCGCGCCGATTTATATGGTCTCGGGCTGGTGCTTTACGAGTGTCTTGCCGGTCGAGTGCCATTCTTGGGTGAAACCGATGCCGACACAGCATTAGCCCGACTACAAAGAGAGCCAACAGATTTAGCGCACTTGCGACCTTCACTTGCGCCACAACTTGTGCGAGTAATCCACAAATTATTGGCGCGAAACCCTGATCACCGTTTCGCGACTGGCGAAGAAACTCGTGTTGCGTTAATGCAAGCACTTAGCGCACAAAACGATTTCACCACATCAATGACTCCACCGAGCGGGGCAACACCACCAAAACCGCTTAGGCGGATTATGACCAGCGACGAGTCATCGGTAGCTCGAATACCTGGTCAACCAATTCTTGAAACCGCAGTTAACGCAACGCCGCAAAAAAATTTACGTGTTGCTCGGTCGCAAGGTATTTGGCGGCAATTCTTTTCGCTACCTCCAAGTACGAAAATTTTGGGCATGATCGCTTTGGTAATGAGTGTTGCAGTTGTGATGGTTGCAACAAGATCTAATGCGCCACAACAACTTGAGATACCAATCACTGAAAGTGTCGTCGTTGATCAATCGCCAGTAACAATCTCAAGAATGGTGAGTTTTGATCCCAACGGTGACGACGCGCAAGAAAATGAGGCGCAGATTTGGGCGCTTCGCGACGGCAACTCGAAGACCGCATGGACAACCGACTGCTATGCCAACCAGTTTTTTGGCACCAAAGAGTATGTAGGTGTGTTGATCGAATTATCACGTGCCTCAACTGGTGTGCTTCAAGTCGGCATGAAAAATGGGCCATGGTCACTCGAAATTTACACGGCGAACGGCTCGGCCCCGAGCCGACTTGAGCAATGGGGCCCTCGCGCCGGTGCCGACTACAACACTCGTCGCGGAATCGCTCAATTTGTTGTGCCGAGCGAAGCACAATTCGTGTTACTCGTACTACGTGAAGTTGGTACGAGTGTGCAATGCAGTACAAAAAACCCTTATCAAGGAGTAATTCAAGACATTTCATTTAACGCTGCATAAACAATAAATTTTTTAGCGTTAGTCTGAAACTGTGATTTCTAATCCATTCACCGATCCCAAATGGGCAAAAAAAACAGTCGCTGCGATTGATCGATGGGTTGATTTCATCAGCGACAAAACGACTCGACCAATCGCAAACTTTGTGCGACTTATTGTCTTTGGTTTGATTGCAATTGTCGCCGCAATCACAATCATCGTTTTGGCCCTGGTCGGACTTTCTCGTGGTCTCAACGAATTGTTTGATCTATGGCTTACTCGCGATGATGCTGTCTGGGTTTCGTATTTCATTTTGTCGTTTATTTTTGTGGCGGTTGGCGCATGGCTAATGCGCAGACGCTACCCAAACAAGCAAAACTAGAACAAAGAAAGACATGGGCATGACGTCTACAGACATCCACGAAGTGATAATCATTGGGTCAGGGCCAGCCGGATTAACCGCCGCCATTTATACGGCCCGTGCAAACTTGGCACCGCTTGTCATCGAGGGCGAGCCATCCAGCACGTCAGATCAACCTGGCGGACAGCTGATGTTGACCACCGAAGTTGAAAACTTTCCTGGGTTTCCAGAAGGAGTAATGGGCCCAGACCTAATGCTTAAGTTTCGCGAGCAGGCAGCTCGTTTCAATACGAGATTCATCACTGAAAAAGTTACAAAAGTCGATTTTTCGACTCGACCGCTCAAAGTTTGGGTGCGCGATGAATTGCACCAGGCCAAATCGGTGATCGTCAGCACTGGTGCCCAATCATTGATGTTGGGTCTTGAAAACGAGAAACGCTTTTATGGCCACGGCCTTTCGTCTTGTGCAACCTGTGACGGTTTCTTTTTCAAGGGCCAAGAAATCATCGTCGTTGGTGGTGGCGACTCAGCGATTGAAGAAGCATCTTTTTTAACCAAATTTGCCACGAAAGTTACCTTGGTTGTGCGACGAGATGTTTTGCGGGCCTCAAAAATTATGCAACAACGGGCTATGAATAATCCAAAAATTGAAATCAAATGGAATTCACAAGTCACCGAGTTGTTCGGTCAAGAAAAACTCTCCGGTGTCGGGTTGATCGACACAGTGACGGGTGAAAAATCCAAACTTGATGTCACGGGTCTTTTTGTTGCCATTGGCCATCGTCCGAATACTGATTTGTTCAAAGGCATTCTCGACATGGAAGACAGTGGATACTTAAAAACCAAACCTGGCTCTTCATACACGAACGTCGCCGGAGTTTTTGCTTGCGGTGACGTACAAGACCACACATATCGACAAGCGATTACTGCGGCGGGTTCAGGTTGCATGGCGGCCATCGACTGCGAGCGATGGCTTGAGTCACAACACTAGATAACACCCAACTAGTAACCTGAAGATGTTCGTGTAATCACGCGACTTGACGAAAGGTTTTGTAATGGCTGACGGCATCATCACTCTTACTAGTGCAAACTTTGACGAAACCGTCAAATCTGCAACGACGCCAATTGTTGTCGACTTTTGGGCCGAATGGTGTGGGCCATGCAAGGCAATTGCACCGGTGCTCACAGAAATCGCCAAAGAACAGGCCGGTGTCGTAACAATCGCCAAACTCAACGTCGACGATCACGGTGACATCGCCCAACGATTTGGTGTCATGAGCATTCCAACATTGTTGGTTTTCAACAACGGCGAAATGAAGAAGAAAATGGTCGGCGCGAAAGGTAAAACTCAATTGCTTGCGGAGATCGCAGAATTTATCCCGAAAAAGAATTAGCACTAGGCGATAGCCACGACGCCGTCGGCGATCTGCAGCGTCGGCTCAGTGATGCCGGGTTGCTCGATTTATCTTGTATTTCAATCAACGAGTTTTGTAGTGCAACTCAAGTTGCAGTCACCAAGTTTCAAAAACTTAGATCACTTCACGCATCTGGAATTTGCGACCATACAACTTGGCTAACTCTCGTTGAATCTTCATTCAAATTGGGTGATCGACTTTTATACCTAACTTCTCCCCTATTACGCGGAGATGATGTGGCTGAACTGCAATTGTTGTTGTCGCAAATAGGTTTTGATTGTGGTCGTGTTGATGGGTTTCTCGGCAAAATTACCGCAAAAATAATCATCGAGTTTCAACAGAATTACGGACTAGTGCCTGACGGCATCTGTGGTCCACAAACTTTGTTGGCGCTTCATCGCGCAAGTCGCAATTCTGGCGCCGGCCCAGGCGTGGGCATCGTGCGCGAGCGACACACGTCGGCCAAATATCCCCAAGATTTAAACAACTTACGCATTGTTATCGGGCAGTTCACAGAACTAGATCGCTTGACGAATGAATTAGCCGACAGACTTCGTGCGCAACGTTCAAATGTTGCTGTCATCAATGATCTTGACCAACATCGGCACGCTCAACTTGCCAATGATTTTGCGGCAAACATTTACATCGGTATTGAAGCAAGAGATCAACAAGTTTGCGAAATCTCCTACTACCAAACCGAGGGTTTTCACTCGGTTGCAGCTCATGTTTTCGCCACACTTGCCGCGGAAACCATCGAAAGGTCAGCGCCGTGGTTCAAGCCGGTAGTTAGCGGCATGCGACTGCAGGTTTTACGTGAAACATCGATGCCCGCAGTGGTCTGTGGATTCGGGCCCGTTACTCGCGTTACTCCACACAGTGCAGTGCTGGCTGATGACCTTGCAAATGCCTTATCTATATGGGTCAAAACCACATCTGTGAAATTAGATGCGAAATAAGTGGGATAACCACCAAGTTATTCCACAGAGTTATCCACAGATTGTGAGCAACCTGAAGTAGTAATTTAGCGTCAACTTAACCGTGAGTCTTAGTCTTTGTAACGCGATTCGCAAAATTAGACGGCAGGGCCCTCGGTCATTGCGCGATAAATGCGTTCAAGATCGTTTAGATCAGCAAACTCAATAACAACTTTGCCGCGACCGTTCGTCGCAGTTACCGAAACATTTGTTGCTAAATGTTCGCCCAACAGTTTTTCAAGTTCAACGATGCCCGGTGGTGGAAGAGCAACTGTACGAATTTTAGTACTTGAATTTTTTTCGTTAGTGCCAACAGGTTTTTTGTCAGATATAACCGATCGCACATCACGACCCAAACTTTGCCGCACTACTTCTTCGATGTTTCGAACTGTCCAACTTTCTTCAACACATTGCCGTGCGAGTTTTTCTTGTGTTGTTCGATCAGTTAACGCAAGCAGCGCCCTGGCGTGACCGCCTGAAAGTCGACCATCGGCAAGAAGTTGCAGAATTGATGGAGGTAGAGCCAACAACCGCAATGAGTTCGTAATTACTGAACGACTCTTTCCGACTTTTTCTGCGACTTGTTCATGTGTCATCGAAAAATCGTCAAGTAGTTGCTTGTATGCAGCGGCCTCTTCTAGCGGAGTTAAATCTTGGCGATGAAGATTTTCAACGAGTGCTTGCTCGACCGACAAAAGATCATCGGTTTCACGAACAATTGCCGGAATCAACTTAAGATTTGCGATCTTTGATGCTCGCCAACGACGCTCACCTGCAATTATCTCGAAAGCCTTGGCATTGTCGGGTGTTGGTCGCACAAGAATTGGTTGCAACACACCAATTACACGAATTGAATCCGCAAGTTCTTTTAAGGCATCTTCATCGAAGTGCACCCGAGGTTGATTCGGGTTGGGCACAATTTGCTCGACATCAATATCTCGCATACCAAGGCCATTGTTGGAGGTGCCACCGCCGCTATCGCCACCTTCACGACTTGGTTTTCGCGAATCGCGACCCGGAATAAGGGCGTCTAATCCTTTACCTAGACCTGTTGGACGGGCCACCGCTGATCTCCTTTGCTATTTCTCGATATGCCTTGGCTGCTGGTGAAGACGGATCGAAAGAGGTAACTGGCTTGCCATGCGACGGTGCCTCTGCAACCCGAACAGACCGTGGCACAACTGTTTTGCAAACTTTGTCGCCAAAATGTTCGCGAACTTCACGCACCACGTCGTCAGCCAATGTCGTATGTGTGTACATCACGCAAGCGATGTTTCGAACCTCAAGAGTTGGGTTTAAGACCTGGCTGACACGGTCGACACTTCGCAACAGTTGCCCTAAACCTTCAAGAGCGAAATACTCGCACTGAATTGGAACGAACACTTCGGTTGCGGCAGTTAAACCGTTAACTGTCAAAAGCCCCAAACTTGGCGGGCAGTCAAGAATCACATAATCGTACTGGTCAATTACAGTATCAATGGCTTTTTTCAGACGTTGCTCTCGGCCCATCTCGGGCACAAGTTCAATGTCGGCACCCGCTAAATCTAGGTTCGCTGGAGCAATGAAAAGGTTCTTAATCGCCGTTGGCTCGATGCAGTTTTCGAGCTTCTCGCCCCGCAACAAGACGTCGTAGATCGTGGCATCAAGATCGCGAGCGTTGATACCGAGCCCGGTTGAGGCGTTGCCTTGGGGGTCAAGATCAACTACCAACACGCGGTAATCAAGTTCGGCCAAACTCGCCGCGACTGTTATCGCAGTTGTCGTCTTGCCAACACCACCTTTTTGGTTGGCGAAAGCAATGACTCGAGGTAGGGGCGGCAGGGCTTCCATAGCTTCAGACTACTTAGTAGGTGTGGTATCCAAACGGATAGGTTGCCCTAAGATGATGTTTCACGTGAAACATCAAATCTTCAATTCGTGTGTTAGTTCGATTGTTTCACGTGAAACATAGCCACGGCACCGTGTCGAATGGGGCCTTCAAGGCCAAGGTTTAAGACTTCACTAGGGTTCCACCGAGATTGAGTAGTTGGTGGTGGTTCGCTGATTATCACGACTCCCCCTGGTTTGACCAAGTCTCGTGAAAGCCTGAGCGTCTCAAGCGGTGGCCCTAACCCCCGACTGATTGCGGCATCAAACTGTTTAAAGAACTTGCTATCTCGAACAAGGTCGCCGATCTCAGAGCACTTGACGCTGACTCGACTGCCAAGGTTAAGTGCCAAAACCGATCTTGTAAGTGAGTCGGTACGACCCGACCGTCGATCTACTAGGACGAGTTCCAGTTCGGGTCGGTCAAAAGCAACAATTAAGCCCGGCACCCCTGCGCCAGAGCCCAGATCAATGACTCGTTTGGCTGAACTGGGTATTGCTTTTGCGAACCACAATGCATGACTGATTATCTGATCGATTGGTGCGCCAGATAGCGCACCAATCTTTTGTGCAGTAAGCAAAACTGGCTCTAACTCCGCAAATTTAGCGACGTCATAAACCGGGCCGTTTTTAGTCATGTCAGACTGTTCAGACATGACTAAAAACTAGTCAAAACCTCACTCGTCGTCAGATGAGTCAGTATCGTCGATTGCTGAGTCTTCACTGATTGAAGCCAAAGCAACAACAACACGACGGAACGGGTCACTGCCCTCTGATCGAGTTGAAATGCCTTCGACTTCCGTAAGTGCGTCGTGCACGATCTTGCGGTCAGATGAATTCATAGGCTCAAGGGCTCGAGCCTGACCCGACGACTTAACGTCTCCCGCCACTTTTAATGCAAATCGGGTAAGTGCCTCACGGCGCTTTTCACGATATCCGGCCACATCAACCCGAAGTCGTGTTTCGTGATCACCCAATCGGCGTTGGCTAACAACTCGTGTTAGGTCTTGCAATGCAAGCAAAGTAGCACCTTTGGTGCCGACCAGAAAACCCAAGTCTTCGCCCAACACATCAATATCGATGTGTTCACCTTCAACTTTGGCCGAAACCGAACCGTTTAGACCGGCTGACTTCACCAAACCTTCCAAAAATGTGGTTGCAACAGCACTCACAGTGGTTGGATCTACTGGTGGGAGGTCTTCGCGAGGTGCTCGCTCGGCTCGAGGCGCACGATCTGGACGAGGAGCACGTTCGCTACGTTCATTGCGGTCATTGCGATCACCACGACTATTGCGATCGTTTCGTGAACGACTTGGGCCACGGCTGCCACGATCATTTCGCGGGCTCCGCTCTGTACGTTCGCCTGCTTCTTGACGAGAACTTTGGCTTCGCTCGCCTACTGGCTTACCTCGACGATCTCGGCGGTCAGCCTTAGCACGCACTGAGTTTGGTTTGATGCGGGCACGAACACGGGCTTCACCGCGAGTTCGACCAAACAGACCAGCTTTTGGCTCTTCGATCACTTCGAATTCAGCGTCAGCATCATCTACTCCTAAACGATCAAGTGCGATTGCTTTGGCGTCATCAATTGTTGTTGCAGTTATCTCTACCCATTCCATGATTCAATTTCCTTTCGTTTGTTTACTAAATCGTTAAAAATTTTTTAACTCGGTTTGTTTTTCTTTTTGATTTCGGCGCTGCGGTTTTTGCCAGGAGGTTTCGGTCGACGAGAAGAAACTGGTAACGAATTATTCTTGGGTGGCGTCACGCGCTTGCTGACAAACTTGGTGTCGTTGCTTGTCGACTCGCCTTTTTCTTTTTTATCTTTCTTGTCGGGTTTAGGCAAGTCTTTCATTTCACGCGCCACGGCACTCGCCGCTTGAGCTTGTCGGCCCAGACTGTCATCTTTTTTGTAGAAGCGCTGCGTGATGTATTGCTGTTGAACAATGCGAATAACTGCTTGCATCATGTAATAAACAACCAATGCTGTTGGCAACCAAATTTGAAACACGGCAAAAGCAACCGGCAAATATTGCATCAATTTGGCTTGATTTGCCGACATTGTTGGGCTAACTGTGCGCGAAGAAATCATTCGTTGCTGCACCAAATAAAGGCCAGCCAACAGCAATACGAGCAATGCATAAACAAGACCGGAAACAAAGTCGTCTTGCATTGCGCGTAACGGCGTTTTAGCCAAGTCGACACCAAACGAAAGCATTTCATTTTTGCCAACAAGAGATTGATAAATATCAGATGACTCGTCGAGATATTTTGGCTCAAATGCGCCACCGTCTTTTCGGCTTGTCAAGCCGCTGATCGCGCGAAACATAATGATGAACACAGGCATCTGGGCCAACAACGGCAAACAAGAAGCAAGCGGGTTAACTTTGTGTTCTTGGTAGAGCTTCATCATTGCTTCGTTTAGTTTTTGGCGATCACCTTTAAATTGTTGTTGCATTTTTTTCATTTCGGGTTGCAACCGTTGCATCTCGAGCATGCCTTTTGTGCTCTTCAGCGTCAGGGGAGTGATCAGCAACATCACGACGACTGCGACCATCGCCAACGCAAACGAATAGTCAGGAACCAAACCGTAGAAAAACGCAATTACCCATGCGGCGGCCTCAAACATGTTCGTGAGTCACTTTCGTTGAATGTGCATGCGTGCCGCAGTCGTGAAGTTCAGGCACTGGGTCATATCCACTCGGACCAAATGGTCGACAACGACCAAGACGGCGCAGAGTCAAAATCCCCCCACGCCAGGCACCAAAGGTCTCGATGGCTTCTTGGGCATAAACCGAGCAACTTGGGTAAAACCGGCATGGCGAAAGGCGATAGGAGAACACTTTTTGATACCAATCGATCAGGCGCAGCAACAGATTTTCCACAAATACCCCTATTTTT
>SXGR01253464.1_pt1 | contig 10720 bp, 8 predicted proteins | sample 3174711 | NCBI WGS metagenome assembly SXGR01 (sample SAMN11356860, study PRJNA531348) | freshwater metagenome | isolation source: freshwater sample F1-60 | place: China: Fuxian Lake, Yuxi | collected 2017-12-25 | reverse complement strand
GTCGTGATAAGTCGTTAGGGATTGTAATTTTGCCAAGGGCACAGCAAAGGTTGTTTTATCACCCGCATTTAATTCTAATTGTGCGCGTACCAATCGTGCCGCGCGTTCGGCGTAATCAGCAGTGGCACCACGTTGGAGCGCTTCAATGAGACAAGAAAAAGAGCGCTCTTTTTCGCCGCGCGAATCATAAAAGGATGCCAGAGTACCCCATGGACGATAATCGTTCGGTTTTGCGGCAGCGGCTTTTGAGAGTCGTTCTAAAAATGATGCGCCACGGCCCCAGCCAATTACACGATCGCTGGTGGCTGCCATGACTAAGTCTGCGGTTAGCGCTAATGACATACCCTGACCAAGACCGCGCGATGAAATCATGCGACCCGTTTTAAAATCAATGAGGGCTAATTGTTCGTTGGTGCCAACTAAGACTTGATCGGTACCAATGCGACCATGCACGCCATCTCGTCCACCTGAAAAACTAATGGCCCATGGAGAAATAGCCGTCTTTAAATTCAGCAGAGCTAAATTACGCGTACCCGCCAATAAGGCGACACCGTGCGCAACATCCAATACTTCTCCATTAGCGCCGTCACCTTGGTAACGTCGCGGCGCAATGTCGTCTGGGCCCATCATTAAAACGACGCCCGGACTATCCACTGGACTGGCAGCTAACCAAGTGCCGTCGCTGATAATGGCACCTTGTCGGGTTGATATTGGACGATTGCCAAATCCATCGACAAATTCATCACTAACACTTGGGTAGGTCCACAAACGGGTCACGTTTCCGTCAATACCAATACGTGCGATCATACCATTATTTGACAGGATCATAATACTGCCGCCATGTGAGGTAATCGCAGGGGCGGTAAGACCGAATTCGCTTCCTGTAAAGAGCATTTGTCGCGGAATCGAAATACGCGTCACCAAGGTATTCCATACCGGGCGACCATTGTCGGCACGAAAAGCGAGCGCACGTAATTCTGCGCCTTCGTTATTGCCAATGACTAAGGCGCTGAAGACCACTAAATTATCCATCACAATTGGGGCAGATAAGGCCGGTAAATTGCCAAATGATGGTGAATTAGCGCGCCATTTTTCTTCACCAAGACGGTCCAAAGCCACTAATACGGCATGATCTTCGACCCAGCCAAGTCCAACAAAACCATCACGCATGACCGCGGGACGACTTGGTAGTGAGCCCATCGGCATGCTACCGAGAGGTCGAATATCACCAATTAATCGCCCAATAAGATGATCAAAAAGGAAAAAACTTTGTCCATCACTGGCCGCTGATAACTCTCCGGCGGATGTCGTGATTGAATACCGTTGTTGTACGGGCAATTGATTCCGACGAACGCGTCGCAAGGCGCGATCACCCATGAGAGGCGCTGGTCTAGATCCCGTCATGGCTTCAGTAAGATCAATTCGCCACATTTCTTCTAAACCATCTAACGTCGATGGGAGATCTAAAGATTTATCAGGTGCCAAAAGCACGAAAGCTGCCTGTAATCGTTTGGCTAATTTTTCACTATCCGATTCGCCAGCACGTTGGGCATAGTCTAAGTATAAACCTAAACGACCGGTATCCCATGCGGCATCAGCCAACCATTGCCAGGCTGCTCGTGCCGCAGGAGTTCCTGGGTAAGATAGAGCAATTGTGCGCAGTTCAGATTCACCTGCACGTTCAGCTAGGGCATCTTTTAATCGACGTTCAGCAATACCATTAAAGGTGCGTACAAACGGTTCAAGTAATTGATGCTCGGCTAATTTCATGGCAAATAATTCAGCAATTGGTGCGCAAATTTCCCCGCGAATAATCATGCTATCACCGTGCTTCGCTAACAATTGCTGAACACGTTCAATTAAATTTCCGATATCTCCGCGCCGATTCTGCATGTCATCAAGCAGCTCATTCGCGTCATGGCGAACGTCGAATGGCGTAGCGACCACTGGCTCAACGCCGAGAACTAGGCTGACAGAACACAGGGCCAGGAGCAGGGGGACTATTCGCGGGTAACGCACGTTTGCTGGTATATGCCGTTGTAGAAGATGGACCAGGGGCGACCCGATGAAGGTACTAACAGCACAAAGGTGAGTCCGTACTTGTCAGCGCCAACCGCCCAGGAACATGTCGAACATGGACCAATTCGGTGGGACTACAATTATTGGGCCGGACATCCGGTTGTTGCTGCTGGATTGCTTTGAGACCATCGTCGAAATGGAGAGCAGCGTTTATCGCCCTCGTTTAGGCATGATCGACTTTCTGACGCATTTTGGCTCTCGTTTAGGCATTCCCATTGCCGTTATTAGCGACGCGTCCAAAGAAGCCGTCGAAAACGCCTTAGCCCAATCACGCCTGACGACCTACTTTATTACCATTTATCATGCTGGTAATGCGGCAGAAGAACTAGGCAGTGGGCGCGCTCGTAAGCGGCTCGATCTGCCATTGTCTCATTTTAAGATCAAGGCCAGTCAGACCTTATTCATTGGCGATAGTCCGTTAGATGCCGAAGCAGCTCAGCACTATGGCGTGCAATTTATTCGCGTACCACGAAGTGAAGACCGCAGCTTTAGTTTTGCGAGTTTAATCACGGGCCCTAGTCGTTACCGAAGTCAAGAATTTAACATTACTTTTCTCGATCATTATCGCAAAGGGAAAGATAAACCAAAATGATTACTTGGGATTATTGTGACGACTGAAGCGACACCGATAAAAAAGAAATCGGCGTTCACCACGCTGGCACCAAATGCGATAAATGGCTATCTACCAAATGCGTTACATTTTAGTTTAGGCTATCTGTTTTTACGTCCGTGGGTTAAATTCGGTCTCCGTGGTCGAGTGCGTCGTTCTCGGGAGCTACCAGAAGGTCCGATGGTGCTTGCTTGTAATCACCGAAGTTTTTTTGACCCACCCTTTGTTGGTATGTGTTTTCGCCGTCCAATTGCTTATTTCGCCAAAGCATCCTTATGGGATATTCCATTCATTGCCTTTTGGTTGCGCGCCATGTTCGGCATTCCGGTTGATCGAGAAAACCCAGGTTTATCCAGTATGAAAGGCGCAGTCGATCGCCTAAAGAATGGCGTATCGGTTTTGGTTTTTGCGGAAGGCACACGCACTCGCGACGGTCGTCTTGCACCGATGCGCGAAGGACCTGCCTTATTTGCTCGTCGAGCTGGTGTGCCGATTGTCCCAGTTTATTTGTATCGCAGTGAAGCCGTGTGGCCGCGCGGTCAGTTTTTATTTAATTTTATCACCAAAGACATTGAAGTACGGGTCGGTAAACCAATCGTAGCGCCCAAAGATCTTGCTCCTCGCGCACAAGATGCCTGGATTAGTCGACGATTGGAACTTTGGATGGAGCAACAAGAACGATCGTTCATGGGACCACGGCCGCGAAAAGTGATCTCATAATCAGATAAAGACCGGAATTGCTCAATGAAGAGCCCGCCCAAAAAGCTGTAAGATTCAATGCCGCATGTTCTTAAAGATTACTCTAAACTCTTGGCTGTCGGTTTCATGCGTTCCCAAATTTGACGTTGGAATCATCCCCGTCATGTGCCTCTGCGAAAGGTGAGTAAGTGTGGTATGCCACGAGAGCCACTGTTGTGGCCGCGACATCCGTTCAATAATCCCGCCTGCCCATGACTGAACCTACCGTTGCCCCCGCTGCTCCACCGCTCACTTATGAATCCAATCTGCCAAGTTTGCAGCAATGGGTGAATGGCTTTTGCGAAAATTGGATCTTCGCCTTCATCATCGCCATGGGCATTCGTCATTTTTGTTTGGAAGCTTTCCGCATCCCGACAGCGTCGATGGAACCAATGCTGTTTGGTGATCCGGCGTTTTCGAAATCAGACCATGTGGTCGTCGATAAATTCTTTTTCCGTTTTACTGGTCCCAGTCGTTGGGATGTAACCGTTTTTCAGTTTCCTCAACCTGAAATTGAGCCACTCGCTGGTGAACAAACCGATGCGCGGACCGCCATTGCCGCTGATGAATCTCGTTTAGATCGCGTGATGTTACGGCCACTCATGTACCGTAATTTTGTGAAGCGTGCCGTCATTTTACCTGGGGATCGTTATTACATCGCAGGTGGTGATATTTATTTAGAACAACCGGACAAAACTTTTCACGTATCGCGCAAACCAAAATCGGTACAGGATGAGCTGTGGCAGAATGTGTACCGTTTTGGCGAACAGGCCGAATACCAACCGTGGATGCCAAGCGGTGGGGCTCAGGTGCGTGGGGATGATGGATCTTTGCGCATGACGTTACCGGCGAATGGTAGTTTGTCGCTTTTGCCGCAACAATTTCGTAATTTATACTTGAAACCAGGGACTTTTCGCGTGCGCCCACGTGGCAGCGATAATCCAGATGAATTAATCGAATTATCCATGACGAGCCCGCAATTTACGTTTCAACGTACGCGTCGTACAGGGATTGCCTGGGATTTAGATAGTTGGGAAGTAAGACGAATGACGACGGCGGATCTTGATAGCGGCAGTTATGGCACATTACTCAATCAAACGATGACGGAATGGGTTGGAGATGTGCGATTTACTGCTCAAATACGCGATCTAACGGGACAAGTTGCTTTAGATATAACCCAGGGAAATACACATAGTTTTCGCTTAGCATTAACGCCAAACAGTTGGTCAGTACTGGTTGATAACAAAGAAATTTCCTCTGGTAAAGATGCGCCCGTTGGTCAAATCGTCACTTTTGCTCATTTAGACAATCAAATAATATTTTCCCTGGGCGATAAAGAAATGTTGCGTCATGATGTTGCCCCATCAGACCCGTTGGTACAACGATTAGGTGCACGATGGAGTGGTGAGGGCACCATCGCATTCGCTGCATTATCGATGGATCGCGATGTGCATTATACGGTGGGTCAAACCGGAAGTTTTTTACGTGAAGAAGGGACTACGTATTTGCGCTATAAACAGCAAAGTGAAATGGCCATTAATGATCGTTTCGCAAGCCCATATAATCGCGATATGGAAGTAAAATATTACCGCGATCTGGTAACGGTACGCAGTCAAATTTTAGGTAAGCCCGTTGTCGAATTGTCGCCCCAAGAAGCATCGCGTGGGTGGGGGTATTCCCCAGAAACAGCGATCACCGCTCCGCCAGGTGCCTATTTACTGTTGGGTGATAACAGCCCGCAAAGCTGGGATAGCCGCTGTTGGGGGTATGTGATGGAGGAAAACCTGCGTGGCCGTGTCCTCGCCGTTATTCTACCGTTTAAGCGCTGGCGGGTGGTCCGATGACGCAGGGTGGTGGTAAACGGTCCGTTTTACACATGTTTTCCACCAAAATTTCCCCTTGCGTGCGTGAACTCAGTTCTATTCAAACGATTAGTATAATTCGTGTAGAGGACGTGAAGAACGTTCTAAACCATTATGCACTAAAGTCTTTCGTCGGGGTGTCGCCGTGCTGCTAAGATTGCGTTTGAAGGCGATGTGGAGAAAAGTCACCGTGCATCAGGGGACTTTTCCACAATGAGTATTTTTTCTGTTGCCGGACTCAGCAAACGCTTTGGTCGCCGTCAGGTGGTCTCTGGTGTCAATTTGCGCGTCGATGCTGGGGAAGTCGTTGGTTTATTGGGGGCAAATGGTGCCGGAAAGAGCACGACATTCCGCATGGTCGTGGGTTTATTGAAGCCAGAAGCAGGCACGATAACTTTCCGCGATCGCGATATTACGCGCTTACCAATGGATGCGCGTGCGCGATTGGGGATGGGGTATCTGGCGCAAGAGCCAACGGTTTTTGCCCAGCTCAGTGTCGCCGACAACGTGCGCATCGTGTTAGAGCAACATTACCCCAAAGCTGAACATGAACAACGGTTAGCAAGTTTGTTAGGTGAATTACACTTAACGCATTTGGCTAACAGTTTCGCCCGCAGTTTATCTGGCGGCGAGCGACGCCGCTTAGAAATTACTCGTGCGCTTGTGGTTGAACCAAAACTATTATTTTTTGATGAACCATTCGCTGGCGTCGATCCACGCAGTCGTTCTGACATTACAGGTATCACGCAAGCATTAAAGAAGCGGAATGTATCGGTGTTAATTACTGATCATCACGCCGAAGCCATTCTTGGCATGGTGGACCGCCTCTATGTCATGGATGCCGGCACCATCATGGCAGAAGGCACGCCACAAGAAATTGTCGATAACGCTGAAGTTCGCCGCGCCTATTTAGGCGATGATTTTAAACTTTAAACCACCATGCCTGATCTGATAATTTCACGTTTATCGATGATTACTGGATCAAGTTTGATTCTACGGGATGCCTGTCTGTCTGATTTATTAGCGCAGTGGAAAGGTCCGATCAAACGACTAAGCGAACCGAACGACACGGGGCGATTAATTTTAGATTTGGAAACGCCGTCATTATTTGATGAACCAGCGGCGTGGGTAATACGTTGTGGCGGAAAATGGTTAAAGAAACATGCCGAACAATTGGCACCACTGGCAGGTTTACCTGCCGTCGCGGGCATGCTGGTTCTCAGTGTGGCCGATTTAGATAAGGGCAAAGCAAAGGCCAGCGACCCTCAGGCCGCTATGCTCAAGGCACTCAAACAGGCCCAGGCCCTACACGAAGCGGATGAACCAGATGCTAAATCATTAGCTGGTTGGTTGAGTGATCGCGTAGCGAAACATCCACAAGGTGCAGACAATCCACGACAAGTTGCTGAAGCATTAATTGAACACTTAGGTGACGACATCGACGCCTTGTTAAATGCCATCCATATGGTGGCAATATTCGCCGACCAAGGTCGCATCACGAGCGCGGGCGTTGATGCATTAATTGTCGGACAAGCTGGTCGCCCCATTTGGGAATTCACGGGCGCCATGTTGGAAGGTAAAGCAAGTCGCGCACTAGAACTGTTACATGCCGGCGACGGACTTAGCCCGCAACAAGCTATCTCTGCTTTAACCAGTGAAGTGCGTAAATTGATCGCTTGTTGCGATACCAGCGATGACGGACAAGTGGCAGAATGGTTGAATAGTCGTGGCAAGCCCAATTTATATTATGCACGCCAACGTGCACGTCATATCGGACGCCCAATCTTGTTACGTTTATTGACCGGCTGCCTACAAACCCAGCGGCAATTAAGACAAACGGGAATCGACCATCAGCTTGCGATTGAGACCTTAGTGCTTCACGCACAGCGGGTGATCCGTCCTGCTGGGCGATAGCTGGAACTGGGATCAGTCCTTAGGCTTTCGCCTGCGAACCCGGGAAGATCTCCATGGACATCCATTTTTGTGATTTGTGTGGCGCTCGCGTCACTGACATCGACCTTCGTGGCGGTCACGGTATTTGCCGACAGTACGATGTCATTTGTGCAACTTGTGTTGAATTGGGCCACGGTAAAGAATGGCTCGCCAATAGCCAACAACGTCAAAGCATTTCCAGTTCTCAACCAGCACCAGCTTTCGCTGCTTCTGTGGTTGCCGCAAAAGCTGGTTCGACAAAAATAAACGAAGCACGTGATCGAGCAGCAACTTTAGAAGAAGACGACGATGCAGCTCCGGTCGCACCACAGGTCCTCGATGCAGATGACGGCGATGACGATTTAGGCGACGACGATCAAGGTACTTTACCTGCCGAACAAACACCGCAGTCAGTTCCCGCACTCAACAATCATTTTGCCGCCGCTGCCAGCAGTTTTTCGGCCATGGGAGCGCAAAAAAATCGTGTTTCAAGTAATGCCGGTCAAGAAGATGTTGATGACACGGAACAAGGCGAAGGCCTCAGTGATGAAAGTAAGGCATCGTCTGTCATAGGTACTGATAAATCAGGCGCTGAATATTCCAACGAAATTTCCGACTCACCTTTTGCATTTTCTGAGAAGGCCGATCGGCCTAACGATGATCAAGAGTCAGATTCTCAGAAGGATGAGACGCTTCCTTCAGATCGTGGTCCCGTCATGGCTGAAAAATCTTCTGCATCTTCCGCCCGCAAAGCGACAGCTGCTAGCGCCTCATTTAAACGCGCAAGCGGAACAAATAATAAAATTAGTAGCGCCGGCACCAAAACTAGCAGCGCCGGCACCAAAACTAGCAGCGCTGGAACCAAATCAGCAAACATTAAACCAAGTAACAAAAGTAGTGAAACCACTTCGCGCGCGGGTTCTTCAAAATCTGGTAAGATCGCTCCTAAGTCAGGTCGTGCGAAGACGCAAAATAAGAATAAAAATATTATCATCATGTCCTGTATTTCGGTTGGCATTCTGCTCATGGTGATGTTGATTGTCATTTCGAGTTTAAGTTCTCCGAAGAAGGCACCAGAAGCGCTGCCGCCAATGAATTTAAGTGAAACATTAAAAACGGCCATTAAAGACGCGAAGTCCTCGGCCATTTCGGCATTGAAATCAGAAGATGTATCCGCGTTAAAGGCGGCAAAAACACAGATACAAAACTTGAAATTAGAGATTAGTAATTGGGGCGACGAAGCCACCAAACAGGGTTATACCGATGACGATTTAGGTCGTTATCTTGACATTGTTGGATTTCCTGACGTCAACAGTTTGCAACGCAATATTTCTGACATGTTGATCAGGAAACAGGGATCGAACTGAAACCATCGTCTCGTCCTCCACGTGATGCGCGCGATGCAGCTTGGGTTGCCATCGAACGCATAGAAAACGAATCTGCAGATCGTGTTTCCAGCTTAATTGATAGCTGGCGAGAACTCGATCCGCGAGATGCTGCACTCGCTCGTGAAATTGCATTAGGCGTTATTCGTCATCATCGTTTGTATGATGAATTAAGTGCACGTTTTTTGCGAAAAGGTCGACAGCCGCATGATTTGTTGCGCGCGTTACGAATTGGTTGTCACCAATTGTTTGCCCTTGATCAAGTGCCACCACATGCCGCGTGTGCTACCAGTGTTGAATTAATACATCGCCACTGTGATAATCGGTTAAGCGGTGTCGCTAATGCGGTATTAAGACGTTTGTCTGAACTGCGCTTAGCTGAACGTACCGGTGACGGTCCATTAGGTCGCCTAGATGCTGCGCAATGGCCTAAAGATCCCGCTGTGTTGGCGAGTTTGCCAGATCGTTTGGTCAACGATTTACGTCCACAATTAATCGGTGATGAGCGAGCACAATTATTAGCGCTCAATCATATGCCGCCGTTGTGTACGCGTACGCGACCGGGATTTTCTCCACCCACTGGGCGCAGTATCTTGCGCCAAGATGGCGAATGGACGTGGTGGTCCGATCCACAGGAAGCCTTACATGGGGTGGTAGAGGCAAAACGTGCCGTCGTACAAGATCGTGCACAGGGCTATGTCGTAGAGACCAGCGCGGCTCGTCCAGGTCAATTAGTGTTAGATTTATGCTCCGCACCTGGTGGTAAAGCTCTCGCCTTTGCGGATCGTGGTTGTCGCGTTTTTGCCGGTGATTTACAGCTCAGTAAATTATCCCGCATGCGCGAAAATTTAGGTGCTACCATTCCCATATTAGCCCAAAATGGTGCACGTCCAGCGTTGGCGGCCGCATTCGATATCGTAATTGCGGACGTACCGTGTTCAAATACTGGCGTGCTAGCACGACGCCCAGAAGCGAGATTACGTTATCACCCGAAGGCACTTAATTCACTACACGACCTACAGCGAAAAATATTACAGGCTGCCGCGCGACTCGTGCTTGCTGATGGAAAATTGGTCTACAGTACCTGCAGCATAACACCGCACGAAAATCAAGGTATTGCCCATAGCCTTAATGGTTGGCGCATTTTAGCCGAACACAGCTGCTGGCCGGATCAATGGCAAGCGGGTGGATATGTTGCGGTTTTAGTAAGAAGTTAATTCTTTCGTCAGCCCCCTAGTGTTAGGAATATCAGCCAAAAGAATTTCCTGTAATTTTTATACAATACGTGGCGTTAATCCGCCCAAACGTAAGCCTTCCAAATGTGCATGATCATTGATCGCATCAATACGGCCTAAGCGTGGTCGAAAACCACCCATCGCTTGTGCAAACGGTCGCACACGACAAATAGCGGTATTCATAATGGAGAAATGCCAAATTAAACGCAGATCCAGTGCCAGTAATGACGCCAAATAAGCGCGCATGACGCCGCCATGCATAACAATAGCGATGCGGTCTCCTGGGTGACGTTTCGCTATAACATTGATGGCTAAAGTAATGCGAATTTGCGCATCGGCGTACGATTCACCACCGCCACGGCGCACGGTCGGATCGCGGTCCAACCAGCGAACCCATTCATCTGGAAAACGCTCGGCAATAATTTCGTTCGTAAGACCCGACCACGTACCAACATCAATTTCTCTGAGTTTGGGATCAATCACCGTTTCTTTATTCCAAGCGCGTCCCAAGTAACTCGCTGTATCGGTCGCGCGCGATAAATCACTGCTGTAAAGTTGTGCGAATTTCATAACCCCTAAGCGACTCGCTAAACGCTTAGACTGCTCATGACCAAACGGCGATAGCGGCAAATCTTCTTGTCCTTGCAATACGCCGTCACGATTGCCGGTGCTCTCTCCATGACGGATGAGCCACAATTCAGTGGCAGCAATGCGAGTGCTCTCATCAATGAGGGGGCGATTCATGGGCGGGTAGGGGTGTAGTGATGCGCAGCAGGGGGGCAACTGGGTAGGAGTGAAAGCACGTTGTGATGTTCAGTAGCGATATTGATAGATGATATTGCGCCGTCCCAGGGTGACGGCACCCTCGCGCGCCGATTC
>SXGR01005855.1_pt1 | contig 10722 bp, 10 predicted proteins | sample 3174711 | NCBI WGS metagenome assembly SXGR01 (sample SAMN11356860, study PRJNA531348) | freshwater metagenome | isolation source: freshwater sample F1-60 | place: China: Fuxian Lake, Yuxi | collected 2017-12-25 | reverse complement strand
TTATAACTTCAACTCCTGGCAATATTGTTTTAATCAACTCTTCAACCTCTACTAAAGAGATCTTTTCACCCCCAGAAATTATTACCTCATCAGATCTACCTAGAATCTTTAGCACACCATTGTTAAATTCTCCTAAGTCACTACTTTCAAACCACCCAGATTCAAACTCATCAGAAATTTTTCCATCATTATTTAAATATCCAGATGCAATCATTGGCCCACTAAGTTGAATCAATCCCTGATTTGAGATTTTTACTTGCACCCCATCGAGAGGTTTTTGGTTGTAAACACAGCCACCACTCATCTCAGTCATTCCATAGGTGGTAATAATTTTTACATGCTTACTAGCAGCCTCCTTTTTCATTTTTTCACTTAAAGCAGCTCCGCCCACTAAAACTGCTTCAGCTGCGGTCAAGTGTTCTAGTAACTTAGCATCAGAGGTCAATGCTTTATACAGTTGAGTGGGAACAATAGAGACAAAATCTGCATCAATGTAATTGTCGTTATTTCGGTTATCTATAACTCTAGAGCCAAGTGCAGTTGCTCTAATTAATACATTAAGCCCGGCAATGTGGGTAGTTGGTAGCAACAAAGACCAAGAGTCACCTGGTGTTGCACCTAAATACTTATGGCTAGCATTTGTAGAGGCAATTAGTGCAGCCGAAGAAATAGCAACAGCTTTTGGCGCACCTGTTGAGCCTGATGTACTTACAACAAGTGCAATCTCATTTGGAACTTGCTTGACCCTCAAGGCGGCGGTGGTAAGTGCCGGCCCTGATCCTTCAAGTGCTACCGCTAAATTTTCTTGTAATTGTGGGATTGACCACTCAGCCTGAATCGGGATTAATTCTCGCAGTTCTTTTTCTCCCATAATCACCGTAGGCTATCTCTTATCTAATTGTGAATAAAACCTTAGGAGTACCTCTTGAGCAAGCCGATTAAACGAGCACCTGGTGATCGAACTATTCCAAAGTGGGAGAGCGGCAAAGGTGGCGAGAATTTTAGAGATATTAGATATCAAGTGTCTGAAGGCATGGCGAAAATTACAATTAATCGCCCAGAGGTAAGAAATGCTTTTCGCCCACAGACACTAAAAGAGTTAGCCAAGGCCTTTGATTTAGCACGCGACAATGATCAAGTTGGAGTAATCATATTTACCGGTGAAGGTACCGAAGCTTTTTGTTCCGGTGGTGACATAAATGTGCGTGGCGATGATGGCTATCTAGGTGATGATGAATTAAGTAAAAAAGGAATTGGTCGGCTAAATGTTTTAGATTTGCAGGTTCAAATTCGTAGAACTCCTAAACCAGTTGTAGCAATGGTCGCAGGCTGGGCTATTGGCGGGGGACATGTTTTGCACGTGGTTTGTGATTTAACAATTGCAGCCGAGAACGCAAAGTTTGGTCAAACAGGTCCGATGGTTGGATCATTTGATGGCGGCTATGGAGCTGGACTATTAGCGGCGCATGTTGGCCAAAAGAAGGCTCGAGAAATTTGGTTTCTTTGCCGCCAATACGATGCGCAAGAAGCTTTAGATATGGGATTAGTAAATGCTGTTGTCCCAGTTAAAGATTTAGAGGCAGAAACAGTTTCATGGGCACGAGAGATGCTAAGACACTCACCAATGGCACTTCGATTACTAAAGGCTGGCTTAAATGCTGCAGATGATGGCTTAGCTGGGGTTCAGCAATTAGCAGGGGATGCAACGTTGTTGTTTTACCTAACCGAGGAAGGTCAAGAGGGTAGAAACGCTTATCAAGAAAAGCGCGAGCCAAACTTTGATAAATTTCCTAAACGTCCATAATTAATGTTTCCGTTTCAACTCAAAGTAGTTTCAATCCCAGTTAAATACAATTTTAGGCAAATAAAAAATCGCGAAATTGCATTATTTGAAGGACCTGAAGGTTGGAGTGAGTTCTCACCTTTTATCGAGTACAACAATAAGGAATCAGCGACCTGGCTTAAGGCTGCCCTGGAAGCTGCTACAAAACCTGCGCCAAAGCCGGTTCGTGACGAGGTAGCAGTAAATGCAACACTGCCAACTATAAAAGTTGATCAAGTTTCAACACTGTTGGCTAGCTTTAATGGTTGCACGACAATCAAGGTGAAGGTAAATGATTTTGTAAATGATCATCTTTTGCTCCAAGAAGTTCTGCGGCATATACCGGGTGCAAAGTTCCGGTTAGATGTAAATGGTGGCTGGAATCTAGGAGAAGCAATTGCCAATTTGAGAAATTATCTACAAGAGTTTCCAGATCAGATTGATTATGTTGAGCAACCATGCCTAGATATTGCAGACCTTAAGTCATTGCGCCAAATGGTAAAAATACCAATTGCAGTTGATGAATCAATTAGAAAATACCTTGGTTCTGACTTAACAAAATTGAAAGAAGTTGCAGATGTGGCAATTATTAAGTGGGCGCCAACTGGTGGTTTTTTATCAGCACTTGAGGTAATTGGAAAAATCCAACTACCTGTTGTAATTTCTAGCGCTTTAGATAGTAGTGTCGGTATATCTAATGGCTTATCGCTGGCGGCTTCGATTCCAAATCTTTATGGCCCGTGTGGTTTAGCAACTGTCGCACTATTTGAAGCAGATGTTACGAGCAAACCACTGATAGCAGAGAATGGGTACATCAAAAACCGAAAAATAGTTCCTGATTTAATCGAAGAGTTCAAAGCGGAGCCAGCAAGACAGAGTTGGTGGCAAGATAGAGTTAATGAGATATATGCCGAGGTTTCATAATGAGTAATGCAACTAAGTTGGCCCAAGCAGTTCTACGTCAATTAATTGAAGCAGGAGTTAGTGATTTTGTTGTTTCACCCGGGTCACGTAACGCACCCTTACTTACCGCGCTAGGCGAGGCGGCTCAAAAACAAATAATTGACCTGCATGTAAAGATTGATGAACGAGGTGCTGCCTTTTTTGCACTGGGAATATCAAAGGCTAGTAACAACTATGTTGCAGTCATTTGCACCAGTGGAACTGCAGCTGCCAACTTTCATCCAGCTGCTATCGAAGCTTTGCACAGCGCGAATAAATTGTTGATTATTACCGCTGATAGGCCGGCTAGGTTGAGAAAAACTGGTGCAAACCAAACAACAAATCAAGTCAATATCTTTCCAGGAATTAAAACCCATGATCTTTCATCAGAGATTGAAATCAAGTCGCTGCTAAGCACTGGGCCAGTACACCTAAACATCCAATTTGATGAGCCATTACTTAGTGTTGAAAAAAACGATTGGCTTGCAGGGATAAAGATAAATCCAATAAGTTTTGAAAACCATATCGAAGGCAAACTTGAACTAACCACGGGTGTTTTAGTTATTGGTCATGATCGCGCAGGATACCGAGTTGATCAGGTGTTGGATTTTACAAGGAAATTAAATTGGCCAGTAATTGCCGAAGACCCACTCTCCTTTCCTCAGGCAATTGCCCATACCGCATTATTTTTAAGCAACAGCGAGATTGCAAAGAAACTGGCTCCAGAAAATGTAGTTGTAATTGGTAGAACAACATTGTCAAGAAGTACAAATAACTTTATAAAACTTGCAAAGAATTTGATTGTTATTGATCCACGCTCTTTAGATATAGATAGTAATCGAGAGGGAAACTTACTGCTTTCAACCTTGCCAGCTCAGGTTGTTAGTCAGAAAACCGATTTAAATATTTGGCAGAAAGCATCAGATTTAGCTGCTGAGAAGATTGAGAATTTAGAGTGGTCAGAGCAATTCGTTACTTTAGAGATTACTAAGTCATTGCCGAATTCAACCGCCTTATTTGTTGGCTCATCTCGTCCAGTTAGAGATATTGAGGCATTTTGTAAACCTAGAGGTGGCCTTGAGGTTTTTGCAAATCGTGGCTTAGCTGGCATTGATGGCAATATCTCAACAATTTTTGGAGTTGCAAAGGAGTTTGATACTACCTATGCAATTTTAGGTGATCTGACCTTCTTGCATGATATTTCAGCTTTGAGCAATGCAGCTGATGAGAATGTGCGCATTTATGTTATTGATAACAACGGTGGTGGGATATTTTCTACTTTGCCACAAGCGGGTGTGGAGAATTTTGATCAGTTGTTTGGTACCCCGCATAACTTAGATTTAGTTAAAGTATGCGCTGGTTTTGGTGTAAATGTAGTAAAAGTAAGTAGTGCTACAGAGCTACAAAAAGTGATGAGTAAGGCAGTTAATGGTTTAGAGATTGTGATAATTCATGTTCCAGATCGAGAGGCTAACGCTAAAGAGTTGAAAGCTATCTCTCAAAGCATTTCTAGCGCAGTGCGCATTGGCATTAATTTAGCCTGACTCTCTGCAAACTCAGTTTCGGGATCTGAACCAGCAACAATCCCACAACCGGCAAAGATTCTAATTGATTTTTTATCCTCAAGGAGTAAACCGCAGCGAAGTGCAATAGCTATCTCACCATCGCCATTTGCATCAAGCCAGCCAACTGGAGCTGCATAACGCCCACGATTCATTTTCTCAAGATCATTAATCAATTGTTTTGCAACATCGGTTGGCGTGCCGCAAACCGCAGCTGTTGGGTGAAGTTGCTCAATAAGAGTGAAAATATCTGCTTGCTTTGCGCTGTCATTTAGAACCCCTGTCACATCAGTTGCAAGATGCATGACATTAGAAAGGTGAAGAACAAAAGGTGACTCTGGGACATTAGTAGAGGAGCAAAATGGTTCTAAGGCATCTGCAACTGATTTGACTGCATACTCATGTTCCTCTAAATCTTTAGAGGACTTAGCTAATGAGGCAGCCAGAGCTAAATCTCTATCCTCATTGCCAGTTTTTTGTATTGTGCCGGCTAACACTCGAGAGGTAACTAGAGATTTACTCAATCTAACTAATAGCTCAGGAGTTGCACCAATTAATCCATCAACTAGAAACAACCAAGTAGAGGGGTAATCAATCTCTAATCGTTGCAAAATACCATGCATATTGATTGGTTGATTAGAGCGAGCAATTTGATCCCGAGCCAGAACTACTTTTTCTAATTCCCCCTCCTCTATGGATTTAATCGCATAACTAACTTGTTCGCGCCACTTGTCTTCAGGAATTGATCCACCATCCCAAGAGATTTCACCGCTTGGAGCTGTGCTGCGAAGTTTTGAAAAATCAGGCTGTCTGGTATTACCAATCCATGTAACCCAGGATTTATTGCCTTTCTTTGCCAGGATAATCTCTGGGATTACTAACACTGAACTTTGTTGTGGATCAAAGGAGAAAGAGGTGAAAAGTACTGGACCAGTGCCACTGCCATGAACATTGTTTTGAATCTTAAATTCAGATAATTGTTGATTCCACCAGGTACGTGCTTGCTTAAAACGATCCGCCCCAGAAATTTGTACTTTCTTATACTCGCCGAATCCAATCAACCCATCACCACTTCGAATCCAAGCAGCAGATAAATCTAACTGACTTTCGACTGAGGTTAGTACTGAGTTCTCTCCCAAGATTTCAGTAGTGATTAAAACTGACATTAATAATTTACGCCCATCTATTTACCGGATTTGTCTGTAAAGCCTACTCCTTGGAGAATAGGGGTGTGGTCCGCGCAAATTTGAATAAAGATCCAGATGATGTTTCAAAGATGTTTGATGGCGTAGCCAGTCGATATGACTTCTTAAATGACCTACTAAGCCTAGGCAGAACCAAAGCATGGCGTAAGAGTGTGACGACAATCATCGCTCCAAAATCAGGAATGCAGATTCTAGATATTGCCGCCGGAACCGGTTCTTCAGCCCGGCCACTCGTTGATAAAGGTGCGCAAGTTACTGCATTAGATTTTTCAGAAGGAATGTTGGCGCAAGGCAGAAAGCAACATAAAGATATTAAGTTTGTTCAAGGAGATGCACTTAAGCTGCCATTTGGGGACAATACATTTGATGTAACTACAATTTCATTTGGGCTACGAAATACTAGCGATACATCTTTGGCATTAAAAGAGGCACTACGAGTTACTAAATCAGGTGGCAAAATTGTTATTGCCGAGTTCTCCCATCCCGTTAATAAAATGTTTAAAATTATTTACTTAAATTATTTAATGAAGGCACTTCCTGCAATTGTTCGAAAGATAAGTAAAAATCCACAGGCTTATATCTATCTTGCAGAATCGATTCGAGCCTGGCCAGATCAGGCAGGGCTAGCCCTAATATTGCAAAAAAATGGGTGGGACTCTGTGGCTTGGCAGGATTTAACCTTCGGAATTGTCGCAGTTCACATTGGGTACAAGGCGTAAGTGGCAAAAGCCACCGCTGACAAACCATAAGATTTGACTGTATGAATCTCTCATTTAATCCATATGTGCCGATCCTGGCGATTGGGGCAATTGGCTTTGGTTTTGCAATTTTTTCAGTTGCTGCTGCAGCCCTAACTGGCCCAAAACGGTATAACCGCGCTAAGTCAGATGCATATGAGTGCGGTATTCAACCATCACCACAAGCAGCTGGTGGCGGAAGATTTCCAATCAAATATTTCTTAACCGCAATGCTTTTTATTGTTTTTGATATTGAAATTGTCTTCTTGTATCCATGGGCAGTTGCATTTGATGAGCTTGGATTATTTGGATTAGTTGAAATGGGATTATTTATTGGCACCGTGTTTGTTGCCTACGCCTATGTTTGGCGCCGCGGTGGATTGGAGTGGGATTAATCATGGGTTTAGAGGAGAAGTTACCAAGCGGGTTTTTATTAACAACAGTTGAAAAGCTTGCAGGTTACATGCGCAAAAACTCATTGTGGCCGGCAACATTTGGATTGGCTTGCTGCGCAATTGAAATGATGGCCGCAGGTGCTGGCAGATATGACTTAGCTAGATTTGGAATGGAAGTTTTTAGAGCCTCTCCTCGCCAGGCAGATTTAATGATTGTCGCTGGCCGAGTAAGTAACAAAATGGCGCCAGTGGTTCGTCAGATTTATGATCAAATGGCAGCCCCTAAGTGGACGATTGCAATGGGCGCATGCGCTTCATCAGGTGGCATGTTTAATAACTATGCGATTGTGCAAGGAGTCGATCACATAATTCCAGTAGATATCTATCTGCCTGGGTGCCCACCAAGACCTGAAATGTTGATGGATGCAATCTTGAAGTTACATGAGCAAATTGGAAATGAAAAACTTGGTCCAAATAGAGAGAAAATAATCAAAGAGGTAGAAGCTGCAGCGTTAGCTGCAAAACCTACCCACCAATTAAAAGGTTTATTAGCATGAGCAAGAGCGGAATGTTTGGTAGCCAAGGAAGTGGAGACACCTCTGGCTTTGGTGGGTTAGTTAAAACTCAAACCACAATTGGTTCAACTGAGCGTCCCCTTGGTGGTTATTTTGATCAGGTAACTGATGATTTAGAGCGTGCTTACCCACTCTTTAGCGACGCAATTGAAAAAGTTGTCGTAGACCGCGGCGAGCTGACTTTATTTATTAAATCAAACCGATTGTTAGATGTGGCCAAAATATTACGTGATCAACTCAGGTTTGAAATGTGTGTTGGTGTGAACGGCGTGCACTATCCGGAGGAAACAAATCGAGAGCTACATGCAATCTATTCACTGCTCTCAATTACTAGAAATCAACGAATTAGATTAGAAGTTTGTGTCTCGGAAAAAGATCCTCATATTCCTTCGTTAGTTGAAATTTGGGCGGGCACAAATTGGCATGAGCGGGAAACCTATGACATGTTTGGAATTATTTTTGATAATCATCCCGGCCTAACACGTATTTTGATGCCAGATGATTGGTCAGGATTTCCGCAACGAAAAGATTATCCATTGGGCGGAATTGAAATTGAATATAAGGGTGCAACTGTTCCGGCACCATCACAACGTCGGAGTTATTCATGACAACATATACTGATCCATACGCATCCTCGCAGGAAACAACCGAAGGAAGGGTTTATTCGGTTACTGGCGGAGATTGGGATGCATTAGTTACTGAAATTGGTGCGACCAAAGAAGAGCGCGTGGTTTTAAATATGGGACCGCAGCACCCTTCAACTCATGGCGTGCTTCGCTTAATTTTGGAATTAGAGGGTGAGACAATCACTGAAACTAGATGCGGAATTGGATATTTACATACTGGCATTGAGAAAAATACTGAGTTTAGAAACTGGACCCAAGGCGTAACTTTTGTAACCAGAATGGATTATCTCTCTCCAATATTTAATGAAACTGCGTATTGCCTAGGAGTTGAGAAGCTATTAAGAATTACAAATGATGTGCCAGAAAGAGCAACAGTTATTCGAGTAATGATGATGGAGTTCAACCGAATCTCATCTCATATGGTGGCACTAGGAACTGGTGCATTAGAACTTGGCGCACTATCTCCAATGATCTTTGCATTTAGGGAAAGGGAGAAAGTATTAGATATTTTTGAAATGCTCTCTGGATTACGGATGAATATGGCCTATATCCGACCAGGTGGAGTGGCTCAAGATTTACCAGAGGGTGCCTTAAAAATGATTCGTGAAACAGTTAAAGATTTAAGAATCAACTTTAAAGACAATGAAAAATTATTGGTTGGTAATTCGATCTGGATCAAGCGCACACAAGGGGTTGGTTACTTAGATCTAGCAGGTTGTACAACTTTAGGAATTACTGGTCCAGTACTACGTTCAACTGGATTGGCTTGGGATTTACGTAAGGCACAGCCTTATTGCGGTTATGAAGATTATGAATTTGATATCCCAACAACAGATACCTGTGATGTTTACGGTCGCTTTTTAATCAGAATGAAAGAGCTGGAGCAATCTTTAAGAATTATTGAACAATGTGTTTCTAAGTTAGAAAAATTAGAGGGTCAACCAGTAATGGTGGCTGATAAAAAGATTGCTTGGCCTTCTCAATTATCAGTTGGCGCCGATGGCATGGGTAACTCACTAAACCACATTAGAGAAATTATGGGCGAATCAATGGAGGCATTGATTCATCACTTCAAATTAGTCACTGAAGGTTTTAGAGTGCCAGCCGGTCAGGTTTATACCGCGATTGAATCCCCACGTGGTGAACTAGGGGTTAATTTAGTTTCAGATGGCGGCACTAGACCTTATCGAGTTCACTTTCGCGATCCATCATTTAACAATCTGCAGTCAACTGCAGCAATGTGTGAAGGTGGACAGATTTCAGATGTAGTTGCTGCGGTGGCATCAATTGATCCAGTGATGGGTGGAGTTGATCGATAATGGCATTCACAACTGAACAAATCTCAATTATGGATTCAATAATTGCAAGATATCCGCGTAAGCGATCTGCAATCATGCCACTACTTCATTATGTGCAATCAATTGATGGGTATGTAACAAATGAGGGCATTGAATTAATTGGTCAAAAATTAGAACTAGCAACTGCAGAGGTAACTGCAGTTTCAACTTTCTATACGCAATATAAATCAAAGCCAGTAGGTGAATACCATGTTGGTATCTGCACCAATACTTTATGTGCAGTTATGGGCGGAGATGCAATTTTTAGTTCTATCAAAGAACATCTAAGTATTGAAAATGATGGCGTAACATCAGATGGCAAAGTTTCCGTTGAGCATATTGAATGTAATGCCGCCTGTGATTATGCCCCGGTAGTAATGGTCAATTGGGAGTTTTATGACAACCAAACGGTTCAATCCACTAAAGATCTAGTTGATAGCGCCAGAGCTGGAAAACCAATCCCGCCAACACGTGGTCCAAAAACATTGCGCACTTGGAAACAAAATTCTGCAGTACTTGCTGGAATCTCTGATGGATTAGCAAATGAAGGCGTGCAAGCAGGAGAGCCAACATTGTTGGGATTAAATAAGGCAAAAGGTGGAGCATGAGTAAATTAACTCCAGTACTTTCAGCTCATTGGGATCAAGCAGATTCATTTACCATTACAGGTTACAAACGCAATGGCGGTTACACCGCAGTTGAAAAAGCCTTAGCTATGCAACCTGATGAAGTTATTCAATTAGTAAAAGATTCAGGGCTACGAGGTAGAGGCGGCGCAGGTTTTCCTACTGGAAATAAATGGGGCTTTATTCCACAAGGTGATAATAAAGAACATTACTTTGTTGTAAATGCCGATGAATCAGAGCCTGGGACTTGTAAAGATACGCCATTGATGATGGCTAATCCCCATGTATTAATTGAAGGAGTAATTATTGGCTCCTATGCAATTAGAGCTAATTACGCATTTATTTATATTCGCGGGGAAGTAACACATGTGGTTAGAAGAGTTCAGCAAGCAATTGAGGATGCCTATAAAGCAGGCTTACTAGGTAAAAACATATTGGGTAAAGGTTTTGATCTGGAATTAGTTTTGCATGTTGGAGCAGGTGCATATATTTGTGGCGAAGAGACTGCTTTGCTTGATTCACTTGAGGGATTTAGAGGACAACCAAGATTACGTCCACCATTTCCAGCGATTGCCGGCTTATATGCAAAGCCTACAGTTGTTAACAATGTTGAATCTGTGGCCTCTGTTCCTGCAATTGTAAATAATGGAGTTGCATGGTTTACCGCAATGGGAACCGAGAAAAGCAAAGGCTTTACTCTTTACTCACTATCTGGGCATGTAAATAATCCAGGACAGTTTGAGGCACCACTGGGCATAACTTTGCGTCAATTATTGGAAATATCTGGCGGGGTTAGATCTGGTCATAAATTAAAGTTTTGGACACCAGGTGGTTCATCAACTCCGATATTTACTGATGCACATTTGGATGTGCCATTAGATTATGAAGAAGTCTC
>SXGR01586391.1_pt1 | contig 10723 bp, 9 predicted proteins | sample 3174711 | NCBI WGS metagenome assembly SXGR01 (sample SAMN11356860, study PRJNA531348) | freshwater metagenome | isolation source: freshwater sample F1-60 | place: China: Fuxian Lake, Yuxi | collected 2017-12-25 | reverse complement strand
GCCCACACGTTGGACCGCCAGGCCGCCGACAAATCGCAACCTGCCTTCCGCGAACTCGACCAGAAAGTCACTACCGAAGAGCCCGACGCATCGCCCCGTTTCGCTCTCCTCGAAACCTACCTCATCGCCGTCCAAACCGGGGCTTCCCTCAAACTTGCAGAAGCCCGCAAAGACACCGCCGCTTGGGCCCAACGCACCTCCGCCGAACGCCAGCGCCTCGAAGCCGCTCCTTACAACGACCCGCTCACCGCCCTGATCGGCCTCTGCCAAACCGCCGCATTCATCGAACGCAACCTGCCGAAAGGCCAATAAACCACCATGCACTCCCTACTTCTCGCCCCTACCGACGTTCTTTTCTTCCGCGATGGCCGCCCCATGGGCGGCGCATCTTCCGGCCACGGTGCAGCCTGGCCGCTACCTACCGTCACCAACGCCGCTCTTCACGCCGCCCTCCACCGCGCCGAGATCGAGGGCGTCCACCTCCACGTCCCGGGCCGCTCCTCGGCACCACGCGATTATTCCGATGCCAACCGCACCGCCAAAGGCCGCGCCTTCGGCTCACTGCTGACCGCTGGTCCCTTTCCCGTCTGCACCTATGGCGAAGACCACACCTGGTTTTTCCCCCGTCCCGCCGACGCCGACGACTCCGGTCAACCCGTGCTTCGCCCCCACCAAAACGCCACTGGCTGCTCCAGCCTGCCCGCGCCCTGCCTCTACCCCGTTGTCTCCACCAAGCCCCCCACCAAAGACACCCCCAAACCCTGGTGGAGCGAAGGTGCTTGGAATACCTACCTCGGCTCGCCCCACCGCCACGCTCTCGCCGGACGCTCCATTTTCAAGAAAGACTCGGACTTCTCCGACACTGAACACACATATGGCATCGGCCTCGACCCCGCTACCGGTACCGTTGAGGACGGTCGTTTTTACTCCGCCAGCTACCTCCGCCTTCGTGAGCACTGGCGACTCGGCCTCCTTGCCGCCGCCGAAGACAAGGGGTTCCGCCACCCCATCCACGGCAACGACCTAATCCGAACGCTGCTCGATCCCGCAGACGCGGGCATTTTGGTCGGTGGCCAGCAACGCCGTTGCACCGCGAAATTCGACGACAAAGCCACCGCCCACCTGCCCCTGCCTCTTGGAACAAATATCACCGGCACCCGCGTCAAGTGGGTGCTCCTCACGCCCGCCATCTTTCCCGCCATTAACGAGCACACCGGCGGCTGGCTTCCTAGCTGGATCGACCACCTTTCCGGCAACGTTCAACTAAAAGCTGGCGACACCGAGCGACAACCCAGAGAGCCTCGCGACAATTGGCGTCAGCGCGTCAAAAACCTTCAACCCATCCCCGCCCGCCTCGTCGCCGCCATCGTAGGCAAACCGCATCCCGTTACGGGCTTCGCCCTCGCCCACGAAATCGCTGACCGCGCTGAGGGTGGCGCCAAGTCCACCCACCTCGCCGTCCCTGCGGGCAGCGTGTATTACTTCGCCTGTGACAGCGCAGCCGCCGCAACCCAGCTCGCCGCAGCCCTCAACTGGCATGGCGGCGCCGCCGGCACGACCATCCGCAACCGCCGCAGCACCCTCCTCGGCGAAAAAGGCTTCGGCCTCGGCGTTTGCGGCACGTGGACGCCTTACGCCTGATCTCCCCGGACCTCCGCCACATCGCTTCGCTAGCCTAACCATTCTCAAATTCCGAGTCACCGCCCGCTCACACCACTCTCCGCACTCTCCGATCCCGCTTTATCTTAAACTTCCCAAACTAAACTCATCCAAAACATGACCACCAAAATCCTCACCCTGTTCACCCGCACCCCCCTCCACGTCGGCGCGGGCGCCTCAGTTGGCGCCATCGATCAGCCGATCATCCGCGAACGGCACACCGGGTTCCCCATTATCCCCGGCTCGTCCCTCAAAGGCGTCCTCCGCGACCACTTGGCAACATCCGGCCAGATCCCACTCACACCAGCCGCGATTGACCGTTTCTTCGGAACTGGTAGCGACGGCGTAAACTTCGAAGCAGGTCGCATCAGTTTCGGTGAAGCCAAGCTCCTTGTCTTCCCTGTCCGTTCCGCCAGAGGCGCCTTCGCCCTCGCCACTTGCAACCTCGCTCTCCAGCGCTATGCCCGCGAGGCGAACCTAACCCTCACCATCCCTCCTGCACCAAGAGAGGGCGAATCCCTCGCCGGAGCCAAACTCACCCTGGCCGACGCTTCAGGAAAAAAAGGCGTCGTCATCGAAGAATATCGCTTCGACTTCGCCGGCGATTTTCCGCAGGAGTGGGAAAAACATCTCAGCAGCCTGCTCAACGATGCAGTTTTGCGCGGTGCCACTGGTCGTTTCGTCCTGCTCTCGGACGGGGACTTTGCCCACTTCGCCCTCAACGGCTGTCCCGTCCAGCAACACGTCCGCATCGACGCTGAGACCGGCACCGCAGATAGCGGCGGTCTCTTTAACGAAGAGGTCGTTCCATCCGAAGCCCTCTTTTTCGCACCGCTCACACTACTGCGCCAAACCGAGGTAAAAAATCCAGTCTTCGACGCCCTTGAGACTGAACAGCTCATCCAGTTTGGCGGAAACGGCACTATTGGTCTCGGCTACTGCACGGCTAAACTTGGCTAAACCTAGAGGCCCTCACCCATGAAAAACCTCGAACAAATCCGCGCCCGTAACGCCCTCGCTCTTGCCAACGAAACCACGCTTCAAGGCAAGCAAGGGGGCGAAATGATCAAAAAAGTTCCCAGCCTGATCTTGAACCACGGCCTCCTCGCCACCGCCGCATTCTCCTACTCCGAAAAATCAGACGCCTGGGTCACACTATTCGGGGCCATCGCCAAACATCTTGCCGACCCGGAAATCGCTATCTTCCCAGCCGGACATTCCACCCGAGACGAGTTGATGAATATCCTCACCGGCAAGGATGCGACCAGCGATCTGCTCAAGCGCGCCACCGCCGAAACCATGGCCTGGCTGGCCTACGCTCGCCGTTTCGTTAAAAAAACAAAATTCAGTCGTGAAGATGATGAAAGGGAGGGGAACTGATCATGGCACGCATACCAATGACTGCGGATGTCGCAGCACTGATCGGCGATGCAGCGGAAAAAGTAGAAAACCGCAGTCTGTTGCTCGAAAAGTTCAGCTTTCACAAATTGTGGCCGGTTTCCGAGGGTGATCGCGGACCGATCAAATGGGACGAAGCCTCACGCTGGAGCTTTATTCGTATCGCCGACGGCGCATCGAGCCTGCTTCGCCGAGACGCGGACGAAAAACGTCGCCGCTCACGCGGACAGAACGTTGAGACGCAGAAGCGCGAACACCTACTTCGTGAGGCGAAAATCGCGGATACCCTTTCGTCCGTTTCTTGGGATAAACCCGACCTCGTCTCACTACGCGCCAACCACACCCGGCGCTTCCTCGGGTTGTTCCAAGCAGGTGGCCAAAACCGATCTCGCGCGTTGATAGCCAAGCTCGAAGGCAGACTCGCCATCAACCTTGCAGACAGCCTGATTCGCAACGCTGGTATCGCCCTCGACCGGCTCTTCGGTATGCCCTATGTGCCCGGCTCCGCCGTAAAGGGCGCGGCCCGCGCCACTGCACTCGAAGAGGTTATGGCCGCCGAGGGCGAGGAACGCGCCCGACTCTTTGACCTGTTTCGCTGCGTTTTCGGGACCGCGGACAATGATTATAAACCACACGAAGAGTTGGCTGTATTTCGCGACATTCTCGGAGACCGACCGGCCAATCTGCGAGGCAGTGTAGCCTTCTTGCCCGCCTATCCAGTGTCCGAAGCAAAAATGGTCGTCGATCTCACCAACGTTCATTTCCCTGAATACTACCGCACCGGTGCGAGTGCCGACCTGAAGAGGGAAAACCCTCAGCCCAATCCCTTCCCCTGCGTGGAAAGCGGTGCGCGTTTCGCCTTCTGCCTTGTGCTCACCGGTAACGACCATGCGCCAGAACTACTCCCAGCGGCCGAACGCTGGTTAATCCAAGCCCTAACCGTGCGGGGGCTCGGAGCCAAAACCGCCGCTGGATATGGTTGGTTTTCGATTGAGCCCCCTCGCGTCATCGCCGCGCTCTTTGCAGAGGAAGCACACGCCCGAGAAAGCGAAGCCCGTGCTGTCCAAAAAGCCGCCGATGACGCTGCTGCAGCCGAAGCCGAAGCCGCGCGCAAAGCGACGATGTCCCCGGAAGATCGTCATTTGGAGATATATTGCCTCCTCCCTGATCAGGATTTCGCCACAAAAGCCGCCTCCGTCGCAGCCCTTTTGCCAGAAGAACAACGCGCGCTACTGCGCGCATTAAACACCCCAGCCAAGCGTGACCGGTGGAAGAAGTGGAAAAAGAGCGACAAGGAAACTGACAAAAAACGCGTAGCCACGCTCTTGGCCGCCTCAAAAGCACAGAACATTCCCCTGCTATGATTCATCTTATCCACAAACTCACGCTTCTCACGCCCCTGTTCAGTCGTGGGAGCTACGATGCCAACTTTGCCGAATCCGCAGAAATTCGCGCACCGTCGATTCGCGGCCAACTCCACCACTGGTTGCGTCAACTGGATTATGGCCCCGCTATGGAACGTGCCATCTTTGGCGCCGTGCAAAAAGGCTTCGGAGGTGAAGACAAACCCTCCGCTAGCAAAATCGTTGTCCGCGTTGCCAACATCCTAGGTCAACGAGGCACCCCAGCCACGCTTCCCCATAAAGCGGGCGGACCGGCCAGCCACAAGGCCGCATACCTACCTGGCACCTCCTTTGAACTGCACGTTCTTGAGCGGCTCGGCGGACCAACCCCCGAAGCGCGGATTGCATTTAAACGCGCCTTGGACGCTTGGCTTCTCGCGGGTTCACTCGGTCTTCGATGCACTCGCGCGGGCGGCGCCTTCCAGTGGGCAGAAGCGCCGCAAGACATCGCCACCTTTCGCCGCCAGTTTGCACAAATCGTCGGCGATTCCCGACTCCAATTTGATATCCTCAGCCCTGCCCTCTCATTGGCGGAAGACGCACGTAAAATCGCGACGGATACAATTTCACACCAAGCGCTCGCCTTCGTTCGATTCCCACTTGGGGCCGTGAAACAAGGATTTAATGACACATTGGGCGCTCTGTCCCGGAAGACGTCCCCCCTTCGTCTCACCGTGCGTAAGTTCTCCGACGGCTACCGCCTCATCGCCCTTTGGGACACACGAATCGAGGTCACCGGCAACAATCTGAACGATCTCACTCGAGCCATCACACTGCTCGCTGAAGGCTCCCAACTATCTACACAAAAGAAACTCGGCGCCATGCTCCGCCAATCATCGATTAGTTCCCAATCAAGTCTTCCGCAGCCTACACGCTCATTCCCTTAGCGGCGGCTGGCCCCGGCCAGCCCACCCTCCGGCACCCACGACGGCCCATACAGCTCGCCCTATGCCCATCCTCCTCGTCTCTCTCGGAACCTCATGGGCGGTCGTGCCCGAAGCCTTCCACGCGCTCCCTCCCGGCCCCGACGGTTTCTCGTCCGTCCATGTGCTTACCACCGCCTCGCCCAAAATCGTCGAACCCATCGCCTGCGTTCGCGCTTGGTTCGCTGCGCGCCATCCCACGGTCGAGCTCACAGTCACACGGGTTGCCGATTTCGACGACCTCCGCTCGGAGGAGGATCACTTCCTGTTTGAAGAGGTGTTGTTTCGCTGGGTGCTCGTAAAAGCGCCCGATCCCACGACTCGTTTCTTCTGCCTGGCCGGCGGATTCAAAACGATGTCCGCAGCGATGCAGCGCGCCGCCGGATTCTTCGGCGCGGCCGAGGTGTTTCACGTTCTCGCCGATTCCTCCGTCAACACGCCCGAGCTGGTCGATCGTGCGGTCACCAACAACGCCATCCGTTTTGTGCGACTCGGCGCTGAGCCAGGCTGGCCGCAGATGACCGCGCTGGCGGCCCGCGATTTTCCGCTCGAATCCACGACCGCTGACACGGTGCGCGCCGCCACCTACGACCTCAGCTGCCGGGTGCAAAACCTCCTCTCGACACAGCGCCATCTCGCGACGCATTTCCCGGAGCTTGATACGCTGCCCTTCCCGGCGCTTGCCCTCCGCTCTCCCAGTCGCCTCGAGTGGCTGCGCCAATCGCTCCAGCCCCACTCCGCGGGCGACCTCGCGTGGCTGAAGAGTCTCCCCAAGGTGGAGCTCCACTGCCACCTCGGCGGTTTCGCCACCCATGGACCGGACCTCGCTACCATCCGCGCTGCCGCCGAAGAGTGCTCCGCTCTCCCGCCCCAACGTGATTGCACCCCTCCGGCTGGTTGGCCACTTCCAAGCACCCCCACCGCACTCAATAACTACATGTATCTCGGTGACAACTCCGGGCGGGCGCTGCTCCGCGACCCGGGGTGTCTGGCCGCCCAGTGCCGCCTGCTCTACCATCACCTTCTTGAGCAACGCGTCGCCTACGCTGAAATTCGCTGCTCACCCAATAACTACGCCGATCCCGCCCGCGGCCGTAGCGCCCGCGCGGTGCTTGCCGAAATCCGCACGGCCTTTCAGTCCGCGATGGCCGTCGCCCGGACTGCGCAAAGTGCCGTGGCCGGCAGTCCGCCCCCCTGCCACGTCAATCTCGTCGTTATCGCCACGCGCAAAGAAGGCGGCGACCGCTCCGATATTTCCCGCCACCTCTCTCTCGCCATCACAGCGGCCGACGAGTGGCGCGACGACGGCACCTGCCGCGTTGTCGGGGTCGACCTCGCCGGCTTCGAGCATCGCGACACCCGCGCCGCGCTTTTCCAAACGGACTTCGAAGCCGTGCATCGCGTGGGCCTTGCGCTCACCGTGCACGCTGGCGAAAATGATGACGCTGAAGGGATCTGGCAGGCCGTTTTCAAACTCAACGCCCGCCGACTCGGCCATGCGCTCCACCTTGGCCAGTCACCCGACCTCCTCCGCGCGGTGGCCGACCGCGGCATCGCTCTAGAAATGTGCCCTTACGCTAATTTCCAGATCAAAGGCTACCCGCTCGACGCTGCTGTTGCCACCGCCAGCCCTACTGGACGTTACCCCCTACTCGGTTACCTCCGCGCCGGTCTCCGCGTCAGCGTCAACACCGATAACATCGGTATCTCTGCCGCTTCACTGACCGACAATCTCCTTCTCGCCGCCCGCCTCTGCCCCGGTCTCACCCGACTCGACGTGCTGCGCCTCCAACGACATGCCCTCGACGCCGCCTTCGTTTCCCCAGCGTTTCGCACGGTGCTACTCGGACGCTTCGCCGCCCAACTCTCCGCTCGGTAAGTCGCCGCTCCCGATCTCTCATGAAACCCGACGAACTCGTCCTCTGTTGCGCCCGGGCCGATCTGCCTCGGGCTTGGCTCCCGCTCGAAGGGGCCGTGCCTCTCGACCGCGCGAAGTTCCTCGCTGCGCTCGGACCAGTCGCGCCGCATTGGCTCCCCCGCTCGCACGCCGAACATGACGCCGCGTTCAAGCAATGGATCCCCTACGTGCTCGTGGAAAACGCGCGCGGTGAACTCGCGGCCTATCCGCGCCACGGCACCGAGGCCCGTCTCCACGGACTCCACTCCCGCGGGATCGGCGGCCATATCAATCCCGCCTATACCACGTCCCCACCCTCATCCCCGGCGCCTCCGCCGCCTTTCTGGCCCACCGCCCTCTGGACCGGCCTGCGCCGTGAACTCGCCGAGGAATTCCCTGCCGCTGTCGAAGGCACGACCCGTTTTCTCGGACTAATCAACGAGGACACCGGCCCCGTGGGCCGCGTGCATCTCGGCGCGGTATTCCATCATCGCCTCGCGCACAATCCATCGCCACCCGAGGGCGAACTTGCCGGCCTCGTCTGGCTTCCTCCCTCTGCGCTCGGCCTCCCGCCCTGGCCCCTCACCCGATTCGAGTCTTGGTCGCGCCTCGCACTCACCCTTTCCGGCGGCATCGCCGCTCTCCCATGATCCTCGCTCACCTGGTCGGCGAACAAACTCTCCCCAATCTCCTCGCGGCACAGGCCGTCGCTCCCACCCGTCTCCTCCACGTTTGCAGCGCCGATAAAAAATTCTCCACCCCCATCAGGCACCTTGAGCGCGCCCTCGCTCTGGCCGGTCTCCAACCCACCACCCACACACTCACCCTCTCCAGTGCCGACCCCACCCCCGGGGAAATCACCTCCGCTCTCGCCGACCTCCCCTCTGACTGGTGCCCCGCGCTCGTCAACCTCACTGGCGGCACCAAGCTCATGTCCCTCGGAGCGAAAGTCTGGGCCGACACCCATTCCGTCCCCAGCCTCTACGTCGATACCCACGCCCAACGCTTCGTCTGCACCGGATACGCCCCGCTCCCCGACCTCCCCGCGCTGCCCGCGGTCGCCAATGCACTCACCTTGGAGATGGTTCTAGCTGCGCACGGCGTGCCCGTCGACAAGCTCCGCGCCGAGCCGCCTTCTCCCGCCGCGCTCGCCTTCGGTGCTACGGCCGCCCGCGCCTGGGAAAACGATCACGCCTGCTCCGTCTGGCTACGGTCCGTGCGCGAAAAGTGGCTGCCCCACAACGACTCTCCGAGCGCCGAAGCCTATCGCACTGGCGTTGCGCTCACGTCCGCGGGCGAACCTCTCGCTCAAGCCGCCGTCCAAGCAAACTGGGCCACCATCGATTCAAGCGGCCGTTTTCTCCCCGTCCTTCCTCTCGGCGTTTCAGGTGATCAACTGCGTCGCGACCGGATCGTAGCGGACCTCGTGCAAAATCTCGAAGGTGGCTGGTTTGAACTTCACCTCGCTGGCCAGATGCTTGCCGCCGGGCACTTTCACGACGTCCGCTGGAGCGTCGAATCCCCCGACCGCCCTGACCTCGCCCTCGGTGAAAACGACGTCGTTGCCTTGGACCGTCGCACGCTCTCCCCCGTTTTTGTGTCCTGCAAAAGCAGCTCAAGCTTCCCCAAACCCTTGGAACACATTTTCTCGCTGCGGCAGCGCGCCAGTCACTTTGGTGGCACCTACGCGCAAGCCGTGCTCTGTATCGCTCGCCTCCATTTCGCCGATCAGGAGAAATCTTTGCGCGCCTTCTGCCGCGTTGCCCGAGTCCAACTCCTCTTGGGGCCTACGGAAATCCAAGCCTGGCTAAAACTCTAACTTATCTCGGTGAAATCACGTCCTGATAGACTCCGTCCCGCAGCTGCCGTTGCACCAACCCGCGTCGTCCTCATCGCGGTCCTTGGCTCGACCCCGGCCGTCCTCACCGAAACACTTTGGGCACTCGCCCAAGAAACTCCTGCAGTCATTCCGGATTCCATCGTTGCCATCACCACGACCCAAGGAGCGAAAGTTCTGCACGACCAACTCCTCACACCGTTACCAAATCACCCATCGCAGACCGTGTGGCAGGCCCTTCGAATCCGTCTGCTGGGACCTTCCCACACGCGCTCATCGCAACTCACCCTTGAAGCGCCCGTCATCATTGGTGTCGCTGATCCTCTCACCGGCACGACCCGCCCACTTGATGACATCCGAACTCCGGCGGATAATGCCGCCGCCGCCGAGGTCATCCTTGCCACGGTCCGCCGCTTTACTACCGACGCCGACACTCGCGCGCTGGGCCTCCTTTCGGGCGGTCGAAAAACCATGGGCGCTCTTCTCCACGCCGCCCTCTCCCTTGCCGGCCGCTCGGGGGACCGCCTCCTCCATATCCTCGTCAACGAACCGTTCGAGCGCCCGGGCATAACTCCGCCGTTCTTCTTTCCTGGCCAGCCTTCAGTCAAAGCCCACCATGTGCCCGACGGCTCAACCGTGGCGCACTCCCTCGCACGCTTGGAGCTCGCCGACGTTCCCCTCGTCGCGCTGGGCGAACTTGTTTTCGCCCGCACGCAGCAAGCCCCCGCTACCTTTGCCGCGCTGACCCGTGCCGCCGGCAGCGCGGTCGCCGAAGCCCAGGCCTTGACCGGCGAGGTCAATCTCCACTACTCCCCGGAAACCCGTATCCTTACTCTGGGTGCGCACACGATTACCGCGCCCGCTGGTCGCCCCGGCGCACTCTGCAGTGCCCTCTGGGCTCGCGCCCTCGCGGATGCAGATCTCCTCGACCGTGTGAATCTCGCCGCCACCCTAGAGCGCGACGGCGTGGTTTACCGGCGACCCGATGGAACCACCTCAGTCTTCACGGACGACGATCTTTCCAACGCCCTCAACGTCCTCCGCGAAAACCTCGCGACTGCCGGCGCGCCCCCGCTCCTGATCGAGAGACTTCTCCCCCGCCGCGCTCCCATCGGTTTTAACCGCGTTGGCCTGCGCCTCATTGCGTGATGCGATAAAGGATACGCTGCATCGTCGCACCCCTCTTCGCGGTCGCCACAACCCATTTCGGATCTCCGCCAAGGTCCGCAGGCTCGGCGTGCGCCGTGTTCGCCGGCACGGTCGGAGCACGAACCCATGCCGACCCTTTACCTCACTACCCCGGGCACTCGTGCACACCTCACGAGCCAACACCTCGAAGTCGAACTTCCCGAGGGCTACTCCGGCGCGACCGACGGTGGGGCCGACGTGGCACGCCCACTCCACCGCCGCATTCCCCTCCACGACATCGAGCAGGTCGTGGTGGAAACAACCACGGCCCTCACCCTCGCCGCGCTAGCTGCCTTCGCAGAACGCGGTATTCCTGTGGTGCTCGTGCGACCCAATGGTCGGGCCGTCGCCCTCTGTCTCGCTCCAGCTCCGGATCTACCCACCCGGCTCGCGCACTACCAATCCCGTCTCACCTCCG
>SXGR01590247.1_pt1 | contig 10724 bp, 10 predicted proteins | sample 3174711 | NCBI WGS metagenome assembly SXGR01 (sample SAMN11356860, study PRJNA531348) | freshwater metagenome | isolation source: freshwater sample F1-60 | place: China: Fuxian Lake, Yuxi | collected 2017-12-25 | reverse complement strand
TTGTTTACATAACTCATCCGATTCATGAGGTGTTTTTGCATGACGAATGGTTGTTACTAATTTGTAAGGTAAATCAGCATTTGTATTTAATAAATAATCAGAAAATTCTTTAAAGTGAAATTCGGATAGTAAAAGAATTTGTTTTTGAATACTAATCATGGCGTCGTTATATTGGACAAAGATTTTTCTTAAACCTATAAATAATGTTTTACTAATACAAACTTAATCTGCAAAAATGTTAAAACATTCGATGAAATTTAAACACATTATCAATCAAATAATGTATTGCCTGGTAATGCCCATTTAATTGGTTCTATACCATTTGTAATTAAATACTCATTGGTTTTAGAGAAATGTTTAGATCCAAAAAACGCTCCGCCAGCTAGGGGAGACGGATGTGCAGCAGTTAAAACTAAATGTTTTTCTAAATCGATTAAGTGCGCTTTGCTTTTGGCAAAATTTCCCCAAAGCAGAAAAACGCAATGCTCTTTTTTATCTGAAATGAGTTTAATAACTGCGTCTGTAAAATTTTCCCATCCTTTTTTTTGGTGACTTCCTGGTTCTCCAGCCCTAACTGTTAAAGTGGCATTCAATAGTAATACGCCTTGTGTTGCCCAAGTTGTTAAATTACCATGGTTTGGAACACTAAAACTAATATCAGTTTTTAGTTCCTTATACATATTTGCTAAAGATGGCGGTGTTTTTACTCCATAATTTACAGAAAAGCTTAAACCATGAGCCTGATTAGGCCCGTGATAGGGATCTTGACCTAATATAATAACCTTTGTGTTTTCAAAAGGTGTAAGGTTAAATGCATTAAATACCTCGGTTTCTTTTGGGTAAATAGTGTTCGCCGCTCGTTCTTTTTCCAAAAACGCATCTAAGGTGTTCATGTATGACTTATCAAATTCCATTTCAAGCATTTTTGCCCATGAATTATGTAATAAATTTGTAGTCATTAGATTGTTAGCGACTTGTTAATGGATTGTGTGTAATAAAAAATGATTTTTCTCAGTCTTTTCTTTTGTTGTTAGCGAAATTACTATATATTTGTTACTCTATTTATTTTTAAAAAATTAAAATTATGAAAAAATTAGCTTTATTATCAGCACTTTCTTTCGCTTTTTGTGTAACAATCTCTTCATGCAAATCGCACGAGAAATGTCCAGCTTACTCTAAAGCTAATACAACTATCTCTGCTAAAAAATCAGTTTAATTTTCATGCTTTGGCATAAGTTAAACGATATTAGTCAGTTACAAGATATTATAAATCTTTCTAAAGAACAGTCGCTCAATGGGTTGACTGTTCTTATTTTTAAGCATAGTACCAGATGTTCTATTAGTTCAATGGCATTAAATCGCCTGGAATCTAGATGGACTGACAATGAAAAAATCCCCTCCTATTATTTAGATTTATTGAATCACCGTGATATTTCAAATGAAATAGCCAATGTGTTTTCGGTTGAACACGCTTCTCCTCAAGTATTATTAATTAAAAATGGCGTTTGTGTTTATAACGCTTCGCATACTGATATTTCTGCCGCGGATATTTTAGAAGCTGCGAATTCATAGAACTCAGATACAGCTGTTTATTTATGATTTGGTTTTGATTAAATACCTTTATTCTTTTTTTTCTTATAAAATCATAACCATCTTCGTTATCACTATTCCATTATAAACGAAACATTACCAAATAAACTCAATCACTTGTTTTAAATCAGGATGCAAACTTTTGGCAACGGGACAAGTAAAAGCAGCATGCTCGTATATTTTCTTTTCTTTATCTGTATAATTTCCTTTTGGAAAAGTAACCTTGATATGAATTTCACCAATGCGTCTAGGTTCGGCATACATTATTTTTGTTATTTCTGCGGTTGTGCCATCTACTTTTGTAATTCCTTCCTTCATCGCTACAATTCCCATAATAGAAATCATACAGCTTGCTAAAGCTGTTGCCACTAAATCTGTTGGCGAAAACATTTCGCCCTTTCCGTGGTTATCTTTTGGGGCATCGGTGTAAATGGTAGTATTGGATTGAAGATGAGTAGCTTCTGTTCTTAATTCTCCTAAATAAGTTACTTTACTGGTAATCATAATGTTAAATTTAAACTCAAAGATAACTTTTTTGGCAAAACCATATAATTTACAGCAAAGAATTAGCATTATTTACAGTAAATAAGCCCTATTTATTCATTAATTTAAACGAAAATTATAACTATTTTTGTTACCCAATGGCAAAACGTTTTTACTATAGTTTTATATTACTTTTTATAAGTAGTTTATGCTTTTCCCAAAGTACTAGTCAAGCTATTGCCAATGGACAAGACCCTAATGTATTATACCGTAATGAAATGTCGTTTGGTATATTTGCTCATAGTAGAGGTTTTGGTTTAAATTTTATGAGAGCCAAGCATGTTACAGGAACCAGAAAACGGTTGTTCGAAATCCAGGCTCTTAATATGAAGCATCCAAAAGAAATTAAAATTTCAAATAACTCAGATAACTCTAAAAAATTTATTTACGGAAAATTAAATAACATATTATTATTTAGAGTAGGGGTAGGTTATCAAACAACTATTTTTAAACGATCTGATAGAAAATCAGTGGAAATTAGAACCTCATATTATTTGGGTGGAAATTTAACCTTTTCTAAACCAAATTATATTTTGGTATTTAGAGAGAATAGTACTGGAACTAAATATCAGGAATATGTAAAATATGACCCTGATGTTTATACGATTGATAGTATTTCTGGAAGAGGACCTTTAGTAGATGGATTGGGAGAAATTAAAATATATCCTGGAGCTTATGCTAAATTTAATTTAAGTTTTGAGTACGCTCCTTTTTCTAATAAAGTAAAAGCAATTGAGACAGGAGTGATATTTGATTATTACCCTAAGGCTTTGCCAATTATGGCAAAAAATCCAGCAGAAAATTTTATTGTAACATTATATGTTGCATTTGTGTTTGGCAAAAAATGGTTCTAAAAATGGAAAATTCCAACAAAGATATAATTCTTGAAAAGCCTCGTAAACCAGATTGGTTGAGAGTAAAATTACCTATTGGCGAAGAATATTTAAAAGTAAGAAAAATAGTAGCAGATCATAAACTACATACTATTTGCGAAAGTGGCAATTGCCCTAATATGGGTGAGTGCTGGGGCGCAGGTACTGCAACTTTTATGATTTTAGGGAATATCTGCACACGCTCTTGCGGATTTTGTGCGGTGGCTACTGGTAAACCAAAACCAGCAGATTGGGATGAACCAAAGCGCGTTGCTAATTCTGTAAAATTAATGGGAGTAAAACACTGTGTGATTACATCCGTTGATAGGGATGATTTAAAAGATGGTGGTTCTATTATTTGGGCAGAAACCATTAAAGCTATTCGTGAAATTAGTCCTGAAACTAAGTTTGAATGTTTAATTCCAGACTTTGCTGGCAAATGGGAAAACTTACAACGTATTATTGATGTGAAGCCAGATATTGTTTCTCATAATATTGAAACCGTTCGCCGATTAACCGCACAAGTGCGTATTCAAGCTAAATATGACCGAAGCATGGAAGTATTAAAGCGTCTGCACGAAGCAGGTGTAAGAACTAAATGTGGTTTAATGGTTGGCTTGGGCGAAACAGAGGAAGAAGTTTTAGAAACCATTGATGACTTAGCAGCTGTACATTGTGATGTGATGACCATTGGACAATATTTGCAGCCAACACCAAAACATTTACCTGTGGCTAGATATGTTCATCCTGATGAATTTAAAAAATGGGGCGAGATTGCTTTATCAAAAGGATTCAGATATGTAGAGAGCGGAGCGTTAGTACGTTCTTCTTATCATGCAGAGAAGCATGTGTTTTAATTTTTATTATTGTGACATAGAGCCTCAGTCACGAATAAATAATAAATGAAGCTTTAAACTTGTAACCAGAAACTTAATTAATGAAATCTCTTTTCGCAATTCTTTTAAAAAATATTATTCTGTTGACTTTAATCACCATCAGTTTAGTGTTTATGTTTACACAGCACATTGGCTTTAAAGAAATTTGGTATTTATTTTATGGCCTGGGAACCTTATATGTCTTATCATCTTGTTACGAAGCTTATGCATTATCTCAAGTAAAAAAAGAAACGAAGAAATTTATTTATTTCACCGATGGTTTTTTAGCGAAACGTATTATTAAAATAATTTCATTTATATGTATTGGCGTTTTATTATTTTACTCAGGACGCAGCATTATTAAATATATGGCTTTTGTGTGTTTTTTAATTGCTTTTACAGAGATTGTTGTAACGACTTGGAGATACATGAAAGATCTTTGTTTTGTAGCTCTAGAAGACGATCAGTTAGTATTATCGACTAATAAAATTGACATGACCAGTGCTAAAGAAATTCAAAAAATTGAAGCGCGCCACGGCTTGATGTATTTTGTAAACTATAATAAAAAAACCATTACCCTTCGCACCGATATGATGAGCGAAAACTCTGAATTTAAACTAGCTCTTGATAATTGGATTGACTCCAATGGTTTAAGAGATAAGGTTGTGGCGGAGTAAATTACCCTTCCATCCCAATGTGAATCAAAGCATCGCCTTGATTAACGACTGGCTGATTATTGATACCTACAATATAACCATCAGCGGTTGAAAGCACTTTGTGTTCGATATCGCCAAAAGGATTGCAAATAACACCTAATAAATCGTTTTTTGATACATAGGAACCGTTCATTCTGTTCATATGAAACAAGCCGCTTGTATGCGCTCTTATCCAAGTGTCTTTAGTAATTTTAACCGAATGATTTTTTGGCGTGTCATTATTAATCATGTGGTAGCTTTTCATAAGTCGTAAACAACCATTCACACCTTCGTTAATAGCAGTATAATCAAAGCGCAAACTCTCTCCGCCTTCGTATACTAAAATTGGTTTGTTTTTTTTAGCAGCTTCTTTTCTAAAAGTTCCTTCTCTATAACTACTATCTATAATTAAAGGGGGAGAAAATTTTTCGGCTAAAGCCACATTCTCTGGGAACTCAAACACACAGCGTATTTGCGGGCTATTACTAATCTTGGCGCCACCTGTATGAAAATCAATTCCAAAATCAATTAATGGAACAATATGCTTCATTAAATCATATGCAATACGGCTTCCAAAAGAACCATTTTTATTTCCTGGAAAACAACGATTCAAATCTCTGCCATCTGGTAAATCTCTACTACCAAATAAAAACGACACACTATTAATAACGGGGATAGCAATCACATTTCCGCAGTTCAGGTTTTTAATTTCATCGCGCGTAATTATTTTTCTGATAATCTCAATGCCATTGGTTTCCTCGCCGTGCATACCAGCCGATAGCAATAGAGTAGGGCCTTTTTTCTTACTTCTAAAAACAAAAACAGGAATTTCTATTTTAGTTTTTGTGTGAAGTTCATATGAGTTTAAAACAATTTGCTTGTTTTCTCCTGCACTAATAGTTTGTGAGTTGATGATGAAATCTTCCATTATTGCCCTGGCGCATTAAATTCGTTACGCTCTACGTACTCAATAATTTTGCTAGCAATATCAATACCTGTAGCGCCTTCAATACCTTCTAGTCCTGGCGATGAATTTACTTCCATTACTAAAGGTCCTCTGTCACTTTGCAATAAATCAACACCAGCAATACCTAATCCTAATTTTTTTGCTGATTTAATAGCAGTAGCTCTTTCTTCGGCAGATAATTGAATTAATGAAGCCGTACCGCCTCGGTGTAAATTACTTCTAAATTCACCTTCTTTTGCTTGGCGTTTCATGGCACCTACAATTTGTCCATCCACTACAAATACACGTATATCAGCACCTTTCGATTCCTTGATATATTCTTGTACTAACATATTTGCATCCAGTTTTAAAAAAGCTTCAATTACTGATTTAGCGGCTTTATCATTTTCCGCTAAAATAACACCAATACCTTGAGTACCTTCTAATAATTTAACTACGCATGGTGCACCACCAATACTAGCAATTACCGATTCAATGTCTTTTGGTTCGTTAGCAAAGGCAGATTTTGGCATGCCAATACCAGCACGTGCTAATATTTGTAAGCTGCGTAATTTATCTCTTGAGCGCACTAAAGCTTGTGATTCAACTGCTGTAAAAATTTTCATCATCTCAAACTGACGAACAACTGCAGAGCCATAGAATGTTGCACTTGCGCCAATACGAGGAATTACGGCGTTGACATCTGTTACTTCTTTTCCGTTATAATAAATATGTGGACGACTCTGTTCGATTACCAATACACATTTCATGTGATCTAATAATAACACTTCATGTCCGCGTAATTCTGCTGCTTCTATTAAACGTTTAGTAGAGTAAAGATTCTTGTTTCGAGATAAAATAGCAATTTTCATTTGTTGATTTTATTGTTTCTAATTGTCAAATGGTTTATTCATCATTATCATTTGTTTTAAATATGTAGGTATGATGAATATTTCATTTTTAATCTTTTTAATATTTTATTTTAATAAAGTATTTAAATGTAAGCCATTGGTGTAAATTAAATTCACATCTATGATGAATTTTCCTTTAAGTAATCGTCTTCCAATGAGCACTGGGTAACGCATGTTGCCTCTGTCGCTTAAGGATATAGTTGTTTTAATGCGTTTTTTTCCAATCGAAATTAAAGTTTTGATGATATAACGTTCTTCCATTTCGCCAAACGAATTTTTTATTTTTTTTCGTGTAAATTCTTCTACCTTATAGATTTCATTATTAAATAAACGAAAGCTTAATATTTTTTTATTACCCTCATGTTTTATTTCAATATGATTGCAATCGATAGCGCAGGTATATGCACCCGTGTCTATTTTTGCTTCAACATGTTCAATATTTAAAAGAGGAAAATTGACGTATTCTCTTCTTCCAATAATTTTTAGTTTATGAGGTTTAGCTAGCATATAATACTAGCCCCAAATTAATTAATTAATTGCAAAACTAAAAGTATTTAACGGGGATTATTCTAGAAAATAAATATCGTCGAAAGGTGAATTTATAGGCGAACCCAAATTGACTGGAGCCGTCCATGTTTCCATTTTTTCGTCCCACACACTTTTAAAGATGTCATATTCTCCCATGTTTTCGTAACCCTTTGAAGAAAAATAGAGTGTTTTTCCATCTTTAGATAAGGATGGATACTCCTCATCTAATGGACTGTTGATGTTGGTAATATTTTGTGGTAATGGCGCCCATTTACCATTTGCCATCTTTTTCAACATGTAAATATCTTTTCCATGTGATTCGTCATCACCGTAGCTAGAATATAAAAGGGTGCTTTTGTCGGCAGTTAAAAATAACAACGATTTAAACTCTTTCTTTTTATCAATTTCAGATCGCATATCATCTGTAATCACTAAAACTTTTCCCCCTGATTCTAATTGTGTTAATGAGTTTTGTATCGCATTTAAATCAACATGCTTTCTATTATATACTTCTAATACCACTGGATTGTTTACTAGTTTTATTCCACTACGACAATGAACAATTTCTTCTTCAATTTTCAGTAATTTAATATCTTCTGGCTTACAAACTGCCATATATTTTTTATAATAGTTGATAGCAGTATTAAAACGGTAACTGGCATGATTAGATTTAGCTAAAAAGTAATACACATCAATTGGCACTGTTTTATCATTCACACATGATTCTAAAGCTAAAATGCAATTAGTTTTATCTTTCTTAGTATTAAACAAACATACACCATAACGGTATGCGTCTATAGGTTGTAAGTCGATAAATAAATCTAAGTTTTGGTATACTAAAGCTGCTTCCTGATAAACTTGTTGGTCATACAATTGAAGCGCTAATTTTAAATCTTCTTGGTCTTTGAGTGCTTCTTCAGGCGTACGTTTTGGCTTTTTAATTTTCGCAACGGCAGCTGCAGCGGTAGGTTTATCGCCAGGCTTTGCAGCTATCGTACTTGTAGTTTTTGTTGGCGCGGCGTCAAAAGATATTTTTGCTGCTTCAGCTTCAGTAAAGTAGTTTGCTACTTTAATCGTTTTATTGCCAGCGATGGTTTGTAGTTTAATGGTTTGTTTTAATTCAAACTCACCTTTTTTATCAGGCACATCAAACGATCCTTTTTGTTCGGAATAACCTTCTGCTTCAACCGATATATCATATCTAGTTCCTGAGTTTAATATCATTAAATATAATCCCGTATTTGGATTTGTTTTATAAACGCCCGAAATTTCACCGGTATTGGAATTGTAAATAGTAATATAGGCTTCTTTACTTGGAATAGAATCAAGGGTACTGAATTGACCCTTAATTATAGAGCTTGCTAATTCTTGTTGTGGTAATTTTATTTGTGTGTACTCGTAACTATTATTTTTTCTGTTGGTGCAATAAGAGGCAGTTTGATTTGATTCATCAGGGATAAACAAAATATCATCATAGGTTGAGTTAATGGGATAACCTAAGTTTTGTGGTTTCGACCAAGGAGAAATGCTGTCTTTTCGAGTGATTTTAAAAATATCGTAACCTCCCATACTATTATGTCCTTTTGAAGAAAAATATAAAGTGTTTCCATCTTTAGATAAGTAGGGGTAGTTTTCGTCATAAGGACTATTTATTTCGGGACCCATACCAATGTATTGATTTGGACTAAAGGCACCATTTGGCAATAAGGTGTTTTTATATAGGTCTGTGTGATTTTGTTCTTTTTCTCCGTAGCTTACTTGATAGTATTCGCGAGGGTTTGTACTACACATTAAAAGAGGGATTTGTTTTTTCTTATCAATAGTAGAAGCAAAAAAATCAGTTTTCACTTTTACGATTTCATTTACTAAATCAGGATTGTAGTTTGATAATAAGTTTTCTAATTGAATAGGTGTGCGTTTTACTACTTCTACATTTACTTGATCACTCATGAGCATACTGCCGCTCATGCAATTTTTAATTAATAGCGGGCCATAGTTTCCTTCAAAATCGTATGGTTTTACGCGAGCTTTATACTGCTCAAAGGCTTTGATAGCGTCATTAAATAAGTAAGATAAATGGTAAGCTTTTCCTAAATAAAACCAAACGTCGGCAGGAATTTCTTTAATACCAGTAGCAACTAATAGCGAGTTGATGACTTTTGCTTTATTTAAATTTAATTTGAATAAACAAACACCATAATAATAATTCATGAAAGGATCGCCTGGATCATTTTTTAAAAGTGTTTCATAAAGGGACAATGCTTTTTCAAAATCATTGGCTTTAAATGCAGCGAGTGCTTCTTCGGGTTTTTTCTTTTCTTCTTCTAATTGTTTTTTAACGAGTTCATCAATGTTTGAATACAATTTACCGTTTTTGTCAACCTGTTTCGTTAGTTCTTCTGAAGCAGCGATGTTTTCATTAACTTTAGCAGTATCCACAAATGATTTTAAGTAAACTACTTTTTCGTTTTCATCAGCAAAAAAACTTTTGATGATTAATAAGGGTTTGTTTTTTTCGTTCAGTTTAACTTTTATATCTTGTTGGCAAATTTCGTAATCAATTTTTAATGGGATTTCTACAATTTCCTGAGGAGAACCATAGCCAGAGGCTTCTACTTTAAATTGATATTTGATATTAGGAGCTAAAATCAATAAGTATTTACCTGTATACGGACTTGTATTGTAAATGCCTACTAGTTCATTATTTGAAGCATTATACACACTAATTTTTGCTTTTTTTTCATTGGGATTCCCAATAATTTCAAATTGACCTCTAATAACAATTAATGCAGGAGCGGTACCGGGAGTAGTTTTAAAAATATCGTATTTATCATCATCGCTTAAGCGTGTAGAAATGAAGTAAAAGTATTTGCGATTTCTTTTTGCATTCAAATCTTCTTTTACTTCAGCAGGTTTTGGCACTAGACTATCTTTTTGTTGCGCAAAAAAACTAAAACCTACTACTTGAAATAGTGTTAAAAGAATTAGTTTAAAAAATGAAGCCTTCATAGTGGAATTAAGGAAACACAATTTAAAAATAATTTTTATAATGCTAGAGTTTAATTATAAACAGGTAAATCTGTTAGATTTTTGTAAAATCTCTCATTCAACTAAATTACTCCTAAACCGATTCGGATTTACTTCCTCATCAATAGGCATTTCGTTTTGAATATTTGAAACCAGTTGTTTGGCAAAATAAGGCGCTAACATCACAGCTTTTGTTCCTAATCCATTAAATATGTATAGGTTTTTATATTGTGGGTGATGGCCAACAACAGGTCGCCTGTCAATCACTGATGGCCTAACTCCTGCATCATGAGAGACGATTTGATAAGGCGAAGTCAGAACAGAATTTAGTTTTTTCAGTAATTCGTCTTTCCCTTTTTCGGTGGGAATGTCATTTAGTTGTTCCCATTCATAGGTGGCACCAACTTTATACAAATCATTCCCCAACGGCATGATAAAAAAACCTTTATTTAAAATATCTTGTTTTAATTTTAGCGCTGTACTACGTATCGTTAAAACCTCACCTTTGGCAGGCTTCATTGGTATCCAATTAAAATAAGAGTTTTGAGTGATTAAATGCCCGTCACAAAAAATGATGTTGCTAGCACTTAAAGAATTGTAGTTTACTTCATTTTCAGTAACCTTCAACTTATGACAATCAAAAATTTCTTCTCTGTAACTTTGGTTGTTTTCTAAATACGTTTTTGTTGTCTCAATAAAATTTGCAACATCTAAATTTCCAGCTTGTAAAACTTTTG
>SXGR01659117.1_pt1 | contig 10730 bp, 16 predicted proteins | sample 3174711 | NCBI WGS metagenome assembly SXGR01 (sample SAMN11356860, study PRJNA531348) | freshwater metagenome | isolation source: freshwater sample F1-60 | place: China: Fuxian Lake, Yuxi | collected 2017-12-25 | reverse complement strand
TCGACGGGAATCCTCTTGGTCCGAGGCAAAAAAGAGAAGATCCATTTTCTTCGGAACGGTTTGCGGTTTTGGGCGTTGATGCACGATCAAAACTTGTTGTGGATCAAGTGCAACGGTTGTTGCGAGACCCGCAAATCTTAAAATCATTGAATATTCAGGCAGAAAACGTTTCAAAAGTGCCGTTTAGAGTGAATTTAAGTCGTTCGGGTGTTGATGAGGTGAAAGAAATTGCTGCGGGCGCAACAGTGAGAGAAATTGAAGAGTTTCTTGATGTGGCAAGAGGTGAAACAAATTCTGTAACGCGCTCTGAAGCGCGAGTTACAGCAGCCGTAAAAGTTCTTGAAGCAACTGGTGTGAAATTTTCTAAACCAAAAGACGTGCCCCACACGGTTGCGTCGGCGCGTGGGTCAAGTATTAAACCACAAGTCGAAAAAGATTACATCGATACGATGGATGCTGCTATCTCATTTTTGCCGAGAGGTTTAACTGACGGCTCGCAGCAAGGCAGCATAATAAGCAGATTTCTGGGTGGCGGTCTGTTGAATGTTGTGGCTTTGGCGGGCACAGGTGTGAGGCGTGCTCACGCTCAAAACGGTGGAAATGGTCGAGTTATAGTGTCACAGCCTCGCCCTGCTAGAAGAACCGATGGTGTGATGAGTACTGCGGACCGTTCCGTAATGTTGCACGAGATTGGTCATGGGGTTGAATACGCCAATCCGTGGGTGCGATATGTTGAGTGGATGACTTGGAAAGATCGAGCAGGAGGCGAGAAAATAAAAGGTTTGGCTTCAATAACTGGAAATAAAAGATACCGCAGTCATGAAAAAGGTGTGTCGGATGAGTGGGTAAACAAATATGCAGGCAAAACTTACGGTGGCCAAAATCCGTCGCGTTCTGAAACTTTTGAGATTTTGACAACAGGTTTGCAATCTATTTTCTTTGGCGACGAACGCATCGATGATCAACATCGAGCGGTGGTTTTGGGGATTCTTGCAGCATCGAGCGTGACCAAATGATTCAAATCAAAATGTCGTGGACAGACGGCTTCGTGGGCGGTGCTGAATTAGAACTTGGGCGTTGGGTGGTGCGTCCTGAAGAGTTCGCGGACTTCTTTGACACCGCGACTTTGCCTGAAAGTTTTACGATGTTAGGTGGGACGGTGCCTGCCGTCTCGGACTGGCATTCCGATGAGAGTTTGGTGCGTGCTGAAATGTTTATCAAAATCGGGTATCAGTATTTAGACAAATTCTTTAGTGACGTTCCGACTCCTGTGAAGGTTGAAATGGACGGTGTTGAATTTGACGAAGAAGAGACACTGCCAGAGGGTACGGTGTTCTAGACTTATGGGTATGTTTAAAGTCGGAGACCTCCTAGAGCGTCGTGTCGGAAAACGCAAAGAAAGCGCGGTCGTTGAAAGCATCTTTGAAACAGACGGGCACACGTTGATTAAAGCGCGGATTGTTGTGATCGATGAAGGGCGCGTGCTGAAAACTCGGGTGCAAAAAACTTTGAAAGTGTTCAAAGAAATTGAAAACGCAGACAAGATTAAGGACGATGACTTTGTGCGATGGAACTCCTCGGGCGGTAAAGCACAGGGACGTGTAAAACGCATCATGCGAGAAGGCGTTCTCAATATCCCTAACTCATCCTTCAAAATAAATGCAAGCCCTGAGGACCCTGCGGTGCTAATACAAATCTATAAAGAAGGCGCGGACGGCTGGAAAGAAACATCGACTTCTGTAGGACATAAAATGTCAACGCTGTCTTTGATTGCTCCGCTAGTCAAGAAATCGCGTCTGATCAAGCAGGCATCTGAGGAACGGTTTACGCTGGCTCCGTGGTACATCCCAGACAAATATGACGCCCAAAATGAGTGGACTGATGCAATCGAGTTGCAGAAGGCGTTGTGGGATTATGTTAAGAGTGGTGATCGCGATATTCGATTGCAACATCAAAAGGACATCAAGGCTGGCGAATGGGTAGAGGCGATGACCCTTCCCTATGAGTGGACAACCCCTGTACAGAAATCAAACGGCTCGAACGGTTCAATCACGTACCCTGCGGGAACGGTCCTGATGGGTGTCGTTTGGGAGCCGTGGGCGTGGGAAATGGTCAAAAAGGGTGACATAACTGGCTTCTCAATTGGCGGGTCGGCCGAGCGGCTCGACCTCGAAATGGACGCCCAAATCCCTTAAAACCGACTTGACTTCGTCGGGGAACACCCGTACCGTTCATGGTTATATCACAAACCGAACGGAGGACGAAATGGGCAAATGGCGGATCGCAACGGTTAGACGACCTTCTTGGTCGACTGGAGAGTTCTGGGCTGCACGCATCATTGACGATGATTCAGGTGTTCAGAAAGATTGCTTCCACACACACAGCACGCAGGTTCTTGCCGCAAAGTGCGCCACAAAACTAATTCAAAGAGAGGAAACAAAATGACGGTCATCAAAACGGATAAATACGGCTTCCCTTTAGAGGAATGCGAGCGGTGCAACGGTACTGGCGAACATAGTTTCCATATTTTGGCTGGCTCCCGATGCTTCGATTGTGGCGGAAGCGGTTTTCTTCGGACGTCGAAAGCAAAGCGCGAATATTTGAAATGGCTGCAAGCCGTTGAAGCGTGTCGGGCAACCCGAAGCGTTGAGATGCAGGTGGGTGACAAGATTTCGGTCGCGAGACACGCTCAAAGCAGACGCAATGAGTGGGCGACCGTGGTGAAAATTGAGCACGCGTCACGAACTGCAGATGAAGAACCTTTTGCTTCAGGGAGCACGAACGGCGTTTTGCAATATGAGTGGCGGGAGCGCTGGTTAATTAGTTACGTTTTGAAGGACGGGGTTGAAGGCTGTCTGCAGATTTGCGATCCTGAATTGACATGGCAAGTTTTTAAAGGCGCCGACAACGAACCTAAGCCTGACGGCTACGTCGCCCGATCGCTGGCTGTCAAGGTGCGGGCATGATGGTTTTGACAGTGCTCTTCTTAACTGGCTGGTATGGTATCAACGTATGAAACCAACCAACCAAATTGTTCTCAAAATGGTTCTCGCATCCTCGGTTGGGCAGGCAATGTCCGATGCTGATCGGGATGCGCTCCGACAAACTTTAGAAACCACAGACGCCCGCGACGTGCGGGGTTGGCTTGGGGATCAGATATTTAAAGCAGCCGCATTATTTAAAGGAGACTATGTCGGTCATCCGTTTAGGGGCAATCAACACGCTGATGCGTCGGGCGCATCAACGGGTGGCGCTTCAGGATCGTCTTCAAGTATTCGCTATTTATTAAATGAAGGCGACTCCGCTGACATTGACACTAAAACCGCTAATTATGTCGGAACTATTTTAAAGATCGAAGGCGGTGTGGTCACTTTTGATGATGTTGATAAAGGCGAAGTTAAATTCAAATTAGACGAAGTTGAGACGATTGATGGCGATGAAGTATACAGGCCACATAACACGGTACGGACAGAGTCCGTCGAAGACGAACGTACTCGTCTGGCTGAGGGAGCCCGCGCCGCTGAGCGCGCAAAATACGAAAACAACCCAGAGAAATTAAAACAAGATGCAGCCGAGAGTCGTGTGCGAGGCGAAAAAGAATACAAAGAGCGAATGATGCGCGATCTGTCGCCTGCTGGAAAACGAATGGTTCGGAGCGCTGACAAAAGTCAAGAGGGCTTTGATCGAGCCAAAGAAGAATTAGAAATTTTGGAGAGTTCGCGCGATCAAGTAATTGACGATCTTGTTAACGAAGATGGAATGTCTAAAAAAGAAGCGCGAAAATCAATTGATGCGGAAATTAACGTTGCGCGTTTCGCTGTTGAGAACAGTAAATTTAACGACGCTGATAAACCTGAGGATGATTCTGCGGAAGCAGGTCGTGAACGAATGAAGGCCATAGAGGCACGAGAGAAAGAAATTGCTCGCGCCACAGAAAGAGCCGCACGCGACCGAGTGCGGGAAAACGAGCGTCGCGGAAAATTAACGCCAGTCAACGAGGACAATATTGACAAACCTTTGAAGGGTGACGAGGCCAAAGAATTCAAATCGCACTTGAAAGATGCACAGACCGCAGTTAAAACCACGCGTGCGCTGATCGCCCAACTCCGCTTAAAAGCAAACGACAGGGCGATGCGTTCGAGGTTGGGTCCGAAAGGTCTTGATCGCGTTCAAATGAATCTTCAAGAAGCGCAGGAAGAAACTGATCGGTTTGAAAATATTTTAAATGATAATTCAAAGGCGTCGATTCGTTCTGCGGTCACGATCTCAGCGATGGGCACAGATGTTGGCGAAATCGTGAAAGGTGCTATCCGAGAAAGCGCTGAATTTATGAAAATAGATATCATGAAGATTAATGACTCCGCTCTTCAAGATGCGGGGGATCGAAACTTCGGTGTATCAGGAGACAAATACGATGTGGAATCCGTTTATGACGAACTCTAGAAAATCGCTACGCGCTGAAGTCGTCAAATGCACGTGTGGTGCGGGCGATGCTGAAACTTTAAGAATTCTGCGCGCAACCACACTGGCAGACACAAGCGTGTCCGAGTTCAACGAGATCGTGAACGCCGTCAACAAGGCGGGCGGAATCGTGAAGACGACTGGCCTGTGGCGGATGCTGATCTCTAAAGCCATCAAACAACATCAAGACGGCGTCGCCAAAGGCGACTATGTCGGGCATCCGTTTCGGGGCAACCAGCATTCTGACGCCTCTGGTGCGAGCCGTGGCGGGGCAGGCGGACCAAGAACAGGCAAGCCGTCAGGGGTTCGTTCGCGCGACACTCGCGAAGTTGATGAAATGAATGCCAAACTTCAAGCGGCTGGTGATCGGAAGTTAATGTTTGATGGTTTGAAAGTGATGGGACAGACTCGTCTAGACGGAGACGTGGACCCCAAAAATTCGGATTTGAAGCAACCGATGGCAACTTTGAGACGGGCAGAGGACGCTGGCATTGACACGGCAGAGGGTCGCAAACTTTTGGTGCAGGCACGCGACGAATTTGAGGATAAGAATCATCATGATCTTGTTGACGCAGTCCAGAATGTTCTCCGTGTGAAAGACCCGATATCAACCAGTCCGAGGGATAACCCGAAGGGGTTCCAGTATGCGGTTGATTTTGTTGGCGAGCAGGTTCGGATGGCGATTGAAGAAGATGAGGACGATTTAAAGCGCGACGAAGAAGGTTCTCAGAATTTGGCTCGAGTTGCCGCTTCAAACGAACAGAGCGCCGTTTATGAGAAAGAAATGATGGAAAATGCGCCCGAGGGCGAATATACATCGAAAGAACTTAAAGCCGCATCGCGTAAAATTGATGCCAGAGCCGATCTTGCTGAATCAATGGAAGAGACCCGAAAGGCTTTCGCGGAGGCACGCAAAGCGCTCGCTAACGTGCGCTCTAAATCAGAGGCGGAGTTAATTCCGCGCAATGTAGGCGCTGTGTTAAGTCAAGGCACACGGCAGGCTATCGGAATTCTTGAGGTTCAACTTGGAAAACTTAAAAACGAAAGCGAAGCCGCTCGTGCTAATGACAAAGCAGGTCGCGGGGGTGGAACAGGTAACCAATATGGGTTAGCGGTGTCGGCTTTGCAGGATCGCATCCGAAGTTTGCGAGGGCGAGACGCTGAAAGTCGAAGCCTTAACGCTGCTGCCGAAGATCTTATGCAAGACGAAATGTTTGCCGAAATCATGGCAATGGATTCCTAAAAGTTTAATAACCTACGTTTAGTTGTGAGCGATTTTAAACGCACTATCATTGGCGCAAATGGGAGCGCGCAAGATGGTGAAACTCAAAGTCGATGAGACTTCGGGCGTCGATCATCCAGCGCATCTCGAAGAAGGTTGGATTGTCATCAAAAGCAAGGGAGCACCTGTGGCTAAGAAATCTGTGATGGAAGAAGAAGAGACTGAGAAGGCTGGCAAAATGCCTGCGTTTATTCAGGCAAAAATTGACGCCCGCGAAACTAAAGAAGACGACGAAGAAGATGAAGACGATGAAGAGACCATGAAAGCAAAAGACGACGAGGAAACAGATTTTGAAGCGATGTTTGCTAAAATGAAAAGCGAACGCGATATGTACAAAAACAAGTACGAGTCCTTTGAAAAAAAGTACGGCGCGATGAACGATGAAGAAGATGCAATGGAAAAGGCTTTACCACGGCCAATTCGGGAGATGCTTAACAAAGCACGCGACGAGGCTCAGACCGCCCGCACAGCGCTTCGCAAAGAAGTAGACGCACGCAAGGACAGCGAATTTGTAGCAAAGGTTTCTGCTTGGGGAGCGCTCAGCGTTAACCCTCAAGAAATCGGTCCTGTTCTTCGCAAGATGGCTGACGTCGATGCTGATCTAACCAAAAAGGTTATGGAGGCGTTGTCTTCTGCTAACGCGCAAGCAGATGCAGCAAACATTTTCGCGGAACTCGGCACAAGCGTTCGTCCTGATTCGGGTGACACGATGAGTCGTATCACAAAGATGGCCAAATCGGCTGTTGCGAATGGTGATCACAAAACCGTTGAGCAAGCAATCTCGGCTCTGATGATCACTAACCCTGAATTGTACGAAGCGTACCGACAAGAATCTCATCAGTAAACAAGGAGCAATAAATCATGGCATACGAAATTTCTAATGGCACACTCAAAGTCACGCTGATTGCAGGTGCCGATCTTTCATCATCACAGTACAAGTTTGTGAAGATGAGCGCAGACAATACTTGCGTCATCTGTGCGGCAGCAACCGACGTACCAATCGGTGTTCTACAAAACGACCCAGCGTCGGGCGAAGAAGCATCAGTTACTGTGATTGGTGGAACCAAACTCACAGCGAGTGCTGCAATTGCTGCAGGCATCAAAATTGGCACGAACAACGCTGGCAAGGCTGACGCAAAAATTGCTGGAACGGACACAACCGAGTACACAGTCGGTCAGGTCCTTTCCGCCTCGGGAGCAGACGGTGATCTTCTCACGGCAGTAATTAACTGCGCTAGTCCTAACCGAGCCGCATAATTTAATCAACAAGCACAGGAGCAAATAAACCATGCCACAGCCAACCAGTAGTCAAGTCCATGTTGACGCGATCCTAACTAATATTTCGGTCGCATACTTCCAACAACAACAGAACTTTATTGCGTCACGAGTGTTTCCGATCGTGCCTGTCTCAAAGCAGAGCGACAAATTCTTCACATACACAAAGAACGATTGGTTCCGCGACGAAGCACAACGACGCGCGGACGCCACAGAATCTGCAGGTGGAGGCTACAACCTCTCAACCGACTCGTATCAGGCGGACGTCTATGCGTTCCACAAAGATATTGGTGATCAGACACGCGCAAACGCCGACGCACCAATCAACGTCGATCGTGAAGCAACAGAGTTTGTGACTTCGCGTATCGCTTTGAAAATGGAGACACAATTTGTCACTAACTTTTTTACGACAAGCATCTGGGGAACAGATTTAACTCCGACGAATTTGTGGAGTGATTACACTGCATCAGATCCGATTGGTGATATTGAAACAGGCAAGCGCGCGATTCTTTCAACAACAGGATATGAGCCAAACACTCTCGTTCTTGGCTACGACGTCTTCATCCAATTAAAGAATCATCCTGATCTCGTTGATCGCATCAAGTACACATCGAGCAACGTACTAACAGAGGAAGTAATGGCTTCACTGTTTGGCGTCCCTCGTGTAATGGTTGCTAAGAGTGTTAAAGCCACAAACAACGAAGGCGCAACTGCAGCCTATGCGTTTAACTACGGCAAGAATGCTCTTCTTACTTACTCGGCTCCTTCGGCTGGATTGCTCCAACCATCGGGCGGTTATGTGATGTCATGGACTGGTGTTTCGCAGGGTCTCGGCGCCACTATCGGAACAAGTCGTATCCGTATGGAACAGTTTAAGGCTGATCGTATCGAGGCAGAAGTTGCTTTTGACATGAAAGTCATTGGCGCAGACCTCGGTTTCTTTTTCAGTTCCTGCGTAGCATAGTCCAACTAGTAGCAAAGGAGCCTTAAATGGCAAACAGATTTACCAAAGGTAAGGGTTTGTTGGGTTCGGTTCGCACAAACGGACCGATTGCAGCAGCAACACTCACCAAGAAGGCGTCTGTCACTACCCTGACTGATGCAGCAGAAGTGCTTACAGCCGCAATGGTCGTGACTGACGGAGGGTTGCTAAAAGGTACCCCAACTGCAGCAAGGGCTAAGACGGTTCCGACTGGTGCGCTTACTTGTGCGGCACTTAAAGGTTATGCAGTTGGTGACACTTTTGAAGTCAACTTCATTAACTTGGCGGCAGCGACACACGCTTTGACGGTTACTGCCGCCACTGGTGCAACCATTGTTGGTTCAGCAACGGTTAGTGCTGCAACTTCGGCAACCTACAGAGTTCTCGTGTCGGCAACCGATACGGTAGTTTGGCATCGGGTAGCATAATCTTTCGGTCAAGTGACCTTGAGTGTCCAATAAAATCGGAGGAAAAATGAATTACAGAGTTATGAAACCAATCGCAACGGGCGAAGGACTTTTACCTACAGGCACTTTAGTTGACGCGAGCAAGTGGCGTAATTTGCGTGCGCTGATTAACAACCGTCATCTCGTTGAAGTTTCGGAAAACGTCTCACCTACCGTGTCGGCACCGAAGACTGCAAAAAGCCACACCAAAACTGACAAGTAACGGTAACGCCTTTTATGGCTTGGACTTATGGTGGTGATCCGTCGGCAAATAATCGTGACGCAATCAGATTTCTGATTGGGGATACCGATACATCAAATCAATTGCTTCAAGACGCTGAGATCACATTTCTTTTTAATCAGTGGAACTCAAACGTTTATCTTGCTGCTGCTCATGCTTGCGACGCGTTGTATTCAAAATTTGCTGGCAAAAGCGACTATTCACGTTCCGTTGGTGATCTTTCTATCTCAACACAGTTTGGGCAACAAGCCGATCGTTATCGTGCGCTCAGCGCGCAACTTCTTGCTCAAAACGCTTCGGCCACCCCTCCAAGCCCTAACTTTTATACCGATGACGACGGCAACGTCTTTGGCGAACAAAAGTTTTCTATCGGGATGGAAGATTACATTTGACCATCGAAACAGTATTCTCGGGCTTGATGCCTTCAACGGTTTCGCTGAACGCGGTTTTAAGTACAGACGCTTACGGAAAACGCACCTTTTCGGGCACCACTACTTCAATTACGTGTCGGGTGCAGACAACTCGACGCGTGGTAATTGGTGAAGATGGAAGCCAAATACCTGTCGAGGGTACCGTTTACTGTTTTGGAACATCAAACGCCACAGTAAACGATAAATTAACTCTTCCAGATGGCTCGGTCGTGCCTATCGTTTCTGTGGAAACACGTAACGATGAGACAGGAAGTTATGTGACGGTCATCTCCTACGGTCGGGCTTAGTGTGACATCAAAATCCAAAACTGTTGCGGTTTCTTTAGAAGGGCTTGACCGTTTTATACGGAAGTTCAATATTACTGCGACACAATTACTGCCTGAAATGGGTGGTGCAATTTTTGACGAGGCAAGTGAAATTGCGGATCGCGCCGACCTTCTTGTGCCTTTTGATCGTGGAGAACTGGCCCGAAGCCAGATAGTTCACGCTCCCGCATATCAAGGGAACCGTGTATTCGTTGACATAACTTATGGCGGTCCTGCTGCTCCATATGCTGAAATCCAGCACGAAAATGAATTGTTTAATCACCCATCTCTGGCTTCAGGGCTTCCGCCAAACGGTACGCAGGCTAAATATCTCGAGGAACCTTTCGATGACGCGATTGATAACGACGAGTTAGGTCAATTGTTGGCTTGGCGAATTGAGTCACGGCTACTGCACAAATTAGGTTTCTGATGGCGCTCTTAGACGCTCTCGGTGCTCGACTGCAAACAGATAATGTCGGGACGCTCGGCACAACATTATTTTTAGGATTCCAACCCGCAACTCCTGACGCGTCTGTGGTGATCTACGAAGGTCGCGGAAATGGTCCCGAAATGACGTTTGGTTCAGGAGTTCTGGCGATTGAGCGTCCAAGCATTCGGGCAATTGCTCGAGGTGCCCGCAACGACTATCCGACAACCCGCACTCTGATGCTTGCGGTGCGTGCCAGTCTGGGTGCAATTCGTACAGAAACCATATCTGGGGTTGACTTTCTTTGCGTTACTCCGACATCGGAACTTTATCCATTGCGTCTAGATGACAAAGAACGGGTCCAAATAGGGCTGGATTTTGTTGTATGGCTGAGACCTTAAACGTCCCTGCTGATCCCTACGGTAGAAGCCCGTCTAGCGACGTTAAACCGCGTTGTTGGCGTTGCAATCGCCTTTTGGCTATCAACTTGACCCGTCCGTGGTTGATCGCGTGTACGCGCTGTAAAGCGGTCAATAAAGCAGAATAAGGTCTATGTCATTTTGATGCAAATGGCTGGCAATCTGAGGTTTTCGTTGGCACACTGGTCGTCCGATAAACAAATGAGGAGAACCCAATGCAACCATTAACCGAAATGAGACCACAGGACAATAAAGAGCGACGACTCAAAAGGGCTTCGGCTGCTGAAAGTATTAGTGAACTTGATGCCCTCGCCGCAGAGATGCGTGCTATGGATTTGACGTGGCAAGTGATCGCAGAACGACTCGGCTATGCCAACGGAGCGGTCGCGCGACGTGCCGCTATGCGTCATTTAGCGCGCGAAAACGGAGGGTTGTAAATCAACTGGGTTTAGTCACCGTGG
>SXGR01450041.1_pt1 | contig 10730 bp, 10 predicted proteins | sample 3174711 | NCBI WGS metagenome assembly SXGR01 (sample SAMN11356860, study PRJNA531348) | freshwater metagenome | isolation source: freshwater sample F1-60 | place: China: Fuxian Lake, Yuxi | collected 2017-12-25 | reverse complement strand
CACGGTCGCGAGCGTTCCGCAGCAGGTTGGCCGGAAGCACCCCCAGCAGGAATACATCCAGATCAACACCAAGGACGTTCTCTTTATTTGCGGTGGCGCGTTCGACGGCCTCGAAAAGATCATCGAGGCGCGACTCGGCCGTCGGCAGATCGGGTTCAACTCGGCTGAAGCCAAGCAGGGCAAGGCGGCGACAAAACAATTATTTGGCCACGTCGAGCCGGACGATTTGCTCCGTTTTGGATTGATTCCAGAACTCGTCGGCCGCCTCCCCGTGGCCGTGCCGCTCGAGGCGCTGGATGAGGAGGCCCTGGTCAAGATCCTGAAGGAGCCGCGCAACGCCCTCACCAAGCAGTACGCCAAGCTGTTCGAGCTCGAGGACGTGAAGATTTCGTTCGAGGAGTCGGCGCTAAAGGCGATCGCCTGCAAGGCGATCGAGCGCGGCACCGGCGCGCGCGGCCTGCGCGCGATTCTCGAAAACCTGTTGATGGATACGATGTTCGACTTGCCGGCCCGCGACGATGTGGTCGGGGTTCGCGTGACCGAGGCATCGGTCACCAGCGGGGCCGCGCCACTGCTCGAGCTGGCGCCCCGGCGCCAGAAGAAGGAGGCGTAGGATCGTAGCCCCCCGCGGCGGCGCTGGTCCCGCGGCCGCTCCGGAACCGGCGACACCGCCCGCCGAAGGTGGTGGAGCGGCCGCGGCCGCCAAGAATCCTCTGATCATCCGCGCGCTCGAGTTTATGGGCGGGATGGCGGCGGCAGGCGGCTGGCGCCCGGACGCGTTGCTCCCGGAAGTGGCGTTTGCCGGGCGCTCGAACGTGGGCAAGTCGTCGCTCCTCAATAAGCTCGTTGGGCGGCGCAAGCTCGCCCGCGTGAGCAACACGCCAGGCCGCACCCGCGAAGTGAACTTTTTTCGCGTGAACGACACCTTCATCATCGCCGACCTGCCCGGATACGGTTACGCCCGCGTGTCGAAGGAGCAGCGCGCCTCGTGGCGGCCGCTGATCGAGGGCTACCTCAAGGGAAGCCCAGCGCTCCGCGGCGTCGTGCTCCTGCTCGACGTCCGGCACGACCCCACGGACGACGACCTCGCCATGCGCGAGTACCTCGGCGAGCTTGGTACCCCCACCCTGATCGCGCTGACCAAGACGGACAAAATCGGCAAGAAGCTGCTCGCCGAACGGGCGGCGTCGCTTGCGCGCGCGATGGAGGTCGACGAGGATCAAGTAGTGCCGACCAGCGCAGATACCGGATTGGGACGCGACGAACTCGCGGAGTCAGTTGTGGCGCTCATCGGGGCGCCGGCGTGGCGATGATGCGGACGGCGCTCGCGATGGCTGTTCTCGTGGGCACGGCTGCCGTGGCCAGCGGTCAACAGGCGGTGCCCGCTGGCCAGATTCCCGCCGGTTTTGGATCGCTCCGACGGGAAGACGTCGCCATCGTGGTGCAACTCCAGGGTCTGACGATCCGCGCGATGCCGCTCGACGAGTCCGTCATCCGCACGCTCGCGCCGGACACCTACCAAGCACTGCACGCGCTGCGCGAGTCGCGCGCGGCGCGGCTCGATTCGATTCGGAAGCGGCTGGGGCTCGCCGCGATTCAGGCCTGGCACGTGTCGTTCTTCAACCTGCAGCAGGGCGAGGCGCGCTACGATCCGCGCGGCGTACAGATTCGCAGCGGAGGGCGTGACTTCCGCCCGCTCGACGTGCTGTCGCTGGTGAAGGGGTTTGACGACGGACGTCTCGCGCAGGGACGCACCGTGGACGCGATCTTCGCGTTCGACCCGTCGATCGCGCTCGACCAGCCGCTCGTCGTCACGCTGGCTGGCCAACCAGTGGCCGCGTGGGGTGACATCCTCCCCCGCATTGAACGTGAACGTGCGGCCGTCTGGTCGCGCGCCGCCGCCGCGCGCAAGCCAAGTCCAGCTGGAGGTGAGTGGTTGTGGCGATAAAGCCGCTCCGCCAGCTCACCCCGGCGCCGTTCGCCGCGGTCGCCGACGCCTGGATTGAACGGATCGACGCCGCGCTCCGTGACCCGTCGCTCGACCGGCCGCGCTTCTGCCGCGAGATCCTCTGTGAGTTGGCGTACCCGCAGTACGCCGCCAACTGGGAGACCGCGGTTGCCGACAGCACGCTCGCGGCGGGCACGCGCCTCTCGTTGGCAGCGCTCGACCCGCGCAACGTCACGCTCGAACCTGAGTATTACGCCGAGTGCGACGACGTGAAGTTTCAGCTGGTCAAGCCGCTGCTCTGGCTCTGGTACTCGTTCGACCGACTGCCGGTTGGTGGACAGAACGTGGACCTCGGCGTCCGGCTCAGACGACTGCTGGCCCCGCAGATTTTCAAGAAGTGCGGTGAGCGGTTCAAGGCATTTCAGCATGTCGAGTTCTCATTCGGCTACAACATCGAATGTGGCGACGATGTGGTCGTGCATCGGCACGTGTTGCTGGACGACCGGGGCGGGATCGTGATGGGCCACAAGGTGTCCATCAGCGACTACGCCAACATCTACAGCCACACGCACAGCATCGTGGATCAGGCCGACGTCACCAATGTGCCGACAATCCTGGAGGATGGCGTGCGCATCACGTACCACGCCACGATCCTCGCGGGCGTGCGCGTCGGGACGCAGGGGATGGTTGGCGCCATGGCCGTGGCGACCAAGGACGTCAGGCCGTACCACGTGAATGTGGGGATTCCGGCGAAGTCGGTGCGGGTGAAGCCGAACGCGCCGACGGATTCGTGGAACTCCTCGCGCACTGCCAACACGAAGGACGCCGAGTAGCCGCAGACTGCCTACTCCGCGTGGTGCGTTAGCCACTCCGTAGGACGTCCTCTACTGCGCCAGCATCTCCTTCCCGGAGGATCCACGCCACCTGCCGGAGCAGATCGTGGGTTCGCGGCCAGGCGAGCCGCTTCCGCGCCGCAGCAAAGGTTTCCCACTTCGCCCGGCTATGTTCGGTGCCCAGCGTGAACTTCGCCGACGTCACCACGGCGGCGAACACCACGGCGACTTGGATCGTATCGGACCGCGAGAGATAGAACGGGTTGGTGGTGATGCTGTACAGCCGCTCCGGCGCAAACCCGGTCTCCTCGCGGAGTTCGCGCAACGCCGCCTGCACTGGTGTTTCGCGCGGCTCAATGCTGCCGTGGACGATTTCCCAGGCGCCGGTACTGCGCACGCCCGCAGCGCGTTGGAGGGTCAACACGCGCCACGCGCGCCCCACACGGCGCAGGACGACGACGTCCACGACGCCGGCGACGATCTTCGTGGTCGTCCCGTCGCGCGGCTCACGCACCCTACTCACTGCGCGGGCGGCCGAGCAGCACGTGGAGGCGCGCGGAGAGCGCGCGGAGAGCGCGCGCAGGCGAAACGGCTTCGTAAGAAAGTCGCTCGCACCGTACTCGAACACGCGCACTTCGCTGTCCTCGTCGCCCTTGGCGGTGAGCACGATCACCGGCAGGTCCGCGGTCGCTGGGCGCGAGCGGAGGTGGCGCAGCACCCCATAGTGGGGCACCGCTGCGCGCGTAGAGGCAATGCACGGCGAGGCAACGCACGGGGCGAGCGGCAGACCTCAGAGAATCGGCCAAAACAGCCGGCCGAAATCCAGCTGAACCGCCCAACGGCCAGACGCGTCGAGGCCCCGGGTGATGTCGAGCCGGATCAGGTCGTGAAACGAGATCAGCCCCAGACCGACGGAACGTGCCAAGCGGGCTCGTGGGCCGGTGGGGTTCTCCCCCAAGATTACGGCAACCTGCGCCAGCGGGGCCGCCACAATCGGCACCCGGGTCGTCCCGAAACGTCCCAGCGAGAGGGGAAACGACCCAGCGCGAACTCGCCACTCGGCTCGCGCCGACGCCCCGGACATGCCTCGCAATGCATGCACGTCGTACCCCGGCGCGGTGACCGGTCCACCGAGCATCACACGCGCCTGCTCGGGGACGTTGGATCCAAAGGTGGAGGCGGCAATCAGGTTGACCGCGAGCATTCCCGACGCGAGCGGCCGTTCCGCGTTGGCGGTCAGGCGGGCGCGGACAAACTCCGGCGCCACCGGACCGCCGGCCAGCGTGGTACCCGGGTTGCCGGCGCCGTCCGCGGCGTCCGCCAAATCCAGCAGGCGCAGCGAGACTGCCGCAGTAAAACCCACCGTCGTGCCGAACGGGCCTGCTGCCCGCCCAACAGCGCTGGACAGGCCAAACTGCGTGCCCGAGTTCGCCGCCGCGACAAGCGCGGGCCGGTAGCGGCCCGAAAAGGGCGTCGCGTGCGTGACCACGGAACTTTCACGCGACCGCTCCACGTCGAGTCGCCATCGAACGCGCGAGCCACCGTCGAGCGCGAGCCCTGCCCCGGCCGCGCGGAATTCGTCGGAGAGATCCACACCCAGTTCCTGCGCCCCGATCGAGTTCCCCAACAGGCTCGACTCAGCGGCATCGCCCGCCGCGCGCAATTCGTCGAAGGCACGGAACGTGAGGCGCATGAGACGCCAAGTGTGCGCGACCGAGACGGCGTGCTTGAACTGACGATCGTCGAACCCGTAGCGCAGTTCGCCGCGCAGCGTCGTCGTCGCTCCAAGGTGCACGGTGGCGCCACCGCCAATCGCGAGACCCTCGACCCGATTCACCCTCACGAAGTCGCTGATACGGCGTGCCGAGAGCTTGGCGCCCGAGGCGCGGGCGAGAGCCTCAGCGCGCACCAGCGTCGCCGCCTGCTCTTGCACACGCCGCGCACCGCCTTCGTCCATCGCAGCGGTGAGCCGTGCGGGCAGCGAGTCGGTGATGCGTCCCGGAAACGGGTACGCCGCGAGTACCTGCGGATCAGCCACGGTGATTTCCGGCCCCACGAACAACTCCACCGGAACACCCCGATTGGCTTCGACGCAGCAGAGGTCCCACTCGCCACGAATGATCCCTCGGGCCGGAAAGTCGAGCCAGGATCCGCTGCGCCGAATCTCGATCTCCTGCCGCCGTGGGAGCCAGAAGCGGCCGTCAACCAGCCCGTTATCGAGCACGACCGACACGTCTTCAAGCGCGGGATCGCGCAACGCGCTGCGGGTGAAACTGATGCTCATTCGCACGACCCAGGCCGTCTCGCGGTCGAGGAAGAACGATCCGACGGCGCGCGGTTGGCCTTCGTCACGCGGACGCACATCCACCTGCACGACGTTCCAGCTTCGGCTCCCGACGCGTATGGCGAGCGAGTCGGTGGCGACAAAATCATAGGCCTCGCGGCCGCCCGCCGAGAGTGGATGCGGCACGTCGCGCACCTCGTCGCCATCGCCGAGTCGGATCACGGCGGGGAAGTTGTTTTGCACGATCGCCAGATGGTCGCGGTGGTAGGCGATGTCGGTGGGCAGCATGAGCGTGTCACGACGACCGACCACCCGCTGCTTGCTCTGGTTTGGCGCCCGCCAATACACTTCGACGGCAAGTTCGTCGGCACGCACGACTTGTGGGGGATCCGGGTATCCTTCCCCTATCTGGGCAAGGAAGGTGACGTACCCGTGAGCGGTCGCACGGTAGTCGACGAGCCCCGTGTCGGCGAGCTGGGCGGTACGCCGTGCCACGGCACGATCCACCAACTCGATGGTCCGGGGATCGTTCCAGATGCGGTTCGGTTGGTCCGGACGGCCCTGTGCCTGGGCCAGACTGAACGCGGTGACCGCACAGGGTAGGAAGGCAAAGATTCGCCAGATGGCGGATGCAACGCTTCGACGAGGAGACATGATGGCATTATCGCGGCAGGCGGTGGCGCGGGCAACGGATGCCCAGCTCCGGGATGGGGGAACACGATGACCGGAGGGTTCGCGGAATTCGCGCGCCGTGCCCGGGCGCGCACGCTTGTCTCGGTGTGGCGCGATTGCCTGCTCGACCTCGAAACGCCGGTATCGGCGTTTGCACGCCTGCGCGCGGCGGGCACGCCTGCCTCCTCAAGATTCGCGTTTCTTCTCGAAAGTTCTCCCGCAGGCAGTGACACGTGGGCCCGATTCACCTTTCTCGGCGCCGACCCTGCTGCCGCGTGGCGGCTGCACGATGGCACCGTCGAGGAGTGGAGCGCGTCCGCTGGCTGGCACGGTGCGCGCCGCCCGGCGGACCCGATCGAAGATCTCCGTCTCGTACTCGACAAACGTCCACCGGCCGACACGCCGGAACTCGGCCCGTTCTGGGGAGGCGCTGTCGGCTTTTTCGGGTACGATGTGGTGCGGCACATGGAACGGCTCGACAGTCCCCCGCCCCGTGGCGTGGCGGCGCCGGACGCGCTGTTCGTGTTCACGCGCACGATGGTCATCATCGACAACCTCAAATCGCAGGCGCGGATCACCTGCGCCGTGCCACTCGACGACGACGTGTCGGAAGCCGCGCTCCGCGAGGCGTGGGACGCCGCGCAGCGAGACATAGACACGGTGGTCGATCGCCTTCGCCATGGCCCGTCGCTGGAACCGCTCGACCTCGACGCGTCGGCCGCACCCGCCGAGGGCCGCTCGACCTACACGCGCGAACGATTCATTGCCGACGTGGACCGCATCAAGGAGTACATCGTCGCCGGCGACTGCTTTCAGGCGCTGCTCGCGCGCCGCATCGTCGTGCCGCACGACTTCGACGGCACGTCGCTGTACCGCGCCATTCGGGCACTGAATCCGTCACCGTACATGTACTACCTACTGCTCGATGGTGTGGAAATCGTTGGCAGTTCGCCCGAACTGCAGGTGCGCGTCGCCGACGGCCAGGCCATCGTGCGACCCATCGCCGGCACCTGCCCGCGTGGCGCCACGCCGGCTGACGATGCGCGCCTCGCCGAGGCATTGCTCGCCGACGATAAGGAACGCGCGGAACATGTCATGCTGGTGGACCTTGGCCGCAACGACATCGGCCGCATCGCGAACTATGGAAGCGTGAAGGTCACACAGCTGATGCAGGTAGAGCGATTCTCGCACGTCCAGCACATCGTGAGCGAAGTGGCAGGCCAGATCGCTCCGGGGCGGTCCGCGCTGAGCGTATTTCGGGCGACCTTCCCGGCCGGCACGATGACCGGAGCACCGAAGGTTCGCGCGATGGAGATCATCGATTCGCTTGAGCCGGAGCGCCGCGGACCCTATTCCGGCGCGATCGGCTATGTGGCGTATGGTGACCGCCGGATGGATCTCGCGATCACGATCCGCACCTGTGTGATGGCCGGAGGCGAGGCGAGTGTGAGCGCGGGCGCGGGGATCGTGGCGGATTCGGTACCCGAACGGGAGTGGGCCGAGACTGAGGCGAAGGCCCGGGCGATGCTCACGGCCATCGGTCGCGTTCGCGCTGCCACGCCATCATATTTTAGCCAATGATGTTGCAGCGCACCAGCATCGCAAACGCAGACGTCCTCACCCTCGTGCGGTGAGCGTTTTCGTCCCCCCGGCTGGATATCGTCAAAGCGCAGTCGGTGGGACGCTGCTCGTCGCGCGCGACGAACATCACGACGCCATGCGACGCGCACTCGGGTCCGGCACACTCCACGGCTGGGCGGCCACGCAGCCGAGGGCCCGGGCCATGCAGGGCCGCAACGTCGCGTGGGCGACGACGCTCGGTGATGGAACTTCAGTCGTCGTTCGGCACTCGCGTCATGGCGGCGCACTGGCCGGCCTGACCCGCGACCTGTTTCTCGCACCGAGTCGCGCGCCACGCGAGCTCGACGCGGCGCTTCGACTGCAGGCCGCCGGCGTGCGCACCGCGACCGTCATTGGATATGCCGTGTACCGCGCGTTCGGGCCGTTTTGCCGCGCGGATGTTGCCACCGCGCTGATTGACGGTGCCGACCTGCCCGCCATGCTCGTAACACATCGTGACGCCATCGCGCGCCAGGCCATCAGCGATGCCGTGGCACGGCTCAACTCGGCGCTGTGGAGCGCGGGCGCCCACCATCCCGACTTGAATGCCAAGAACATCATGATTGCCCGCCGCCAAGATACGTTCGAGGCGTGGGTGATTGACGTGGATCGGGTGTCGTTTCACGCGCCGCGCGATGCATCGATCGCCGCGCGCAACGTAGCACGCCTGATTCACTCACTGCACAAGTGGCAGGCAAGCCAACAACTCAGCATTGCGCCAGACGATCTCCTCCGGATGGGCAGCTTCGGCCAGAGCCGCGTCGAGATTCCCCCGCGGTGATGCCAGGCTCGCGAATCCATACGGCGCCCGGGGGGGCCGTTCCACTCGACCACGTTCTCGTCGTGATGATGAGCGCCGTGGGCGACGTGGTGCACGTGCTGCCCGTCCTGCAGGCGATCAAACGCGTCTCGCCCGCCACAAAAATCACCTGGGTGTTGCAGGCCGGGCCCGCGACACTCGTACGCGGCCATCCACTCGTCGACGAGATCGTGCTGTTCGACCGGACGGCTGGCCTTCGCGGATTCCGCGACATCCGGCGCGCGCTCGCCAGTAGGCCTGCCTCACTAGTGCTGAACCTGCAGGTCTACTTCAAGGCCGGCATCATCACCTCGTTCACCCAGTCGGCCGTGAAGCTCGGGTTCGACCGCGCGCGCGCGCGCGACATGAACTGGTTGTTTACCACGCACCGCGTGCCGGCCCACGCGATGCAACATGTGCAGGACCAGTACCTCGAATTCTCCGACTGGCTCGGCGCGCCGTCTGATCCGGTCACCTGGGGACTTGCTCCGTGGAACGACGAAGAGCGGGCGTGGCAGCGGGACTTCATCACGCCGTTCGAGCGACCCATTGCGCCGATCGTCATCGCCACGAGCAAGGCGGAAAAGGACTGGGCGCCAGCACGATGGGCCGAGGTGTGTGATGCGCTCTGGAGCGACTTTGGATTGCACCCTGTCCTTGTTGGCGGGCGATCGCCGCGGGAACTCGCTGCCGAGCGCGTGATCCTCGCGCAGGCGCGTCACACGCCGACGAGCGCACTGGGCAGTGGACTCCGACGGCTCGCGGCCATCATCGACTGCTCGGCGCTGGTGCTCTCGCCCGATACCGGGCCTCTCCATATGTCGGTAGCGCTCCAGCGCCCGGTCGTTTCGTTGATCGGCTATTCGAACCCCAAGCGCGTCGGCCCCTATCGGTGGTGCCGCGACCTGATGATTGATGCCTACGGCGAGCCCGGTGAGGAGTACCCGATTTCGATGGAGAACCGCACCGGCCGGATGCCGCGCATCAGCGTGCGCGACGTGCTCGACCGCGTCGAGCGCTGGCGGACTGACTACGCGGACCGCGGACCGTCAGCGAGCGACGATACCGTCCCGGAAATCGTAGCGCAGCCCGAATGACTCGATGAGCGCGACGAGACGCCGCAGCCCGAGCCCCATCACACTGAAGTAGTCGCCGTGCACCTGCTCGACGATTGTCGCACCGAAGCCCTGGATGCCATAGGCGCCGGCTTTGTCGAGCGGTTCACCAGTCGCGACGTACGCGTCGATCTCGTGGTCGCTGAGCGAACGCATGGCGACGTCCACGGACTCGATCGCGCTGACCAGTTGGCCACGGTAACTCACGGCGATCGCCGTATGCACGATGTGCATTCTGCCGCTGAGGCGGCGGAGCATCACCCGCGCCTCGGCGACGCCCGCCGGCTTGCCGAGCACATCGCCATCTACCACGACGATCGTGTCGGCGGCGATCACCACGGCTTCGGGGTCAGTGATCGCGATGGCGCGCGCTTTATCGGCCGCGACGCGTTCGGCGTAGGCCATGGGCGCTTCGTTGGCGTGCCGCGTCTCGTCGGCATCGGCCGGGCGCACTTCGTGCACAATCCCGACGAGGGCGAGCAGTTCGCGCCGCCGGGGCGACGCCGAGGCGAGGATCACGCGGGGATGACCGTTCACCGCATGGCCCACAGGTCAGCGTTCGAGGGAGAGCGTGACGGGGCCGTCGTTGACGAGTTCGACCTGCATGTCGGCGCCGAACTCGCCGGTCTCGACCGGCACCGTGCGTTGGCGGAGCGCCACGATAAACTGTTCGTACAGCGACCGGGCGGCGTCAGGATGGGCGGCCTGTATGAAGCTGGGGCGCCGCCCCTTCTGTGCATCGCCGTACAGCGTGAACTGCGACACGATGAGCAGTGCACCGCCAACGTCGGTGAGCGCACGATTCATCTTCCCTTCGTCGTCGGCAAAGATCCGCAGCGAGACGATCTTGTCCGCCATCCACTGGAGCTGTTCGTCGCCATCGCCATGCGTGAAGCCAGCGAGCACGAGGAACCCCGCGCCGATGCGCCCGATCTCGCGACCCTGCACCGTAACCGCCGCTCGTGACACGCGCTGGAGGATGACCCGCATCGCGGATAGAATAGGGCGGTGGGCGACGATCGCCAAGTCGCCGACGTGATCGGAGGGCTGGCAGAACCCAGCCGGTATGCGCCGCCCGTGTACCGCTACTCGACGGTCACGCTCTTGGCGAGGTTGCGCGGCTGGTCCACATTGGCGCCCCGTTTGACGGCGATGTAGTAGGCGAGGAGTTGCAGCGGCACCGCCGCGAGCACGGGAGAGAGCATGTCCACGGTTTCCGGAATCCGGATCTCATAGTCAATCAGCCCCTTCAGCGCCGGCTCGTCGCGCGTGGTGATGACGATGGTCCGTCCGTGCCGCGCGCGGCATTCCTGAATGTTCGACACGACCTTGTCGAACACCGCATCGTGCGGCGCGATGAAGACGACGGGCATCTGGTCGTCGATCAGCGCGATTGGGCCGTGCTTCATCTCGGCCGCTGGGTAACCCTCGGCGTGGATATACGAGATTTCCTTGAGCT